>ENA-OSET01003775-OSET01003775.1-sediment-metagenome-genome-assembly--contig:-NODE-3775-length-13700-cov-66.567716_pt1 | contig 13700 bp, 12 predicted proteins | sample MGYA00237882_ERZ534229 | MGnify/ENA primary metagenome ERZ534229 (study PRJEB26408, sample SAMN06266212) | sediment metagenome | isolation source: Hudson Canyon methane seep mesocosm | place...
CAGAAATAAGCTCTGTTGCTGTTTTATCGCCTTTATAGGCTTCCAAGGCAACCTTCGCCTTAAATCTTGCACTGTGCGTTTTTCGTTTTGTACTCATAATAATACCCCCTATCATTAACCTATATTTTGAGTTAAATTGCTCCTTAAGTATTGGTCTAAATATTGGGGACCACTATAGAAAGGTAATATTTTTACAGTCTTTTTTGTGATGATCATAAGGAAATCGAACACTTTATTCGACTTCCCTGTGATTATGAGTCATTGGTGACAGGACCTAATCTGGTCAACCTTGAACTACGAAAGTAAGAATTATTGGTGAGGGAGCCTGGCTCTACCTACATATTTAAAGCAGCTATTAGTTGTTGTTTTTCCAAGCTGCATATTTTTTTTAAGTCATCACCTGCAAACTCTAAGGCAAGTTTGATTACATAAGCATCGTCAATAATGCCAGTCAACATTATCATGATAATGTCTTAAAATCACCTCCTTACACATACGTATTGAGAGCATTAAAAATAAATAAATTACGAGATTGTGTTGTCTTTATACAATTGCTTGAAGCCCCTATTTTACTGACTTTTTAGTTTTACTTGTTTTTTGTAAATTATTGATTGTTAATGTGCAAAAAATGTGTGTAAGTATATGGTTAAAGTGTCGTTCTCTGTGTAAATGTGAGTAGTGCAATATGGCGTATATAGTTCCATCAGATGTAAAAAAGTTAGAGTTTACTCAAGGTAATGCTCACGAGTTGGAGACACTTGCTTTTTTACAGAAAAATTTATCCAATGAATATACTGTTTTTCACGGCGTGCATTGGTCTCGAGAATATCAGTCATGGACGCATTTTGGTGAAATTGATTTTGTCATATTACATAAGCATGGGGGTGTTCTTTTTATTGAACAGAAAAATGGTGCTTTAGATGAATCTAAAGGGGCATTAGTAAAGCATTATGGCGAAAGTAGTAAAGATGTCGCAGACCAAATACATCGTTCCATTGACAAAGTTAGGGAAAAATATCAATGGACTAATGGTAAGAAACATCGACTCGTAGTGGACTACCTTATCTATTGCCCTGATTATCAAATAAAAATGATAAATGCGGTAGGTATTAGTGCTGAGCGTATTGTCGATGCAACAAAAAGACACCAATTAGCAGAGGTAATTCACTCACTCTGTACAGCGAGTAATCAAGATGCCATGAATTATTCGCAAATTGAAAATTTCTTTCGACAAACTTTTGAGCTAGTTCCTGATATACACGCACATAAAGAAAAATTAAATAAAAGTTTTATTAGACAAAGTGGCTCATTAGTTTCCGTTCTAGCCAATTTGGAAATGAAGCCTTTTAGACTTCGTATTGTAGCGACAGCTGGTTCAGGGAAAAGCTTATTAGTACATAGCTTCATGGAAAAAGAAGCGCACAAGGGAAAGCGTATATTGTTTTTGTGTTTTAATCGGCTATTAGCCGAAAAGAGACAAATTTTATGGCAAGGTAAAAATGATGATAACTCATTGATTAAAACCTTCTACGGTTTTTGTAGTGAGTTCCTGTTAAGCAAAGGAGTTACCCTAGACTATACAAAAATGTTTGAACAGCCAGAAATATTTTGGCCTGATGTTTTAGAGAAAGTCATGGCAATGGATATCGAAGATAGCTGGTTATTTGATACGCTTATCATCGATGAAGGTCAGGATTTTCAAGAAGATTGGTATGAAATTGCCAAGCTATTTTTAAAAGAAAATGCATCAATACTGTGGCTAGAAGATAACGAGCAAAAGCTCATTCCAACTAAAGACATCAAGTTAGATAACTTTGTTACCTATCGTAGCAACATAAACTATCGAACCCCTGAAAGTATCGCTCGCTATATATTGAATGAGTTACCGACTCAATTTGAAATAGGTAATCCACTTCCAGGCTTGGGAGTTGATGAGCATGAGTACCATGATGAACAGGAGCAACTTAAAAAAGTAGCTAATATTGTACAAAACCTTACTAGACTTGGTTTTAAGCAAGAAGATATTTATATAGTCTCTTGTAAAGGAGCTAAAAAATCTATTTTCAGTCAGCACACTAAAATTGGAAATTATAAGCTTAGTCATTTTACCGGTAAGTATGATGAGCTCGGGCAGCAAATAATGACAGAAGGTTTGTTGCGTTTTGATAGCATCTACCGATTTAAGGGGCTAGAATCCCCCGCTATTATTTTAGTGGATATAGACTTCGATAAAGAACTGACAACGCAACAGCAGCATCTTTTATTCTGTGGAATGACGAGAGCAACTGTGAAGTTAGATTTGCTAAAGAAGATCACAAAAATCACTTAAAGTTATGAAATAATTTTTCAAAACAACAGCGAGTAAGTTATCAAATTTATGGCTTACTCGTTGTTGCGATAGATCGATGATATATTAACTATTTTTTTTCCAAGTAGCATATTTCTTCAAATCATCCCCTACAAAATCTAAGGCAAGACTGATTACATAAGCATCATCAATATAGCCAATAACGGGGATAACATCTGGAATAACATCAATAGGAGATATAAAATAAATAACTGCGCCAGTTACTGCTGCAACAGTATTCCAGGGCACCTCTGTATATTCTCCCTTTGAGTAATCAATTACCAAAGCAATCATTAATTTTAAATCTTCCCATATTTTAGCCATTTTTCCTGGAGGGTTATCACCTAGTGCATCTAATTTGGCTTGTCCTTTTTTTGATGCGTACTCAACGTCAGTATCGTCGACAGTTTTAATGTCTTCCTCAAATTGTCGGCGCGCCTGTTCTACTTGCTCTTTACTTAAATGCATAATATTTAGTCCTTTTATTGCTTCACTTTTTTCAAAATTTAGGAAGGGAGGTCTCAAGTTTTACTCGGTAGTTTTTAATTATAAAAACACTGATCTTGTGAGTTATAAATTGATTAGAGCCTCCCCTTGCTTGTAGGTAGATAACACTGTTTTTGCCCACTCGGTATAAATAGTAACAAGGTAAGGCGATAGTTCGAAGGCATCAAGGATGAAGTTGATAATTTCTTCTTGTTCTGGGGGGTACTGGTTATTTGCATAGACAATTGCCATTACTTCTAAAAGGAGAATTTTTCGAGAGATACTATCTTTAAATACAGGAAGTAAATTACCAACCTCTTCAATAAAATTTCTTTCTTCAGCCTTCCTGTTAAAAAAATCATTGTCCTCTGAGGTCTCTTGACTAGATGACTTATTGGTATCCCACTTAAACATAAGGCTACTAATTGTATTGATCATTAGTGGTGTACTCAATACAGGAGTTATGGCTGGGCTATCCCCTAAAACAGCTCCACCTTTTAAATTCTCCAGCTCGCCTCTTAAATTCATTTCTTGAGCGTACTGATCCAAAATTTGTTGTTCATTTGATTCAAGATCCCCATCAGAGATAGCAACTAGATGGGCGATTTTTAAAAAAGCGATTTTTTCTTCTAGGGTTAATTTTCCGAGAAACATGATGGATTCCTAATCTTAGTTAATGTGGATGCTGTCTAATTTATGAGCAAGTTGTTGTATTTTTAGTAGGTCTTTTTCTAGCGTGCTACTGTCATTATTGAGTTGCTCTAGAATTTTATCTTGTTCAAGAATAATTGAATTGAAAGTGTTTTCAACTAGCGTTGTTACAGAGGTATTGATCGTATCTTTAATTTCGTTAGAAATATCATTTATCATTTGGTGAAGTTGCAATCGAGCATTCTTTTTGTGTTCATTATTTTTATCCTCTTTTTTTCCCGCGTGAAATGCCTGAAAAATTGTAACGATAATTGTTACTACTGGTCCTAGTTTATTTGCCCATTTTTCAAAAGTTTTTGTCCATATACCCTTGAATGCAATCTTATTAGATCTTAGTAGTTTTAAACCCTCTGTAATTCCTGATTTAACAGAATTCTCATTTTTTAGTGCATCAAACCCCAGGGATGTGATTTTATCTAGGGTGTCATTATGTTTTAAATCACTGGGTATATCAGCGGAACTAGAAATATCTGAGTGGATTTTCTGTTGGACTTGTTCGGCTTGTTGAACAAACCATTCATTGAAGTCATGCTCAATAGTTAAAATATATGTTTCCAGAATATTATTAGCTTGCTCTGCTGACTGAATATCAGACAAGTTATCAAATAATGATGATTTTCTATCGGTAATCAACATTCTTAATTGCGCTGAAGAGCTACTAATAAGAGTGTCCCTTTGAATCTCTAAATTGTGTATGGTTCTTGCAAGAGACTGTTGGTCATCTGCAAGAGATGATTTGTTTTTTAAGGTATCTTGTATTGGGTGTACTAGAGTTTTTTGTAGGTAATTTTTTATTGCTTCAACGAAGTGATTTTCATCATCATAGAATTTCACCCATTCTGAGAAATTGGATATAAATGCAGTGTAGCCAGAGTAATCTAAAAGTAAAGTCTCGTTGTCTATTTGGCCTCTATAAGCGGTTTTTAAATTGACAGGTAAAACAGAAATTTGCTGTTGTAATTGAGACTCGGTAACGCCATGATTTGTTGCTTCAGTCAAAAGAATTTTATTAATCTGGCTAACAAGTAGGGATACGCTTCCCTCACCTGAAGAAGCAGGGTCAAGGCCGTTATAATTGAGAATAATAAACACTCGTTTTTTATCGAGCAAACAGTCGAAAATTCGATTATAAATATCTTTAGCATCTTGGTCATCTTGGCGTATGATAAACACGATTAAGTCATTTTTTCTAAGCGCCTCAAGAGTGACCTCTTCATGTTCAATGGGAGCATTAACGCCAGGCGAGTCAAGTAGCTTATAGCCATTCCAATCATAAGAGTCAATGTGATCAGTTGTGGGGATTTCTCCGATGGGTGCAGTATCTTGGCCAAGTAATACGTTAACAAATGTGCTTTTACCTGCGTTGTAGGACCCATAAAGCTGAATTGATAATGTACGTTCTTGAAGTTTGGTTTCTGACGAATTAATGGCATCAGCAAATTTATCAGGTACGTAGGTGGTTAGTAATGGTTTTACTTCATCTATTATTTGTTGAAACTTGGTGAATACTGAACTCATTTATTTGTCCCTTTATACTGTTCTATTTCGACAATAGATTGCTGGATAATATTTTCTAGTGGGGTAAAGTTCTCCAATAATGATTCAATATGTTGTTGAATTAAGTTAGGGATAGTGGATTTAAGTTTGCTATTTAGTTCGGCTTCTATCTTGTTGCTATTAAGACCAATAACCTCAGTTATTGTTTCAGTCTCTATAAAATACTCTCCCGCATAATCTCCAGCAGCGCCACCAAAAACCCCACCTAGAATCCCTCCAACTACAGCACCAACGGGGCCGCCTAAGGCAGCTCCAGCTACAGCTCCCCCCCAAGCTCCACCAGCTCCGACAACACCAGAGGTTACAGCTTTCTTTGATGAACCTGTTTGATGTTCATAGCTCATGGTTTCATCTTCGTAATTAGATTCTATGTTTATATCGAGTGCTCTGGGGAAGTGCGTTGCCTTAAGCAAGGCCTTGAATGCACTCGCAAAAGTTAGTTGCAACTGAGTACTTGTTTCTTCAGTAATGAGTTTATTGATAGCATTAGTAATATTTTTAATATTTCTGTTTTTTTCATTAGAAAACACTATGCTAGGAATTTGCTGTGAAACAACACTAAGAACCATGCTACTGATATACTCAGACTGACCTAAAATATAATCTTTCTGTGATTTTAGCTCGTTTTCTAGGTTCTTAAAGGGCTCTATAACAAGCAGTAATTCATTGTTAATCTCATTAATGTGATTGTTTACTTGGGTAGTAACATTGGTTTTTTTGCTTTCAATAGCTAAGTCATAAATTTGATTTAGTCCTGTAAATAAGTCAAGAACCCCCGCTATTTTTAAACTATCTTTATTTTTATTAGCATAGTGAGTTGATAGAGATATTGGCGAGTGTAATCTATCAAGTGCGCTATCGATATTAAACTCTAGAAGTTTTTCTTTTGCTCGCTTATAAACATCCTCTTGTTGTAGCTTCTGATTTTCTGGTGATTTCATACTGAGGCTTTTTTTAATACTAGGAGAGCCACCTACAACTTCTATTTCTTCAATGGTTGTGTCGCTTTTAGTAATTATGGGAAATAAAACTTTTCCTTTATTGATTTCTGACTTTAGCTCATCAAGTTCTTGAGTTTGTCCAGGTGAATTTGAACCACTCAGCCATAAAATTAAATCAGCGCTATCCGTATATTTTTTTGTCAGGTTCCCATTGATCTCTGTTACTGAATGAAGTCCAGGAGTATCTAGTAAAACAATTTTACCCAGTTCTACTCCTTGTATCCGTGCTGTTGTCTCTGTACTCCCAACTTTGAAGGTATCTTCCGTATACAGCTTCTTACCTTCTTCAAAATAGAAGTATTTAGTAGGTTCAGCGGAAAGCGTTTCTTGAAATAGGGAGACTAAGTAATTAGAAAAACTACTCTTTCCTGCGTTAACTTTACCAAATACTAGAATAATTAAACGCTCGCTATATTCGCTTTGTAGTTGCAGCCTTTGGTTGAGCGATTTAGTTTTACTAGATATAGAATTAATGGTTTTTTCTATACCTGAAACAACCTGGTCAATTTCAGATGATAATGGGTCTAATGATGTTTGATTACGCTGTAATTGACTAAGACCTTTATTTAAATTTTTTATTAAGGCACCTTGTGACAGAATGGCCTTTTTTTTTCGTTCTGCTCCAGAATGGATAACAGAGTCAAAATTACTAACAGTTTTAAAAAAAATTTCTATGGGCGTTGGAGTTGTGTTCATTGCATAGAGTCTCTTAACCTTTGAATTTCTATTGTGGCGCTATCAACTAAACGGATGGTAGATTTTGGGATAGCAATTTCGAGTAGAAGTTTGTCTAAGTCATCAAATTTCTGTGTATTTATAATTCTATTCATCTCTGTTTTTATTTGATGAACTGAGGTCTGTTTATTAACTCTAGCGGTGAGTGAAGAGTAGTTTTTTGGGTAGTATTTTTTTAAAAAAATAGAGGATAATTCTTTGCTCTTCCGTAGTTTTTCTTTCGTTACGTACTCTGCTTTTTGTTGTTGTTTTTCTGCTGCTAAACGCCTCGCACTTTGTGCGGCAGCTTCATTTTCTTGTTCAATTCTTCGATCTTCCCGGCGCTGAGCTTTGCGTTCCTCTCTTTCACGTTCTTCTGAATCATCAGACGCAGCATAAGCGGTAACAGCTGCAACGGCTAATCCACCTAAAATCCATGGTAATGGCATGATTTTCTCCGAGTTAAATAGTATTTAAAAGGTGTTTTGTGGCTTGCTCAAAATCTTTAGTTATCGATTTTTTTCTTTTATTTAATTGATTGAGGTCTCTACTTAAATTATTTTTTTGGTGATAAAGCTGTTGGGCTAGTTTTTCGCAGAGCAATTGGATTTCTTCTTTTCTGATAGAATTTCTTTTTTTGCTAGCTTTCTCTATGTCAGGAACTAGTGCATCAAACCCACTTTTTTCCTTCCATATATCAAGTGATTCAGATATATATTTTAGGTATCGAGCAGGTGAGATAGGAAATATTTTAATATTTAAGTAAGCAACTTGACTCTCAATTAACTCAATTATTTGAGCTACATTGTCTTCATTTTGATCGATTTTTGTAAGGAGTAAACGAATTTTACCTTTGCCAGTAGAGTTAGAATATTGTTGAATAAAATCTAGTTCTTTCTTGTCCAATTCACCTGCAACGGAGTCATGTATTAGTAGCACTAGGTCCGCTTCTTTTATTGTTGCAATAGCTTTTTTATCATCTTCTTTATCTGCGTCCAACCCAGGAGTATCCACCCAAATAATATCATTCTGTATGTCGGCATATGACTGTATTTGAGTGGTAACTCGGGTATCTCCTGTTTTAAATAAATTTTGTTTTAACCAAGCATTTAAAAAGGTACTTTTCCCGTGGTTATACTTACCAAAAATAACGATTTTCAGTGGAGATAATGCATTACTGCTAATTTCTTTGAGTCTATGTAATTGAGCGTGGTCAAGTTCTGTTGATGTTTCAAAAAAACGGGTTGTTTTGTGAGTTATTACGATTGACATTAATGTATTCCTACTGATTCTAAAATAAAATGGTAGCAAAGGACGTTATTTCTGGTTAAATTTATTCTTCTAAGGCATTAAACATATCTATTGCTTATTTTTCTGATAGTAAATTATTGAGATTTTTTTGTAGTACATTACACTCTTTTAAATTGAGCTCATAGAATTCTTGTTTGCTATAGCTTGTGACAAAATTATTTTTATACATAACATCGATATTACAGATTTTAGGTCGGTCGTCATACACTGAGCAGAGTAGCTCTCCCTCGTTAAAAAATCTACAAGTACCATCACCTCTATCTAGGTCTTTATATAGCACATTTAAGTGTAAGTTTTGGCAGCATATACCACATTTAGTACAGGGAAAAAGTGTATCGATATTTGAATCCGACATATGTATTATTTAAGTTTTGTCACGATATTTGTTAACATCGTGATTGAGTTTGCTAATTGTAGTTGAGAAAACTCTTAAATACCTATTTATTTTAATGTATCACGAGGCTGAAGTATTTATGCAACACAAGACTTAGTTCGCTTTCGATAAAAATTAGGGACAGCTTTTAGTTCTTGGTAAGTGAAGGGCAGTTTGTCAATGCTGAATGAGTTGGGGCGCTATTGATTCGTCATATGGCGCATTGCTTTTTGTGATAGTGAGTTCCAAAATCTTTAGGGAACCACACACACAGTGGTGCTAGCTCTTTTAAGAGCTTGCAAAGAAGTATTTAAACTACTACTCTATAATTTAAAACTTAAGCTGCCTTACTTTACTGTTAGATTTAATGAAAAAAAACTTAGCAACAATCCTAATTTCTACAATATTCCTAACCTACTTTTCATTCCCAGTATTTGCGGAAAGCTATCGAATAGCAGCAGGGCCTAAAAATAGTAGTTATGAACATTTTGGCAAACAATTAACTCAACAAATATCTAAATCAGATAATAAAAAGAAATCTTATTTGATTGAAAGTTCAGGCTCTATAGAAAATATTTCTTTACTAAGGAACGGGATTGCTGACTTAGCCATACTACAACAGAATATTGCAGCAGAAGCTTATTTTTCAGAGCAATCACCCTACAAGGGGTTTGAAGTCTTAGGTCCAGTTTACCCTGAAATACTACAAATTATTGCTTTTGGAAAAGAATATAAAAAAAATAAGTTACTTTCTATTTCAGAGATAAGCGCCTTACTTAAATTAAAAAATATAGAGAAAGTATATGTTGATGGGCAAGGGACGGCAAGTCATCTAGCCATTGTAAGATTACTCGCTTTGCATGGTGTGGGTGAATCCATACCCCCTTATTCCTTTATACCTGACAATCATATAAAAGAATGCAAAACAATCTGCTTAGCCATCATTGTCGATAGATTTCTAAGTATTTTTGATGTATATCCAGTAAAGGAAGCAAGCTATGTTCAGGTAACGATACAAGAATATCTTGACCTAGCTAATAGAATGCAGGGATTTGATCTTTTTCAAATATCTCAAGAAGAGAAGCCCCCTTTCTTAGCATTAGGTACTTGGGCTATTGTTGTCGCAGGACACACATTAGATAATTCAAAGCATGACACTTTGAAAATTTTTATTGAAAATTATATATTTCATACTCAAAAAAGTACCTCCCAAAGTGTGTCTGTCGATGTTTCAGTGGTAGAAATACTCCCTGACCAAAGTATCAAAAAAATACCTAGTGTTGATTATATTAAAACAGCCGTCTTTAGTAGTTTACCCATGTTGGGAGAGCTAGGAAAAAGCGTACAAAGTGGGCTAACCATACAGTCTATTATTTTATATTTACTATTCTTTAGCGTAGTATATTTCTTGAGCCAAAAGATGTTTACTTTTGGCTATCAGCAGATTTGGCGTAGGTATAAGCATTTTATTTTTAGTGCTATTTTTCTAGTTTTTATTTTTGCCTTATTCGGGAAGCTAATACATACAGCAGAAATATCACTCGCAACTGAGACAGGAATAGTATCGGCGCTATCGACATATAACCTAATTGATATGTATGAATGGATTACTATTTTTGCTTTCACTGGTTACAATGGAGTAGTGTTTCCTGTTTCAGTACTAGGACAACTAATATCTACTTTTTCTCATTTTATTGGAATTGGGACAGCTCTTTTTTCAGTATTAGCAGAAATAATTTTTATGAAAAAACAGAAAAAAAGAGAAGCGGGAGAATATGTTATGAAATTTAGCAATCATGTTGTAATTTGTGGTGGAAATGACCAATTACCGCACCTTATTAATAATTTAGTGGCGGCATATAAGGAATACAATGTAAAGCTACCAAAAATAGTTATTATTTACCCACATTTTCATAAATTATTAGACAAAAGTATTTCTTTAAGAAACTTACATGAGATTGGATATATTGAATATATTAAAGGTGCGGTAAGAGAAGAGTCAACACTAGAGGCTGCGTGTATATCTGAAGCCAAAATGATATATCTTCTATCTGAGGATAAGACCATTGCTAGCGATGAAAAAACATTACTAAGAGCTCTTTCTATCTCTAGGTTCTGTCGTACAAAGCATAAAGCCACGTCAAATGATGATATTGATTCAGCTTATATGGTTGCTGAAATTAGTAATGCTGACTTCCATGATGCATTAATTAATGCCGATGTTAATGAAATAATAAATTCATCTGACTTATCTGAAAACCTGTTAATCCAATCGGCATTAAACCCAGGTATTTCTAAAATAATCAGTAGCTTACTAACAATTGATGATGGACATGAGTTTTATAATATAAAAATATCACAATATCTAAAGTTAGCTGACAAGAATTTTGATGAGTTGTTATTAAGCCTTAGAACAAAAGACATACTACTCATTAGTATACAAATTGGAGTTTTTGATATCGCAGGCCGAGAAATTATCGATACTAATTTAATTAATGCTAAACTTAAAAATCTTGAATTAAGCAGGCAGGTACTAACAAACCCACATGTTCCTACAGAAAAATCATATAAAGTAAATTCTAACGACTCACTGATTGTATTAGCAGAGAGTAAAACATTACTAGAAAAGACCCTTAAAACATACGAGATGTAAATTCAAAAGAGCCATTATTTGTTTCATTGAATGACCTTATACAAGTTATTCATGATGATTTAGGTGTTGTGTAAGGTGATGGTTATAAACAAATCGAACACTTTGTTTGACTCCTCTATGACCATCAGTCACAAGCTTTAACTTAGGTACTGTCTATGTACCCTTGAACAGCAAGGGAAGAGGCATCACGTAAAGTATCATTTGCTAAATGCGCATAGCGTTGAGTTGTTATTGGGCTAGCGTGGCCCAGTAGCTTTTGTACTGCGTAAAGAGAGGTACCTGTACGGACACAAGCAGATGCAAACGAATGTCTAATATCATGTATCCGTGCATACTCAACCCCTGCGGCCGTTAATACCCTTTTCCATGCTTTACGCGGATTGTGTAAAGGCTTAGTTAGCTCCTTACCTGGAAAAACCCAATCTGAACCGAGATCCCGGTCTTCCTGATGCTGTAATATTTTAAGCGCTTCATCGTTTAAAGGAACAAAGCGGCTACGACCTGCTTTTGTATGTGGTAAATAGAGCTGTTTTTGTGGGATATCCACAAATTCCCAACGTGCGTTCAAGACTTCTGACAAGCGAAGACCGGTAAAAAATAATAAAGATAATGCGGCAGCCGCATTTTTATTTGGGTCATTGGCTAATGCCGTAAGAACCTTAACCACTTCAGCATCACTTAGATCACGAGCAGGCGGAGGATTTTCCGTTAATTTAGCAATACCTGAACAAGGATTTACGTCGAGTAAGTCCCAATCGATAGACATCCTAAAAATTTTAGATAATAGCGAACGATGCCTGTTAGCTGTGGCATTGCTTAACGTTCGTGAGATATTAGTAATGTACTGTTGTAACGTATATTTACTAATATCCGTTAAGCGGATATCGCCAAATTCAGGCAGAATATATAAGCGTAATTTAGATTCATCAGCACGGTGAGATAACTTATGCTGTAAAGCATAAGGCATATACATTTCCTTAATAAATTCACTTAATGTCAGCATGTCCTTTTGAAAGCTAAGCTCTACTTTAGGATCAATATTTTGTGAAACTTGAGCGGCATAAGAGCGGGCAATAATGCGAGCCTCCTTAACGGATAGATCAGGAAAGCCCCCTATACGAATAAAACACTTCTTTTTGCCAAAAGTGTAACGGTAATTAAATGTACGCTGTCCTAACTTAGAGACAGCAAACTTCAATCCTTTTACCTCTGTATCCGTATATTCAATTTCATTTGATTTATTATTAGCCGTTGGAACCGGTAATTTACTACAACGTACTTGAGAAAAAGTTAATTTACGATTGGTCATCATTGAGTACCAAGATAAGTTAAAAGGCAGACACACAGTGATTTACGTCTATGTGCCTGATCATTGGTTGAGTGAAGTAAAAAACAGCCCCCTATTGGTAAAGTCCAATAAGGGGTGTTAAATTTTGACCACTGCGGCTATCTTTCAATTTGTGTATTTCGCTCTATTTTTAATAGCACTAACAACAGCACAAAAAAGATAAACACTAAAAAAGCACCGCCTGCTAGCATCATAAATTGTGTTGCTTCTGCTTTATCATGTTTCATTTGACGATACTCGTTTTCAATACGCTTATTTTCCTGCTGTAAATGCACATCTTTTTGCGCTAAAAACCAATTAAGTGCATCGATCCACTTAACTCTTCGTGTGTCAGTAGCCGTTAACCTTTTAATGTCTGTTGCCTCACCTTTAAGCGCGATAGAGAAATCCAGTAAAGGCTGCATTAAATGAAAACTACCGTTTTCATTTTCAATCAATAATCGGAATAAATCTGCACGCAGGCTAGGGATACTAGAAACAGGATCATCGTTTATTTCTCTGGCATAAACATTAAAGTTCTGGGCAATAGGCGTATAAAAATTATCAAATTTCTTATCTAATTTTAACTGAGCTTCTGCATCCGCTAATTCAGCTGCTTTTTTATCTGTATCTGACACTATCGAACCTTCAGACTCATAACTTTGATTATAAACATCCTGTTTTTCATCCTTATAATCTTGATAAGCAATATCAGGCTCCGCAATCGTTTCATTAACGGATCGAGTATATTGATTAACCCCAATGACTAAACTGACTAACAGCGTACAAATTGCGATAACCGCAACTAACATTGAAAACATACCGACAAAAGCAATAAAGCTATGCTCGATACGTTTGATACGGATAAAGCAGCTGCGGAAAAGTGGGTTTTGTAAGATTGTACTCATAGTAATAACCTGTATTAATAAAATTGTATGAACGTGAAATGAATACCCCATTGCCCACAATAGGCAATGGGGAGTGAATATTAAGCAGCGTGGTGAGTTTTAGGATTCTTACGATGCTTAGGCCTTGGTTTATTGTGGACAGTAGGTTGTGAGGGAATGCGCATCTCTTGCATCCGTTTATCATGCTTTGATAGGAATGTATCAGTCTCAACTTTAGTGCCAATACCAATACCAATATCAGTATCAGTATCAGTATCAGTATCAGTATCAGTATCAGTATCAGTATCAGTATCAGTATCAGTATCAGTATCA
>ENA-OSET01003776-OSET01003776.1-sediment-metagenome-genome-assembly--contig:-NODE-3776-length-13697-cov-21.778488_pt1 | contig 13697 bp, 10 predicted proteins | sample MGYA00237882_ERZ534229 | MGnify/ENA primary metagenome ERZ534229 (study PRJEB26408, sample SAMN06266212) | sediment metagenome | isolation source: Hudson Canyon methane seep mesocosm | place...
AAACAGTATGGAAACATCTTTAGAAATGATCAGCCTGTTTTTAGTTCATAGTCATAATAAATATTAAGCTTTGTTTCTGTTTCTGTTTCTGTTTCTGTTTCTGTTTCTGTTTCTGTTTCTAAATAGCTTTATCTAACTAAGCTATAGATCAGTAATGGGGGTAATAATTCCCTTTTATTTCAAATAAAGAAGAATTTATGTAAATATTTACCTTCTTCTGTTGAAAAAAGGGGTTAACAAAATCCATGTTATTCAAACAGCCAGGATTCACTTATATATTTTGTCAAGCTAGGCTTTATGTTTGCATAATTCAACTATCTGATCGAAACGATATTCATTAACCAGTTGTTCAATTTTTAGCTTCGCCCCTTGTGGGATGTCTTCATTACTTTCCAGTAAAGCTATAATTTCAGGTCCTTGTGCGCCCATCGCAAGATCAATGATTGTCTCCAGTAGTTCTGCAGGAAGATTTGATATATCTTGAATATCAAATTGGAATGCTGCTTTGTTTTCTGATGATTGTTCGGTTTTTACTTCATGATAGATATATTTTAGCCCCAAATGATCAGCCATGCAGTTAAATATTTCATCTGGCTGGTAGGGTTTACGGATATAGTCATCACAACCAGCATCCATGATTTCTTTTTTTTGTTCCTGAAAGACACTGGCAGTAAGTGCAGAAATTTTGACTGTTTTTCCACCGGGCAGTTGGCGAATTTTGCGCGTTGCCGTTAAACCATCCATCACAGGCATACGTCTGTCCATCCAGATAAAGTGCGGATGCCATTGCTGAAATAATGCCACTGCAGCTTCACCATTTTCTGCAATTTTTACTTTAAACCCTGCCTGTTCTAGTAAACGCTGTAAAAGCAATTGATTATCGCGCTGGTCTTCGGCAATCAGGATACGGTATTCCGCCTGGTTGGCTGCCAGACTAAGCACCTGGCGTTTTTCTATAGGCTGTGTAATACTAATCTCGTCTTGCGCATGCTGAACTTGAATTTGAACGCTAAATACCGAGCCTTTACCAAGCTCACTTTTTACCTGAATGTCGCCTTCCATTAGACTAACAAACTGTTGCGTAATGGTCAGCCCCAGTCCTGTTCCTTTTTGTGATGCCGATTCGGCCATTTGTTCAAAGGGAGCAAAGATGCGATCTATGGCTTCTGGAGGAATACCACAACCTGAGTCTTCAACCTCTATTCGCAAGTCAAATAAATCAGGGTGCCCATTTTTAGCATCCAAACGTAAAGAAACCCCGCCTACATCAGTAAATTTAATCGAATTGCTTAATAAGTTAATCAGGATTTGACGTAATTTTGATGCATCAGCATGAATAAAGCGTGGAAATTCAGATGTTGGGTCTAATAATAGCTGAATACCTTTATCTTTGGCCCGTACCTCCATCATATCAATGACATCGCGGACTAAAGCGCCCAGATCAAAATCTTCCGGTTCTAGCTTGATTCTGCCAGCCTCAATTTTAGACATATCAAGTATATCATTAATTAATATGACTATGAACGAAAAACAGGTTGAGCATTTTCTAAAGTTGTTTTCATGCTGTTTTTCAAGACTGTTGACAGCAGGGATGCTGTCACCAAGGCTACACGGATGTATTTACGCCGTGTCTTGAGGGTCACTTCAAGGGGTCAGGTCTTTGATTTATGATCAGCAGACTGTTAATATACTGCTAAAACAAGCACAGGAAAAACCAATATGGCAAGACCACTTAGACTCGAATTTGCGGGGGCTTTATACCTTATAACCTCCCGTGGTAATCGCCAGGAAGCAATTTATGAATCAGATGCTGATAGAGAGGTTTTTTTAGCTGTTCTGGCAGATGTATGTAAAACCTATAACTGGGTCTGTCATGCCTATTGCCTGATGGATAATCATTACCATCTGTTAATTGAAACACCAGATGCCAATCTTTCCAAAGGCATGAGGCAACTCAATGGCCGATATACTCAGAACTTTAATCGAAAGCATCAACGCGTTGGGCATGTTTTTCAAGGACGATATAAAGCGATATTGATAGATAAAAACAGTTATTTGCTGGAACTCTGTCGATACATTGTATTAAACCCTGTGCGAGCGGGTATGGTTGATTCTGCAATGGATTGGCCATGGAGTAGTTATGGAGCAACAGTGGGAGAACAAATAAAACCTGCCTGGTTAAATACTGATTGGATATTGGCTGGATTTGCTAAAACAAAGTTGAAAGCGATTGAAGCCTATAAATTGTTTGTGAGTGAAGGAAATAATCAGCTATCCCCTTGGGGTGAATTAAAAAACCAAATTTTTTTGGGGGATGAGGAATTTGTAGCGACTATGCAGGATAAGATTAAAGCTGACTCATCATTGAGCGAAATTCCAGTTTCTCAGCGCAGGGCTCTACCTAAGGCTTTGTCTTATTATGCTAAAAAGTACAAAAAAAGGAATGAGGCAATTGCATTTGCTTATGCCAGTGGAGGATATAGTTTGAAAGAAGTGGGAGATTACTTTGGATTACACTACTCTACAGTTAGTGGGATTATTAAGAATCATAAATCATAGACCTGGCCCTTTTATTGTTTTTTTTGTTCTTTGCAAAACTAAAGACATTGTTCTACTCTTCTAGTATGTAAAATGATTTTTTTAGCGGGCACTACTAAAACTTTTGAAACAATAATAAGGAGAAGAATTGAACCCCTTGGTCTTTAGTATCCTATTAATAGTTTCTATCCTTTTTTCTAATAATGTGCTTGCTACTTCTATCTTAAAAGATAATCCTGCTAGTATTTCAGAGCTGACAGAGGTAAGGAAAGCGCGAAAAGTTTTAGCGATCTATTCTTATCGTGATAATTTGCCTTGGCAAAAAGAAGTAAGAAAAGCATTGTTTTCTCGTTTAGAACAAATCCCCCGTATAAACAGGCCTCAGCTTTTTGAAGAACGACTTGAGGTTAATCGTTTAACGCCTATTAGTACTGAAGACAAGCTTCTCAATCTAATAGTGGAGAAATACAGTCAAATAAAACTGGATCTCATTGTTACCGATAATGATTATGCATTTAGTTTTTTAAATAAATATCCTGAAGCCTTTCCGGCAGTTAAACGAACATATATCACGCTGACTCAAAATCCCAGTCAAGATAATGTGTTATCGGTCAAAATTAATCCTATTGATAATATTAAGCTTATATTACGCTTAATGCCTAAAACAAATCATATCCTTGTTCTGGCAAATAATAATACGGTGATTAATGGTTTAAAAATCAGTTTTTTTGAGTCTCTTGTTCAATCGTTGTCAGCTCAAAATGTTGAGCTTGAGATTTTGAGTGACTTTAGCTTTTCTGAGCTTAATCAAAAGGTCAAAACCTTATCTAATGGCACGGTGATATTTCATACGCCAATTTTTATGGATCGTTTAGGCAAGCGAAAAATACCTAAAGAAGTCTTGATTCAGCTAGTCAAAATATCACCAGTCCCTATCTTTGTGAATTTTGATCCCTTATTAGAAACAGGCGTAGTTGGTGGCTATCTGGTTAACTCATCAAAAATAGGTGGTTTAATTGCTGATGCCATTATTGGCCTGCCTCTGCCGAAAACGCAGCAGCAAATAGCTGCTGCAACTAAAGGCTATTATTTTGATGATAATGCCCTAAAACGTTGGCATATAAGTCATAAGAGCCTTCCTGATGATAGTGTTATTATTAATCGGAAGGTGTCCGTGTGGTACACATTTCGGAAAGAAATTAGTCTGATTCTAATTGCTTTTATTTTTGAAACAATGTTAATCATCGCTTTATTAAGAAACCTTAAGTTGCGTAAAAATGCTACTGCAGCTTTAAAGAAAGAACGAGATTTGCTTGAAGATAGGGTGTTAGAGCGTACTCGGTCATTAGCAGAAAAGAATAAAGAGCTTGAAGATTTGACATTAACTGACCCATTAACGGGTATATCAAATAGACGTGATTATCAGAATCGCTTGGATATTGAAGTCGCTAATGCCAAACGATCAAAGCAATTTTTATCATGTTTAATGATAGATGTTGATTTTTTTAAACCCTATAATGATAACTACGGACATGCACTGGGCGATGAAGTGTTAAAAAATATAGCCGCTGTTATTCATAAAACTTTACCAAGAGAAACAGATTTTGTTGCACGCTATGGCGGTGAAGAATTTGTTGTTTTGATGCCAGCAACCGATCTGGAGGGGGCTAAATATATTGCCAATAATATCAGGGTAAATATTGAATCATCTGCAATCAATCATGCTCATTCAGCTGTTTCAGAGCATGTGACTGTCAGTATCGGTATTTCAGCATCAAATTTTAATACCCAAAATCATATTAATTTAGTTAAACAAGCCGATGATGCGCTTTACTTTGCAAAAGAAGCCGGGCGTAATAGGTATGAGATATTCACCGCTTTAAGTCAGCTTGAATAGGTTGCAGAGCTTGATTTGGGAAGCTAGTAATTTACGTGTAGAGAGAGAATTTTAGAAAATTAATGGGTTAAAACAGGGTGGTAAGGCTTAAATTCCACCAACTGACACCAGCAGGCTAAAGGGAGACTCCGTAAAGAGTTTAGAACATAGTTTTAACCATGGTCAGGCATCTCAGACTAGAATCCCCAAATGCCCTTAAATCATATAACTTCACAAAACCAGCCCAGACAACAGTTCAAGAGGTAATGGGGATTTAGTCTGGCAAGGCGTGGTAGAAGAAGTGCACGGTGGACATAAATCCCATCCACAGATCATCAGAATTCGGCTATCATCTTGAAGTAGTAGCTGCCACCCTGCCAGCTGACGGGGTTGTTGGAGGAGTACTCCCGCCCGCAACAGTAGTCATTAGCTTCATCTTTTTCTGGATAGTTATCAAGCACGTTGAGGCCACCGAAAGCGAAACTCAGGTTCTCAAGAACCTGATAGCGAGCTTCCAGATCGAGCAAAGCCTCTGGATCATACTTCTGAATGTTATCAGCCGCCTGGTAGTTTTCGAAAGGACCGTATAGGTTGACCCTGGCCATGAAGCTGAAGTCACCGATATTATGCGTTGCTCCCAGTACGCCTCGCCAGCGCGGGAAATAGTTCTCAAAATCGTACTGTTGCTCCTCGTTGAGATGGTCGCTCGGATCAGAGTCAAACTCTGTGCGATTGTAATTGGCGGAAATCGTGAATAGAGTGCTGGAGCTATTCTCCCACTCAACCGGAATGGTGACGACCAGATCTGCACCCTGGGTAACCGTATCGAAGGCATTGGTGAAGTAGAAGGCACCTCCGATAGAATCAGCACCAGCCACGCCCGCATTGACCAGAGCCTGATAGTTGTTGTAGGCGTCGCCCGAACTCGGATCAGAGGAAACAGGGAGGCTCGAGACCGCGTGAACCCGATCCTTCAACTCGATCCGGTAGAAATCGAGGGTGGCGGCCATTGCCTTGTGCGTGAAAATCATTCCCAGAGAGAAGTTCCTTGAGAGCTCAGGTTTGAGTGGCGAGGCACCAAGTGCAGCCGCAACGGGGCTGTTTGCAGGGAACAGGCCTGTTGCAACAGGAAAGCCGTTCGGCAACCGGGTGGAAACATTCGTGGTTCCCTGCTGGCCCGGTGTTGGTGCACGAAACCCGGTACCCACAGAGCCCCGCAAGGCTATATCATCCGTGATAGCGAAACGGGCGGCCAACTTGCCCACCAGTTTGGAACCAAAATCAGAGTAGTCTTCATAGCGAAATGCCCCCTGTAGTAACAATTGATCGGTGACGTCAGCCGAGAGGTCGCCGTACACCCCCCAGGAATCACGTGAAGTCTTATCCGAGTAAGTGGGTGGGTAGCCTGGAAAGCCGTTAGAGCCAACACCCACCACGGTGTAGACCGGATCATTCTGGTCTGCGCAGTTCAGGCTTGATCCGGCGTTAATGGCTGCAGTACCGGCCGCAGTTGGCGCATTAGCGTTGCACAGCCCCCAGGGATCCGCCTTTGCATAAGGACCAACCTCATAGGACTGAGAGTCACCCGCAATGATTTCATAGGATTCATCCATATAGCTTGCACCAAAGGCCAACAGCGCAGGGCCTGCTAAACCTGTGTCAAATTCGTAGCTAAAGTCTGCTTGAAATTGCAGCTCCTCGTTAATCAGTTTGCCCGGATCGAAAGACTGCGGGGTGTCTGGTCCCAGAGAAGGATTAATGGTATTGGAAAGGTTATAGTCGATCTTGTTGGAGCCAAAACGTCCGCTAAAGTCGTAAGTTAAACCATTGTTATACTGGCCTTTTAGGCCTCCAGCGACCGAGAAATCAGTGATATCTCCCGTGAATTGGGGTGTGAATCCTCCGGGAAAAGTATCGAGAGGGGTGTAGATACTGCCATCTGCCTGGCGCAGATCTTCGATTGTGCCATTGCCGGGAAAACGATAGAAGAAATTGTCTTTGGACCGGCTCTTAGAGTAGCTGCCGAAGGCATACAGTTCTATGTTCTCATTAATTTCATAGCCAGAATTGATGAAGAAACGGCCTGCCTCGACTTGTGGTCGTCCCCAGGCCTGAACTGTATCTCCGGCGACCGCAGACATAAAAGAAGGGTCATTGGTATACTGGGTGTACCCCGCACTCGGGTTGTAAGTCGGATTACTCGAATCAAGGCAGAACCAGCTTTCACAGTACTGCTCTGCTCGATTGGTTCGATTTGCATAAGAGTACTCACCTGAAAGGCTTATAAAACCTTGGTCACCAAGTGGCAGTCCGATATTGCCGGACACCTTGGTCTGTTCACCATCGCCCTCATAGTAAGAGCCTCCTTCGACGTTAAGAATTCCGCCTTCGGCATTATCTTTCAGGATGAAGTTTATCACCCCGGCGATGGCATCCGAGCCGTATTGAGCGGCTGCGCCATCTTTAAGGACCTCGATTCTTTTCAGGGCGATAGTCGGAATTGTAGCAATATCCGGGCCTTGCGAGCCAGCGGCACCGACATCGACCAGAACAGCCCGGTGACGGCGCTTGGAGTTGACCAGCACCAGTGTTTTGTCGGTGGACATTCCCCGGAGTTGAGCAGGTCGTATGAAGGACTCGCCGTCGCTGATCGGGAATCTGTTGACCTGGTAGGAAGGCAACAGCGTCATCATCACGTCGTGGGTGTCGGTGTGCGCCACGCCTTCTATCATTTCTGATGTGAAAATATCAATCGGTACGGGGGATTCGGTGACGGTGCGCGGCTTGCCTCGTGAACCTGTCACCACAACCTCCTCTACATTTACGTCAGTGTCTTCGAAAGCCACGTCATCGTCGCCTGCGAGTACGCCCCCAATAGGTATAAAGGCCAGCCAAAGGCCTAGGTATTTCATTGCGTATTTCATTTGCTTATATCCAGTTAGTAGACACAGGCTTTAATACAGCTGCCAGAAACGGTCTAGTGCTTGAAAATTAACATATAAGACAGTAAAAAAAGTTAGGCTCCCCTTCAGTTTGGATATGATTGAATTTCCTAAAAACAATAATTCCAATACATCAAGGAAAAGCTTAACACATAAGAAAGTCTAGTTGAGTAAGTCTTGACTTACAAATTCGATCATATAAAAACATTTTTTTCAACTAGATGAATTACCTTTTAAAGGGTTGTTGACTGATGTCTTGATTGAATCGATCTATCAGTCAGGTCGTATGTGCCACTATTTCAGGTTCTGCAAGAACATTGGACAGTTGTCAATTGAATTTCTGTAAACCACATCCTTTGATTGTAAAATGCTACAGTAGCGCTTTAGCTGACTGGCATGCGTGTGAAATGACCTGATTTCAAAGCAGGAAGAGCAAAAGAAAGTTGAAAATAACAGAATGCCCAGGCCAAATGTATGAAAAATAGCATAGTTAATTTAGCGCTAATTAATACAGTGCGTGTGTCATAGCGGCCCCAAACAGAAGGCAATTCGACAATCCGAATATCCGTCACTATAATTAAAGGTGAAAAAGAAATATCGTTGACCGACATGTCGGTGCTTTCATTAAACCACCGCTATGTGGGGAGTAAATGATGTATAAACCAGTACCCATCGATACATCCAGAGCAAGGAATGGATTTCAGGAAAGTAAAATTGAAATGAGTATTTAATATTATGCTTTCTTTTATCCTCAAATCAATAAGGCAAGCAATTAATAGCGGATTTCGTACGATTAGCCGGTTCATTGTGGTGATGTTGTGGGGCTGGTTTTTATTCAGTAGTCTAGCCTTTGCAGTGACGCTGGACAAAGTTGTCGCCACTGGAGAACAACGCATCAAAGAAGGCAAGTCCGTGAACAGACAGCTTAACCGACTGGCAGATCAGCAGCGCGAGCTGTTGGCTACTTACCAGGCCTTAAGCAAGACGGTGGACGGCCTGCAGATATACAACAAGTTACTACGCCAGCAGGTGACGGGGCAGGAAGCCGAGATTGCCGAACTTCAACAATCGATAGCTAACGTCGCAGTGATTGAACGCCAGATCATCCCGCTAGCAGTACGCATGATCGACGGTCTGGAGCGCTTCGTCGCATTGGATATCCCTTTTTTGCCCGAAGAGCGCAACAAGCGTATTGCCTCCTTAAAGGCGATGATGATCCGCGCGGATGTCAGCGTGGCAGAGAAGGTTCGTAAGGTATTCGAAGCCTATCAGATTGAGAACGAATACGGCCGTACCATCGAAACCTACCGTGGGCAATTGCAGATCGACGAGCTTGAGCGCGAGGTTGAGTTCCTGCGCATTGGCCGCCTGGCGTTGATCTACCGCAGTAGCAATGGCAGCCTGATGGGGCACTGGTTAAAAGGTCAATGGCATGCGCTGGAACCTGCCGCTTACCGCCGGCAATTAGCCAAAGCCATTAAGGTCGCGGGCAAACAGCTTGCACCGGATTTGATGACCATCCCCGTGCCAGTGGCCGAGGAGCTTCAACAATGAAACACACACTGTTTGGAAGTATTCTGCCCCTGGCTTTCAGTCTGTTGATCAGTTCGCCAGTTCACGCAGAAGAGGTCTCGCTTGATAAGCTATTGCAACAGGTCAGGGGCGGCCTCGCTCAGGATCGCAAGGAAAACCGGACACGGCTCACGCAATTCAAGGCCGATAAGGCGCAACAGGCCAAACAGCTCAAAATTCTCAAGGCGAATGAAGCTCAAGAGGAAAAAACCAGCGCGGCACTGGAAGCACGCTTTACCAAAAACGAAGCCAGATTAGTCGAACTCGAGCGCAAGCTCAACGAGCGATTGGGTACATTGAAGGAACTGTTTGGCGTATTGCAGCAGTCCGCGAGCGATGCACGCGTCGCGATGGCTGACTCGCTGACCCATATTCAGTTCGCCGAACGAGACACTTTACTTTCTGGATTTGTCAGCGAGATGGAGCAGGCCAGCCGCTTGCCAGATCTTGCCGAGATCGAAAGCCTGTGGTTTGAACTGCAACGCGAAATGACTGAAAGTGGCAAGGTTGTGCGTTTCACAAGCCGGGTTGTCGATGCTGACGGCGTTGCTCGCGATGCCGAGCTTATCCGGGTCGGCGCATTCAATCTGGTCGCTGATGGCCGCTACTACCAGTTTTTTCGCGAGACTGGCCGCATCGTGGAATACCCCCGTCAACCGTCACCCCGGCATCTGCAGGGTGCTGAGACACTGTCCAAGACAAATACGCCGGGCAGCAGTATTGCCTTTTCCATCGATCCCTCACGCGGCCAGCTGCTGGCGCTGCTGGTGCAGACCCCGGAGCTGCGTGAACGCATCGAACAAGGTGGTGTGATCGCTTATATCATTCTCGGTCTCGGTGCGCTGGCGATGCTGGTCGCGCTTGAACGCCTGATCACGCTGAGCATTGTGCAAATACGCATCGGCAGCCAGGCCAAACACCTCGACCAGCCAACTGCCAATCCGCTTGGTCGTGTGCTCGCTGTCTATCACAACAACCGCCATCTCGATGGCGAGACTTTAGAGCTCAAACTCAGCGAAAGCATCCTCAAAGAAAGCCTTAAGGTACAAAAACGCATCTCTTTTATTAAAATTGTCGCGGTAGTTGCACCGTTACTTGGGTTGCTCGGTACGGTGACTGGCATGATTATTACCTTTCAGGCCATCACCCTGTTCGGTGCTGGCGATCCCAAACTGATGTCCGGTGGCATTTCACAGGCACTGGTCACCACCGTATTAGGTCTGACCGTGGCTATACCAAGCCTGCTGCTGCACGCGCTGGTGCAAGGCCGAGCCAAACAGATTGCCGAAGTACTGGAACAACAGGCAGTCGGTATGGTTGTCGAACAGGCTGAAGCGCAAGCCATGCAGTCAGCACAGGACGCTCCAGCATGAATCCGCTAATTCTGATCGACATTCAGCTGCCCTGGCTTGGTGATTTGCTCGCGCTGGGTGGCGAGGTGTTGCTCACCATCCTGATCATCGCATTGTTGATGTGGACATTAATCTTCGAACGTCTATTCTACCTGTGGTGGATTCATCCGCAGCTGATCCAGCGTGCCGAAGCTGTGTGGCAGGCACGTAGTGAGCATCGCTCCTGGCAAGCTCGGGCAATCCGCCAGCGCCTGATCTCGCGTATCTCTCAGGCACTGGAAATCCGCCTCGACTTGCTGCGCTGCCTGGTTGTGTTGTGCCCGTTACTAGGTCTACTCGGCACTGTGGTCGGCATGCTCGAAGTATTCGACGTCATGGCGGTGACCGGCAGTAATAATCCTAAGGCAACTGCAGCTGGTGTTTCCAAGGCCACCGTATCAACCCTGGCAGGCATGGTCGTCGCCTTGCCCGGACTGATGATCAGCTATTTTTTATTACGCCGCGCTGCCACCGAGCGCGTAAGCTTAGGTGAACATCTAACTCTGACTGATGAGAAAGCCCCCCATGCGTAGACTATCCAACCCGCTGTCGCGGAACGAACAAGAGTACGAAGTGGACATCACACCGATGCTCGACGTCGTGTTCATTATGCTGATCTTCTTTATTGTCACCGCAACTTTCACTAAAGAATCCGGGATCGAAGTTGACCGACCGCAGGCCGCCACTGCACAGCTGCAGGAAAAGGCTAATATTCTGGTTGCAATTAATGCCAACGATGACATCTGGATCGATCGACGTCAGGTCGATGTACGCGCACTGCGCCCAATCATCGAACGGCTGCACGCGGAAAACCCCAAGGGCTCGGTTGTGATTCAGGCTGACCGCAACTCTCGTAATGAACAGCTGGTGCGGGTGATGGATGCTGCGCGTGCGGCGGGCGTGTATGAAATCGCCATCGCGGCACAATACTAGGCGAAGCCCATGAGTGGACCTGCTGCCCCGGCCGACCCTTTAGCGACAACCTCGCCAGTACTGCGCTGGTTACCCGCTTTGACGGGGGCACTGCTCATTAGCGGGCTACTCGCCTGGGCAATGTTCTCGCTGATCAATACAGGTCAGCAGCAGTTACAGGACAACAGCCGCCTCTACCGTCTCAATTTCGTGCGCGTCAAGCGTGAAGAAATTATCCACCGTAAAACATTGAGACCGAAAAAACCACCGACCCCAGGGGCGGTGCCACAGGAACCCCGAACTCCGGTGTTGTCTGCACCAGGGTCTTCAATTCACAAGATTGCACTGACCTCGGCCCCGGTCAAAACTGATATCAGCTTGAGCGCCGAAGGCTTTTCGCTCAACATTAGCGAACAAAGCGAATACCTGCCTATCGCCAAGGTCGCGCCAATTTATCCTCGCAGGGCTGCACAACGAGGCATCGAAGGCTATTGCATGGTCGAGTACACGGTCAAAGCAGATGGCAGTGTCAGTGGGGTGGAAGTGATCGATGGCAAGTGTAGCCACTCAAGTTTCAAGAAGCCATCAATCAAAGCAGCCAGAAAGTTCAAGTACAAGCCGCGCGTGATTGACGGGGTTAAAGTTGATGTGCCCGGTGTACGCAACCGCTTCACCTACCAGTTGGTGAATGGAAAGTGACCCTGTTAAGTATGTGGAAGCGTCGCGCATCGGGGGAAAGAGCTCTGTTCAGGCCATACTTTTTACTGCTCTTGCTGTTGTTGTTCCTTGGGTTGTATAGCCGTACCGCCGAGGCTCGGATTACTGCTGCGATGAGCACTAAGGTATTCTTGGCGCTGCAGTCGGTGCAAAAAAAGATTGACCGTGAAGCCTATGCTGAAGCTGGCAGAAAACTCGAAAAACTCCGCAAGAGCCCTGGATTATCGCCTTACGAACGTGCTCAGGTCTGGAACCTGAGTGCCTATATTCACTATCTGAAAAACGACTACCGCAAAGCGGCTCAGGCGTATGAGCAGGTGCTGAAGCAAAGTGGACTGCCTCCGGCTCTGATGCAGAGTAGCCTCAAGACCTTGAGCCAGTTGAGTTTGATTAACGAAAATTACACAAGGGCGATTAGTGCGGCCAAGGCATTGCTCAAATTACTGAAACAACCCGATGCCAACACTCTGATGCTTATCGGTCAGGCACATTATTCCTTGCAACAATACCCAAAAGCCAGGACTCTGGTACGGCAGGCTATTACCTTAGTCCGGCAACAGAGGAAAATCCCGCAGGAAAGCTGGTTGCAACTACTGAATGGCATTTATCACCATCTAAACGATTACCGGGCAATGGTCAAGGTGCTTAAGGAACTGATTCGATATTATCCTGACAGCCAGTACCTGAGAACCCTGGCCGGTGTGTATAGCGAGCTTGGTCATTCGAAGAAGCAATTGGCGGTCACTGAGGCATTGTATGAAAATGGCAAACTCAACCGGCCGGATGAGCTGAAAAACCTGGCTAGTTTGTACCTGACTCATCAACTGCCCTATAAGGCCGCAAAACTGCTGCAAACCAGTCTCAACAAGCAACGCCTCAAAGCGGAACCAGGCATACTTAAACTACTGGCTCAGGCCTGGACACTGGCCGGTGATGATGCCAAGGCCATTGCTCCGCTACAACAGGCCGCTGCTCTCAGTCAGGACGGTGAACTGTACCGCCGCCTCGGCCATGCATATTTTAACCTCGGCAACTGGCAGCAGGCTGAAAGGGTGCTTGAAACTGCGCTACAACAGAAGCAATTGAAAGACCGTTCGGGTACAAGGGTTTTGCTGGGTATGTCTCGCTACCGGCTGAAACACTACGAGGCTGCCAAAAAGACCTTCAAGCGCGCGGCTAAAGACCCGCGTATGCAAAAGTTGGCAAAGCAGTGGATTGCTTTTATCGACAGGGAAGAGGCGCAGCGGCGAGAGTTGGAGGCTTATGTTCAATAATCGTCAACTCTTTGCTGTTTATTTTTAAAAGCTTATCTCCCCCAATCCCTCTTTGTTAAAGAGGGGAGCAAAAGACCAATACTTTCACAGTCTCTTTAGCCTGCATTTGTCAGATAAAAACAAGCAGACTGAAGTCTGCGCCCCAAACATAAAATGATAATTTCTTGTTACTTGTAGCGGGTGGTCCGTGGCGGCTTAAGGTGCTGATTATCAACGAGCTTCAGATAGCGCAGATTTATCTTTTAGCTCTCCCTTGCTGGGGAGGGCTAAAAGGAAGCCGTATTGTATTTAAGTATTGGCTGAAGCTTATGTGTAATCAGTAACATATATACCTACCTGATTACGTATAAGCCTCAGCCACTATGTAGAGTTTTAATTTGAATGTGGAACAGGTAGGGTAGGAGCGTCCGCCAATGTCGTTAAGTTAAGGAATTTAAGATAAAGGTCTTAGCTCTTAAGCCCTCTCTTGCTGGAG
>ENA-OSET01003779-OSET01003779.1-sediment-metagenome-genome-assembly--contig:-NODE-3779-length-13692-cov-24.758649_pt1 | contig 13692 bp, 10 predicted proteins | sample MGYA00237882_ERZ534229 | MGnify/ENA primary metagenome ERZ534229 (study PRJEB26408, sample SAMN06266212) | sediment metagenome | isolation source: Hudson Canyon methane seep mesocosm | place...
TGTAACTTCGTGAGGTGACCGACGAGAAGATATTTATTGGGATGAGCAAGATAGACAGCAGTGGCTAGAGGCAGTTAAAAAGCATGAAAGCCAATAATGTTGGAATGTTAGAACTGACCCTGCATACCCCTTATCTTATAGCCAGCATCAACCTTCTTTAGTTTACGAGGCACACTCAGCCAGCTTGATTAATTTCAAAAATGATGACCAATTCATAATTAATCGATAGCCTGTTCCTTACACCATTTTCTTGCCGCCTCTACGCCTAAATCGACAGCTTTCTCCATTTTTTTATGACTGAAATTAAATAAATAATGTAATGGTACTTCCTCTTTTAACAGCTTTACTTCAATTTTGCGCCGAAACTCGCCTTCGAGGCCACTATCGATCATTTTGTTATTGTAGGCAATGCGCTGGAGTACCACATTGAAGGGACCGTTACCTGCCGCTTCAATGATCTGAAAATAATGGGCAATAAGCCCATTGCGCCAGATCCCGCTGTCACTGACTGTCCAGATAATCCATAGCTCGTCGGCACCACAAGCGATTGCTTCTTCCAGATTAGCATCGGTGGCATAAACTGCATCAATATATTGATTTCCTCCAATATCAACTGGCTCGAACCAGGTAGGTAGCGAAATCCCTGAAATCAACAGATCTTCAGTCATCGACTTTGGCGGAAAAAGCTCCAGTTTTTGCTGGGAAAAATTGTAAAGATTGAATGTCGCTTCTTTAGTTGAGCTTTTGATTTTTGACCAATCGAGTCCCCAAGTATCACCTAAGACCTTACGGCGAAAGCGATCATATTTAAAAAAAGAGGCTGTCCAGTAAAGCTTCCATAGTTGCTTCCAGTTTAGATCGATACCATCCAGTGGATTATATTTACGCCAATTGTCAGCTATTTCGGAGCCACTCAAGCCTTGACACCACATAGCTAAATTTAATAAGCCGCCACTGGCACCGTCTGCATGGTGAAATTCAATCTTCGCTTCATCCAGCCAAACCTGTAAAACACCTGCTTGAAATGCAACCTTTTGTCCGCCCCCAGCGAGAATAAGCGAGCGTTTGACAGATTTTTTTGCTGTTTCATCTTTATCCATAAGACCGCCTTAATATGATTTTATCATCTAGTCTGAGTATAACGAGACTCTAGATAAACCTCAAACCATTATTTTGAATACAACTTTTACTTAAAAATATAGCTCTACGTGGAACACACGTGCAGTGACTGGCTAAGCGTGATAACTTAGGTTTAGGCTCCAGATGCCCTGCGTCCACCTTAACTATGCACAAAACCCTGCATAGTTAAGGCTCCCACAAATGGCTTGACGGCTATTCGGGATAAATTTTAGCCTCCCTCGCGTGCTACTCGCACACTTCGGATTGGCAAATTTCCCTGCGCCTTCTGGAGACTATCTGCCCATCCGGGGCTGACAGCGTTTGTACAATAAAACATCCAAAAACCAATCCCATAAATTTCTGACTACTTATCGTAATTACTGACAACTTGCCGGTATGGACTCATTTAATTTAAATACCTTAGTCAAACATTGTCCACCAATGTGTAACGTCTAAATATATTTGGCGGAGAATGCGACAGTTACACTTTAACTCCAAGCATGCGAAAACAAGTAATGTAGTGTAATTGCGAGCAAGTCTACGGTTTAATTTTAAAATATATGCTAGAGATTTTGAAATAAGTTGTATTTACCGCCAAAATAGAGTTAACCTACCCACTAGCTGCTTATCTTGTCCGTTATAAGATTGGTTTATCCGCTAACAAATAGCGATATAAAAAATGCCTAGCCCTCCACCTAGGATAAAGTTAATACTGGGAGAAAAAAATGCTAACAAAAGATATAGATGGAATAAGCAAAAACTGATCTAGTCATTAATATCATTAACTAGAATATTGTAAAGTGTGATTTCAATCATTGAAGAGATTAGAAATCACACATTATTAATCTATTAAGGTATTAAAAGTAAATACTTTTAGGCAACAGCACTACCCCCCCAAAAAAAGTTCAATTGAGAATCAAGAAATCAACTTCAATCCAGGTGGTAAAGCTTCTCCAAAAATCTGTTTTTCTTCCGTTTCATCTAATTCTTTATAGGCTTCAACCATTTCTACCCAGGCATTGGGTGATTTACTCTGTATTAGTTTTTCTATCACTTGTAATCGAACAGACTCATCAAGATCTCTTGCTCTATCACCACTCATTCTCGCCATTAATGTGGCTGCAAATCCTGCTTGCGGTACTTTTTTCCAGTCGACTTTTAGTAGCTGTTGCAACCAGATCGCCACTGTTTCTGCGGCAATAACATTATGACTACTGCCATGGAAAGGAACGCGTGAAGCAATACGGCCTACCGCCCACCAGGTTTGATTTGGCTCGCTAGATTTTTGTAACCGTTTTAATAACCATTCACACACCGTGATTTTTTTATCGACAGGTAATCGCTCTAATACGCCAGCCAGACGAACCATATCATCATAACCACGCATTTTAATTTGTTTGGCGACACCCGCTTGCCTGGCAGCTGCTGGATTTAAAAACTTGGAAATATCTTTAAATAACTGCTCTTGTGCTTCTGCATTTAAACCACCGGCAATGCGTCGCCAGAGTGTCCACCATTCTGTCCAGTTTTGTCTTTCATTGACAAATTGTATGGTTTGACTATAGGTTTTCCATAACTGCTCTACTCGCCAGTCATCTAATGGGTAACCAAAACCTGGGCGCAAACAGAAACCAACCAGCGTCAACCAGACACGTTCATGATTTTCAGACCGGCGGCGAGATTTCATGCCTTCCAACAAAGTAGCAAACAACGCCCTTAGTAAGGGTGTTTCCCAGTCAGCTCTGGATAGTCCTAAAACCTTTTCTAAATCGGCACGTAAACTTTTGACAGCTTTAGGATCTACTTTTTTAGATTTTGAACCAAAAACAGCCTGGATTTTTTCCACTGCCAAATTAAAATTGGCTGGTAATTCTGTTGTTGCTTGAGATCCAGCAGAACCTTTTCTTCTAATTTGAAACTCAACATCAAAGCGATGTATGGCATCAGCAATGGATACACATTGAATTTTTAAGGTCCCGACTTCGGTTTGAGTAACCGCTAGCTGAACTTTAATTTCACCTTTATCATCACCTTCAAAGGCAACAGCCAAAGGTGGTAATGAATTAAAGCGCTCATCAGTGATTTCGACTAATTCACCTGGCTGATATTTTGTGTCTCCAGTGGTCGATGCCAAATGAAAGCGCACTGGTTGCCCTATCCGCAAAGCAAACTGCTGCTCTTTAAGCAACACTTCAACCCCTTCTTCACTGCCTCTGGGCAGCACACAGATACCTTTTTGTTTGTCTTGTTTATTGTCAGTATCAACTAATAGAAAATAACTACGGGCTGAGCCACCACCAATTTTAATTTTCTTATCCCGTCGTGCAATGGCATAACTGACTGCACCATAGGCAACGGATAATTCTGGATGTTGATTTTCTAATAAGACAGGTTGCTGGTCACTCCATGAATTAATTAAATCAATGGTTCTCTGAGTAATCGGTTTACTACGAAAGACCCCACCATTTAACAAAATAGCATCGGGCACTTTGCCTGAATGCCCTAATGCTTCAGCAGCTGCATCACTGTGTAAATTTAAAAAAGCGGCTATATGTTTACTAATGGCAGGTTCAGCAGCATAAGGCAAACCAAATTCAACCACACCACTGCGTTTTCTATCGGGTAAATCATTCAGGCCAGATAAAGGAAAAAAACCATCCAGTGCTATCTCCCTTACTTCTTCCTTATTTAATTGAGCCGTCCTGCTACCGCCAATTAATTTAGATCCTCCTCCCAACAAAGTAACATTAATCTGTTCTGGTGCATCTTCAGCCAGTAAACGTTCTTTAGCAATTCGACATTGTTCCAGGAGTTGAGATAAATCGGCGGCTGATAATTTTTTCTCGCCTTTAGTGATTCTATTTTCAGCTAAATGCGCCAAGGCTAAATCAATATTGTCACCACCTAGCATAAGATGGTCACCTACACCGATCCGCGTCAGTTTTGGTTCTTCCTGACCTTTCTCAACTTTTATCAAAGTCAGATCAGTCGTCCCTCCGCCTACATCACACACTAACAAAAGTTGAACGTTTTCCAGGGCTTGCTTGATATTTCCTGTGTGTCGACGCAACCAGTCATAACAAACCGCCTGCGGTTCTTCTAACAAGCGGATATCAGGTAAACCAGCAACTTTTGCCGCTTCTAATGTTAATGACCGGGCTGCTTCATCAAATGAAGCGGGCACGGTAATGACTATACTTTGTTTTTCTAGTGGCGCATCAGGAAATTTATGGGCCCAAACGGTGCGTACATGCGCTAAATAACTGGCACTAGCATCTAAAGGCGAAACTTTTTGAATATCATCAGCACTCCCCCAGGGCAAAATATCCGCAGTATGATCAACCGAAGGATGAGATAACCAACTTTTAGCACTGGTAACAAAACGGCCTTGTGTTTTAGCCCCTAGTACTCGTGCGGCTTCACCGATAACGGCTGTACTACCTGCGGGGGAAAAGCCAATATCAGCTTCAGATAGCTCCCCTTCTGCCGGGTGATAGCGTACAGAAGGCAGTAGTGAACGACTAGCCACCTCGCCAGGTGCAATCAACTGCTCAATTTGAAATAGTTTTATTGCCTGACTGGCCTGTGATTTGTCTGCTTCTGTGTAAGCGACAACAGTATGTGTTGTACCCAGATCGATTCCGACTAGATACTGTATAGATTTATTATTCAAAAAACTTTCCTCGCTCCCTTGTCCTTAGCTGAAACAAGAAACAACCCAATGAAAAAAGCTATTATACTTCACCTGAACAGAAATCAGCTAGAGACGTTGCATGCAAGGTCTCTACAGTTCATTTATATAAACAATTACCTAAGGAGCGACTTTATCCCCCATGTACGGGGCGCAGGATTTAGCCTGCATTTGCCAGATAAAAACAAGCAGGCTAAAGCCTGCGCCTCACTCGTATGTATATTTAGGAATGTGTACGAAATAAGATAAGCAATACCATTTGGAAGTGGGACTTTAGTCCCGCATAAGTCAAGGCGAGGCTAAAGCCTCACTTCCAAAATATTGATGTTATTTCATGCACATTCCTTAGCTAATCAAGGTTTGTTACTTTGAAGGTAAACAATTAAACTTCCCAGGCTTTATTTTTATCAATCCAGCGCAAACTTAAGTAATACCATAAAACCATGGGTATCATCATTGGTAGCCAACTCCAGTCATCAATTAAAAAGATCTGTTTAATCCATTCCTGATCTGTAATATACAGACTCCATGGAAAGCAATACACAGTAAATATCACACAACTCCAAATCAATATTAAAGCCCCTTTTCGGGTATTAATACTTGAGAATGCCAAAAAAACCCAAAGTGGCATATTATCTTTCTTTTCCATTTTTTTCCCTGATTAATAGTTTACTTACACCATTAGTCGACTGTACCAGCACCAACTAACTATTCATCCCCTGCTCTTACATCAAATTCAATTTTCCAGCGATGATCATCCTGCTGAGAAACTGCATGTAATTCCAATGTACCAATCTCTGTTACTGCTGCGCTTAAATGAACGGGAACAACTTCACCTGCTCTACGGCCTTCTTCGGGTAAAGTAATTTCAATTTCATCCAGTTCCTGTAATTCTTCATCCGTCCAATAGTCAAGACGCATTCCAACCGCATCTTCTCTACGCGTATTAGAGGCAAAGAACCTGAATCGAACGGGTTCCCCAATCACCAAACCAAATTCATCTTCGGGCAATGCTTCTGCCGTTCCTTCTTCCATGCCAAAAGGTGCAATACATAAAGCTTCAATTTCAGGAGCCATACCAGGAATTGCAGGCATAGCACTTTCCACGCCGACATAATAAGAGGCAGCAGTACCGCCTTTAATACGCACACCATTACCCTGGCGCACCATGCCATAGTAAGCAGCGCCTTTAGCAACTGATAAATCAAGATCAGCGCCTTCCAATAACCTTGCTTCTGGCGCTTGTTCTGATGTTAACCATGAGTTCAGCACATTTAACAGTCTATCAGCCAACGCGCCTGACTTTAATACCCCACCATTCAATAATACGGCTGTTGGATGTAGGAAACTTGCATTTTCAGGCAAATTAACATGCTCTAAGTCTTCTGTGGCCGATTGTTGTTTAGCTAAAAAACCAGCCAAATGACGCGTAATTCCAGCATCTTGCGCATAAGGTAAGCCTTTTGTTCTAAGACCAGAACGCGGTCTTGAAATAGGGCGCTCACTCGCTGCAATTTCAGGTAAGAAGCCTTCAACCAAAACGCTGTTAACTTCGTCGCGTGTTAATTCTGTTCGTAAGGTTCCGCCAATTAATGATGACCCTCGACTAGGTACCACTAAAGCCACGTTATCTGTTTCGGGATTATTAAAAATCTTCTCTTTAGCATCTCGACAAGCATGTGTTAATGCTTGTACTTGCCAGGCTTCCAGACGGTTGCCACTTTCCTTTTCCATTTTAGCTTTAATGGTATAGGCTAAAGCCAAATCCATATTATCGCCACCCAGCAGGATATGATCACCTACCGCTACACGAGTCAGTTCCAGATTACCTTCTTGTTCTGTCACCGCTATTAATGATAAATCAGTGGTCCCACCCCCCACATCAATCACTAAAATAACATCACCCACATTCACATGATTACGCCAATCACCTAGGCTATTATTAATCCAGCTATACAGCGCAGATTGTGGTTCTTCTAATAACAGCGCATGATTAAGGCCGATAGATCTGGCTGCTTCAACGGTTAATTCTCTTGCCGCAGGATCAAATGATGCTGGCACGGTAATAATTAAATCTTGTTGCTCTAAAAGTGCATGAGGATGTAAATTATCCCAAGCCTCTTTCATATGGTGTAAATAGGCTTTAGTCGCCTGAAAAGGGGATATTCTGCCAACTTCTTCAGGTGATTCAGAAGGCAAGATAGGTTCTTTACAATCCACCCCGGCATGACATAACCAACTCTTGGCACTAGCCACTAGTCGAATAGGTGTTTTACCCCCTAAATTCCGAGCAACTTCACCGACTAAATGTTCAGGTGCTGCTGTCCAGGGCAATGTGGTAGAACCTTCTGCAATTTCGGCTTCATGGGCTAAATATAAAAAGGAAGGTAATTGATTTTTATCTTCAACGACGCCAGGTGAAACTAATTGAGGAATTGCCATCACTTCCTGAGTAATTTCATCCTCCTCTTTAGTCAAATCAACATAAGATAATACACAATGCGTGGTTCCAAGATCTATGCCAACAGAATAACGTTTGCCTTGCTCTTCCTCACCTTGAGATTCTGAAGAATCCATCTGAGTTTCAGTTTCATGCTCGGATTCAGTCTCAGATTCATTTGTTTGATGATGCTCATGGTCTTGAGAATTTTCATCCTCAGTTGCGCCCCCATCATTTTGATTGACATGTCCAAACAAACCATTCATAGCTCAACCTCTGCTGCCGCAATAATATTGGCATTATGTCCAGCTGTCAGCTTAGGTAAACGGATATTCGTCACCTGCCAGCCTTTGTGAACCAAAGTCCCCGTAAAAGGAGCTTTACCCACAATATTACCGGTTAATCGCACCTCAGAAGCATTAAAACCTTCAGCCAAAGTGATTTTACTGCCTTCCTGATCTGTTCTGACCGTTTCCAGAGAAAAGTGCTCGTTAATTGCTTTATTACAACCCTCATGTACGACACGGGCAGCCACGCCGATATCAGCATCATTATAAGCGGCAATATCTTCTTTTATAAAATCTATAAAACGCGCTTCTTTTTGAAGTAAACTTAATAACTGAAGCGCCGCATCGGGTGTTGATTCTTTTAATACAATCGGTTCTGGTGCAGGAGCCTGCACCACTTTTTCTACTTCTACAATTTTTTCTACAACTTTAATCTCAGGTTCTGAAGCAACTTCAACTGTTTTAATGACTTCAACAGGCGCCTGTTTAGCTCTTCTAGCCATACCCATTACCATTGATAACAAAACAATGATTAGAAGAATTGATAAAACAAGTACCGCTGCAAGTAAATAAACATGCCACAAATCAAGTGTTGTAGGCATTAAGGATAAATCTATAGTGTAGGTATTATTCATAATTTTTAAAATATTAAGTGCTTTATGCACATTCAGGTGCTACATAATTTATTAAACTCGAATACATGGCAAAAAACATACTTTTAAAAAGTCAGCCAGCATCACATATCTTGTTGGGCACTGTAGCGCTACACCCAAGCTTCTATAACTAAATAATTATCGACCCGTTCTATTTGCTGCTTCAGCAAACATCAATTGCTTTAAAACACGACGGGTGATATCAATACGCATTTTCTTTAAATGGCGATCAGCAATAACGCTAGGAACCTTTGCATCCAGATAAACCTCGCGCATATTGGCTAATACTTTTTCACATTGCTTAATAATGGCATCGGTGGCATTTCGAGAGTCAATTTTTAGGTAGCCTTTTTTCTGCATTTCATCAGTGACACATTTTTTATATTCGAACTGAGATCTCTGAATATTTTTAATGATTTCATCAGTTAATGATGTTGCACTCCACTCATTTTTTGTCTCCTTTTTTACTTCTTCAGCGTAACAAAGGTTTGAGCCTATTAATAAAGCTAAGAATAAAAAGTGTTTCATAATGCTATCCACAAGGTTTTGTTTAATGCGTATGATTTTACGCGAACTAAAATATGATTTCTTAGAATATGGGGTAAGTCTTAGTTGTTTTCAAGCAAGGATTTATTTTTTAGTACAAAAACCATTGATAAACTACGCGCGAGCATAAAAACAGTGATTGCCAGCCACAAACCTTCATTCCCCATATATTGGGTATGATACCAAACAGGTAAAAACACACCAAATAAAGAAAACAACATGGTATTACGCATTTGTTTACTCAGCATTGCACCAATAAAAACGCCATCCAGAAGATAACAAAGAAATGAAACCAGGGGCATTATAATAAGCCATGGCAGATAATCATAAGCAATCAACCTGACATTCTGTAGACTGGTTAATGTATTAATTATTTCTTGCCCAAAAACAAAATAAATTAAGCTAAAAACAACGGCAATAACAAATGACCAAAGCCCTGATGTTGCGATAGCCTGTTTAAGCATGACTCTATTTTTTGCACCGATTGCTTTTCCGACTAAAGCTTCAGCTGCATGAGCAAAACCATCCAGAGCATAAGCCATAAAAGTCTGAAAATTTAGTAATACAGTATTAGCCGCCAATATAACCCCACCCAACTTGGAAGCTTGTGCCGTAAAAAAAGCAAAAGCAAAAATCACACACCAGGTACGCACAAAAATATGGCTATTAATCACTAACATCGCTTTGAATTGACTCATATTGCTCAATTCTCCCCAATACCCTGGTGTTTTATCTTTTTTTACAATTCTGATAGCAACAATCAAAGCAATTGCCAAGCCTATATATTCTGCGATAACAGTGGCTAAAGCGACGCCTTCCACTTGCATATTTAAATGATAAACAAACAACAAATCCAGACCAATATTAATCAGGTTGCTTGTTATCACCACCAACAATGGAATCTTTACCTTTTGCTGGCCTAAGAACCAGCCCATCAAGGCATATAGACAAAGTGTCGCGGGTGCGCTTAAAATTCTGATTTCAAAATACTGCAATGCATATCGCTCAACTATCACGCTACTTTGCAATAAATTAAAACTCATCGAAGCAATATAGGGTCTTAAAAGTAACAATAAAAAAGAAATCATTAATGCAACGATCAGCGCCCTTCCCAGCACCGCATTAATTTCCCTCTTATTATTTTCTCCAAAGGATTGTGCAGTTAAACCTGATGTTCCCATCCGCAAGAAACCAAAGCCCCAAAAGATAAAGCTAAAGATTAAGCCACCGAGGGCCACAGCCGCCAAATAATCTGCAGAATTGAGATGACCTAGCACTGCGGTATCCACTAAACCCAGTAATGGTGTAGAAATATTGCTTAAGATCATGGGGAGCGCCAGAGTTAACACCTGGCGATGATCAAATTTGATGTTTTTTATCACTAGTAATGGATTTAACAAGCGAAATCATAAGCCACTTATAATTTAAGTACCGTGAGTTCAAGTTTTGATTGATAAGGAATTTTCATGAAATAACTTCAACATCGTGGAAGTGAGGCTTTAGAGACTGTGAAAGTATTCTCTTTTTGACCTCCCCCTTTGGAAAAGGGGGATAGAGGGGGATTTTGTAAATCAGTAACCCATTGATATTAAATGAATTATTTTTATAATAAAATCTCCCCCAACCCCTCTTTTCCAAAGAGGGGAGCTAAAAGCCAATACTTTCACAGCCTCTTTAGCCTCGCCTTTACTAATGCGGGACTAAAGTCCCACTTCCTAACTTAGGGAGATGGAAAAAAATAATCATCCAATCTTGCTGGTCTTTTTGTCCGCCTTCAGCGAGGTAGCAACTGTTACGTAGCTGGCTATGCGCCTGTTGCTACCCCACTGAAGACAAACAAAAACCCTGCCCAATACCGGACACTTATTTCTTTCCAGCGCCCTTATTTCGTACACATTCCTATGCTTATAGAGTGATTAAGCCATCTTCCATATGCAACACCCTATCCATTCTTTGTGCTAGATCTATATCGTGAGTAACAACCAGAAAACTGACCTGTAATTCCTGATTTAACTCTAGCATCAACTGATAAATCTGTTCGGCTGTTTTACTGTCTAAATTACCCGTAGGTTCATCAGCCAGTACGCACTTCGGTGAGTTAATTAGCGCTCTTGCTACTGCTGCACGCTGCCTCTCTCCACCTGATAACTCACCCGGTTTATGCTCGACCCTATGCCCCAAACCAACCCGAACTAGTAAGTCTTTTGCTTTACTCCGCGCTTCTTTTACTGAATGACCTGCGATTAAAACAGGCATGGCCACATTTTCTAAAATAGTGAATTCACCCAATAAATGATGGAACTGATAAATAAAGCCTAAAGAACGATTTCTTAGTTTGCTTAACTTTCTAGAACTAATAGAATTTAGGTTTTCACCATCCAGGATCACTTCCCCTTGTGTAGGCTTTTCTAGCCCTCCCAATAAGTGCAGCAAAGTGCTTTTACCTGAGCCTGAAGCGCCCATAATGGCCACTCGTTCGCCTGCATTAATGGTTAAATCAACACCTTTCAACACATTAACGTCTAGATCACCTTGCTGATAACGCATGGCCAATTGTTGACATTGCAGTATGACAGAATTATTCATATCTCAATACCTCGGCAGGATTTACTCTGGAAGCCTGCCAGGCAGGATATAAGGTTGCAAGAAGTGATAACGAAAATGATATGCCTGCAATAGCATAAACATCAGCCCAGACTAATTTTGAGGGTACATCACTAATATAATAAACATCAGCAGCCATAAACTGCACATCAAAGAAACTTTCAATGGCGGGAATCAAAGTCTCGATATTTAAAGCCAACAAAACGCCCCCTAATGTTCCAAGGGCGGTACCGATTATTCCAATGATGCCTCCCAAAACAATAAAAATCCCCATCACTGAGCTATTCGAAAGTCCCTGGGTTTTTAAAATGGCGATATCACCTCGTTTATCCGTCACCACCATAACCAGCGTAGAAACTATATTGAATGCGGCCACGGCTACAATCAATAACAAAATAATAAACATCACTCGTTTCTCAGTTTTTATCGCCCGAAAAAAATTGCTATGTGCTTTGGTCCAATCACTGACACTGTATTGACCATAAAGTTGACGTGCTAATGTTTGAGTTATTTTGGGCGCATTAAATAAATCATCTAATTTTAATCTTAAACCTGTCACCGCATCGCCTAAACGGAATAGTTTTTTGGCATCCTCTATATGAATAATCGCCATATTACGATCATATTCATACATACCAACCTGAAATATTCCTACCACAGTAAAACGTTTTAAACGCGGTAATATGCCTGCTGGCGTCGAGTTAATCTGAGGACTGATAACAGTTACTTTATCACCCGGCATAACCCCTAGAAAATTCGCCAGTTCTGCTCCCAGTACAATGCCAAACTTTCCGGCAACTAAATCAGTTAATTGTCCCGCTTTCATCTTATTGGCCACTTCAGAAACCTTAGGTTCCAGCTCTGGCACGATGCCACGCAATAAAGTACCACTAACGCGTCTGTCAGCATTGACCATAACCTGGCCCTTAACAAACGGAGCAGAACCTTCAACATGCGGTTGATTGATAAGCTGTTTATCTAACTTTTGCCAATCCTTTAAGCGATTATTTCGACCAGTAATGGTGGTATGAGAAGTCATACCTAAAATACGTTCACGCAATTCGGCTTCAAAACCATTCATAACTGAAAGCACTGCGATTAATGCGGTAACACCCAGTGCAATCCCTAAAACCGAGGTTAAGGTAATAAAGGAAATAAACTGAGTTCGACGTTTAGCGCGCGTATAGCGTAAACCTATATAGAGTGTAAGGGGTTTAAACATAGCTTATTTTTTGCTTTTACAGGACGAACAAAAGCCATATAAATATAAGCTATGATCGGTTAATTCATAACCCAGCTTTTTGGCTATATCCTCTTGACGTGTTTCGATAACACTATCGGTAAACTCATCAACTTTGCCACATTTCATACAAACGATATGATCATGGTGCTGACCTTTATCCAGTTCAAAAACAGAGTTCCCACCTTCAAAATGATGCCGTGTTACCAAGCCGGCTCCTTCAAACTGGGTCAGCACCCGATAAACCGTCGCCAATCCAATTTCTTCATTTTCACTCAGTAAAATTTTATAAACCTGCTCAGCAGACAAATGACGTTGATCTGTCTGTTTTTCTAAAATCTCTAAAATTTTAACCCTCGGCAATGTCACCTTTAAACCGACATTTCTTAAATCATTACTTTCCAACTGCTAATCTCCATGTAATCATGATTTAGTATCGACAAAATCAATCAGGTATATAAGAAAATGGTAATTGTAACTTTTTTTATCCAAAGACGCTGATACTTTTATAGGATTATCTTTTAACATACGGTATCATTTTCCCTATACGCTATTTCAGCCTTAAGAGAACATGAGAAAATCCATTTACCCCATAGCACTGGTATCAAGCATTGCCCTATCAGGTTGCTCTACAATTTTAAACAATTTGCCTGGAGTCTATTCTCTAGATATCCAACAAGGAAATATCATTAGTCAGGATGTCATTGACCAACTTCGTCCAAAAATGACCAAGCGGCAAGTATTATATATTATGGGCTCTTCCATGTTAGTTGATGTGTTTCATCAAAAACGCTGGGATTACCTCTATTCTGAACAACCAGGTGGCGAAGAAAGAAAACAAAAACGCCTTTCCTTATTTTTTGAAGATGATAAATTAATCGGTGTACAAGGTGATTTTAGACCGACTACTTTACCTGTCATCAAACCTTCAACAGAAAGCACTGTAGATGTACCCCCTCGCGAACATGATAAAACGCTTTGGGAAAAAATCACCGGAATGTTTAGTGATGATGCCCCAATAACTGTAGAAACTTCAGAAACTTCAGAAACTTCAGAAACTTCAGAAACTTCAGAAACTTCAGAAACTTCAGAAACTTCAGAAACTTCAGAAA
>ENA-OSET01003780-OSET01003780.1-sediment-metagenome-genome-assembly--contig:-NODE-3780-length-13692-cov-3.899669_pt1 | contig 13692 bp, 11 predicted proteins | sample MGYA00237882_ERZ534229 | MGnify/ENA primary metagenome ERZ534229 (study PRJEB26408, sample SAMN06266212) | sediment metagenome | isolation source: Hudson Canyon methane seep mesocosm | place...
AAGCTAAACCTGTAACTTTTGGTGTTGCAACAATTTACACTGCCAGTAAATAATTATGAATAAAAAAATATTGCTTTTCGGGTTTTTTCTGATAATTTCTAGTGGCCTTTTTGCCCAAAGGGATCGTGTTGAATATTTGCCAAGTTTTGATAAAAAGAAATTACATTATGGTTTTTACCTGGGAATGAACCAAAATGACTTCAAACTAAACTTAAGAGAAAGTACTATCCAAAATGCTAATATTTCGGTAGAACCATCCATTGGTTTTAATGTTGGTTTAATCGCCGATTTACGCTTGCATAAAAACTTGAGTTTGCGTTTAGAACCAGGTTTGGTTAGTAACTCAAAAAAAATTAGGTTCAATCATTTAACAACAAGTTCAAATCCTCAAGATAGTGTTAGAGATATTGGATCTACATATTTGCATTTTCCTGTGGTTTTCAAGTTTAGTACAGATAGATATAAAAATATTCGTCCTTATTTGTTAGCAGGAGTGTCGTTTGATTATAATTTTTCTAGTAATGAAAAAAATCAGGATGATAATTCTTCTGGACAGTTTAGAATGAAAACCAACAATTTCATGTACGAAGTTGGTATTGGTATAGATATTTATTTATACTTCTTTAAGTTTTCACCATCAATTCGCGGAGTTTTTGCTATGAATAACGAAATTAAATATGATGATGATCCTAACAGTAAATGGACAGCTCCAATAAACTTTATGGGAACTCGCGGTATTTTCCTAAATTTTGCATTTGAATAAAAATAATTTAATCCTAATAATTTCAAAATTATTACTAAAAGCTAATTCCTTTTAAATTCACTTAATAAAATTGCAGTAGCAGTCGCCACATTTAAACTCTCCGTTTCTTTAGTTTTCCCAAAACGTGGAATGGATATTTTATTTTCAATTAATACCTTGATGTTATCTGAAATCCCGTTAGCCTCATTTCCCATAATTAGAATTCCTTCCTCAGGCAATGGTGTTTTGTACACATTTTCACCATCCATATCTGCAATAAAAGTTGGTAATTTAGTTTCTGATAAATATGCTGCTAGATCTAAATAATGAATAGAGACCCGGGTTAAAGACCCCATACTCGCTTGTATAGCTTTCGTATTATAGCAATCTACTGTTTTTAATGAGCAAATTAATTGCGTAACACCAAACCAATCGCACAAGCGTATGATTGTTCCCAAATTCCCTGGATCGTTAATATCATCCAAAGCTAGAATTAACCCATCTTTATTAAGAGGAATTTCATCGGGAATTTTAAAAACTCCTAACACTTTATTTGGAGTCTTAAGATTACTTATTTTCTTTAAGTCTGTTTCAGAAATTTGGATAATTTTATCAACATAAGTATCTGAAGAAAAACCATCAGTACAAAAAAGTGTTTCAAGTTCAAAAGATGAATCTAAAAATTCTTGGACAACTTTGATTCCTTCAGTAATAAACAATCTATGCTTTTGTCTGTACTTTTTTTGAGATAAACTTGTTATGAGTTTTAATTGTTTTTTTGAAATATTCATTAATTGATTGTAAATAGAAATAAACCGTTGAAAAATACTATTTTTGAGATTGATAGCCATGCTAATTTAATGAAAAAACTTTCTTTCTTATTTTTATTCATTTTAATCTTGTCTTCATGTAACTCCACAAAACATGTTTCTGATGATGAGCATATGCTTAAAGAGAACTATATTTTTGTCGACAGCGTCAGGGATAAAAGCAGTGCTTTGCAAAAATTTGTACTACAAAAACCCAATCCAAGGTTTCTAAATTTACCATTTGCATTGTATTTTCATAACCTAGGAAATCTTAATAGCCCAAAAACAGCAAGCGAGTGGGGGGAAAAAAATCCTCGCTCCTATAATTTTGTGAAAAGTGTATTTTCTGAAAAGCAAAGTATTGCCTATGCCAATTCTTCTATTGGTTTAAATAATTGGTTTTTAAAGTCTGATGGGCCAGTAATAGTAAATACACAGAAAGTAAAAAACACTTCAGATAACTTATTAGCATATTTCAAAACACAAGGATATTTTAAGTCTTCTGTAGATACCATAATTAACAGGTATGATGATAAGAAAGCAACTGTAGAATATTACGTTACTAAAGGAAGGCCAATAACATTAGACAGTATACGCATTAAAATAGAATCGCCAGTTTTAGATTCAATCTATAAAGCTTCTAATTACATAGCCTTATTAAAAAAGGGAGACCAATACAATGATCAAACTTTTAGAAACGAAGCTAAGAACACTCTTAAACTTTTTAGAAATAACGGTATTTATCACTTTAAAGAAGCTGCATTAGGATTTTATGTAGATGATACAAGAACAGATTATAAAGCCAATGTAGATTTTCTGATGTCTGGAAATAGATTGGTAGAAAAAAACGGTAGTTATCTAGAAAAGCCTTTTAAAATTCAAACAATAAAAGAAGTAAATATTATAACAGATTATTCTTTTACAAGAAAAAAACAAAAGTATCTAGACTCAATTTCTTATAATGGAATGAACTTTTTTGCCCGTGACAAAATAAAATACAATCCTAAATATTTATCGCAATCAATATTTTTAAAACCTAATTCTGTCTATAAAGATACCTTAAGAAATTTAACAAGGAATAATTTAAAATCTCTTAAAAATTTTAAATCTACAAGTATAAAATTTTCTCAAATACTTGGTTCTGATGATGAATTAAAGATGGATGTTTTTTTAACTCCAATAGAAAAATACACATTGGGTTTTGAAACAGAATTAACACACTCAAATATCAGAGAAATAGGTGCTTCTGCAAAATTCTCTATTATTGATAGAAATACATTTAAGGGTGCAGAATTATTAAAGCTCTCTTTTCTTGGTTCATATTTTAATTCAAGAAATGGACCTGGTTGGGAAGTAGGTGCAGATGCATCTTTAGAAGTCCCAAGGTTTATAGCGCCTTTTGGTTTGAGTAAATTAATACCAAAAGAAATGTCCCCAAGAACATTGTTTTCTTTAGGTACAAGTATTCAAAAAAATATAGGTTTAGATAGGAAAACATTTACAATTTTAACTGATTACAAATGGAAATACAACCCTCGAAAAACGTTTCAATTAGAAATTTTTAATACTCAATATATTCAGAATTTAAACATTGATAATTATTTTGGTATTTATAGTTCAGAATTCATTAATCTAAATGAGGTTGCGCAAGAATATGATAATGTTAACAACATAACTACAGACCCAAATTACCCACTTCCTGACGATGAAAACCAAGCAGATATTGCTGTCGATTTTATGGATACAGTTATTGAGAATACTAGCTTTCAAACATCAAATCCAGAAGAATATAACACAACACTTAATATTTTAAACAGGTATAATATTGTGACTTCTAATTTTTTAATTCCAACGATAGCTTACTCTTTTACCTACAATAATCAATCAAATTTTAAAGATAATAATTTTTCATTTTTTAAAATTAGAGTAGCAAATTCAGGCAATATTTTAGGTTTAATATCAAATGATAAAAATTCCAAAGACAAAAAAACATTTTTAAAAATTCCATTAGCACAGTATTTTAAAACAGATATCGAATATAAGAAGTTTTGGAATGTTGGCGCAAATTCAGTTTTTGGTTTCAGAACATTTTTAGGAGCAATTATCCCTTATGATAATTCTGATATTCCGTTTACAAAAAGTTATTTTGCAGGAGGTTCTAATGATATTAGAGCATGGCAAACGTATGAGTTAGGTCCTGGAAAGACAACGAATGGTCTAGAATATAATATTGGAAGTTTTAAGTTTCTTACAAGTGCAGAGTATCGTTTTGACGTATTTAGTAAATTAAAAGGGGCATTGTTTATAGATGCTGGAAATATTTGGGACATAACTGGTTCATCTTTTGTAGAATCCGGTGCTAAATTTACTGGATTTAATTCTTTAAAAGACATTGCTGTTGGCTCTGGTTTTGGAGCGAGAGTAGATTTTGGGTTTTTGATTTTCCGATTTGATGTAGGTTTTAAGACATACGAACCCTATTTAAATGAAAGTAAATGGTTTAAAAATTATAATTTTGCAAATGCGGTTTATAATGTTGGAATAAATTATCCATTTTAAATAAATGAGTTTTTACTAAAACGTAATAGTAAACTATTTACTTTATTATTTATTTAAAACAAAAAATATGTAGTTTTGTTATTTAAATTTATTTTATAATTAAAATTCACATCTAATGATAAAACCAGGAGTTGCAACGGGAAAAGAAGTTCAAGAAATTTTTAAACTTGCTAAAGAAAAAGGATTTGCTTTACCAGCAGTTAATGTTGTTGGATCTAATACTATTAATGGAGTTTTAGAGACAGCTAAAGAATTAAATGCTCCAGTAATAATTCAGTTTTCAAATGGTGGGGCTCAATTTAATGCTGGAAAAGGTTTATCAAACGAAAATCAAAAATCTGCAATTGCTGGAGGTATTGCCGGTGCAAAACATATTCATGAATTAGCAAAAGCGTATGGGGTTTCTGTAATTTTACATACAGATCATGCAGCAAAAAAATTACTTCCCTGGATAGATGGTTTATTAGATGCATCTGAAAAGCATTTTGCTGAAACAGGTAAACCCTTATATAGTTCTCATATGATAGATTTATCTGAGGAACCAATTGAAGAAAATATTGAAATTTGCAAGAATTATTTAGCTCGTATGAGTAAAATGGGAATGACCTTAGAAATTGAATTAGGCATTACTGGTGGTGAAGAAGATGGTGTTGATAATTCTGACGTTGATGTTTCTAAACTATACACACAACCCGAAGAAGTTGCATATGCTTACGAAGAGCTAATGAAAGTTTCACCTCAATTTACAATTGCAGCTGCTTTTGGAAATGTACACGGAGTTTACAAACCTGGAAATGTAAAGTTAACTCCAAAAATCTTAAAGAATTCTCAAGAGTTTATATCAAAAAAATATGGTGTTGAAGAAAATCATATCGATTTTGTTTTTCATGGAGGATCTGGTTCTACATTAGAAGAAATTAGAGAAGCTATTGGTTATGGAGTTGTTAAAATGAATATTGATACGGATTTACAATTTGCTTTTACTGAAGGAATTAGAGATTATATGCAAGAAAAATCTGCATATATAGCAACACAGATTGGTAATCCAGATGGAGCGGGGCAACCCAATAAAAAACATTACGACCCAAGAAAATGGCTGCGTTTAGGTGAAGAAACTTTTAAAACAAGACTAAAACAAGCCTTTTCAGATTTAAACAATGTAAATACATTGTAATTTTAAATATCTTTAGAATTCATTGTTTATAGTTTACCAATAAAAGAGCATTTTGATAGAATTCAGAATGCTCTTTTTTAATTTTAAATAAAGCTAATATGGACAACCTTCATATATCATTAAAGAAAAAATTGTAGTTCGCAAAAAACTTTTACATTTGTAATGTTACTTTTTTAGGTTGTAACAATAAAAATCAAACAACAATAAATTAAATAAACTAACTATGAGCGCTTGGTTTAAACGTAAAGATAAAGGTATACAGACTGCAACAGAAGACAAAAAAGATACTCCAAGAGGTCTATGGTATAAGACTCCCAGCGGTAAAGTTATAGATACAGAAGAACTTAAAAAAAATTTATATGTTAGTCCAGAAGATGGTTATCATGTAAGAATAGGTAGTAAAGAATATTTCGAATTGTTTTTTGACGAAAATAAATTTAAAGAATTAAACGAAAATTTAACTTCTAAAGATCCTTTAAATTTTGAAGACACAAAAAAATATTCAGATCGGGTAAAACAAGCTCAAGATAAAACAAAGTTAAATGATGCTGTAAGAACAGCCATTGGCAAATCTTTAGGTAAAGACTTAGTTATAGCTGCTATGGATTTTGCTTTTATAGGTGGCTCTATGGGCTCTGTTGTAGGAGAGAAAATTGCACGAGCTATTAATTATTCTATAGAACACAAGATTCCTTTCTTAATGATTTCAAAATCTGGTGGAGCTAGAATGATGGAAGCATCACTTTCTTTGATGCAACTAGTAAAAACTTCTGCGAAATTAGCACAATTAGCAGAAGTGAAAATCCCATATATTTCTTTGTGTACTGACCCAACAACTGGTGGTACAACTGCATCTTATGCCATGCTAGGTGACATCAATATTGCAGAACCAAATGCATTAATTGCTTTTGCTGGACCAAGAGTAGTTAAAGACACTACAGGTAAAGATTTACCAGAAGGATTTCAGAAATCCGAATTTGTATTAGAACATGGTTTTTTAGACGCTATTTATGAGCGTAAAAACTTAAAAAAACAGGTTAATTTATATATTGATTTAATTCAGAATTTACCTATAAGAGCTTAATAAAAAAGGGCTGTATCTAAGGTTTATATTTAAAAAAATAATTATATATTTGCATCCTCAATGAAAACATCATTGACATACATAAAAATCATTTAAATAATATTGGAATGTATTTAACTAAAGAGGTAAAAGAAAGCATTTTCGAAAAACACGGTAAGGGTAAAAACGATACTGGTTCTTCAGAAGGTCAAATTGCGTTATTTACGCACAGAATCAACCACTTAACAGAACATTTAAAAAGAAATCGTAAAGATTTTAATACAGAACGTTCTTTAGTAATGATGGTAGGTAAACGTAGAAGTTTATTAGATTATTTAAAGAAAACTGATATCTCTAGATATCGTGCAATAATCAAAGAATTAGGAATTAGAAAATAATTTCTTAAAAAGAGGCACTATAAACGTGCCTCTTTTTATTTTAAACAACTACACTTTTCTCTTTTCATAGAGAACTCAATTTTCTTTTGAGCGTAACAAACTCTTCAGAAATAAAAAATCAAAAGAACTAACAACCTTTTGAATTTCCATTGGAAAAACACACAACAACAAATAGTAATTAAAAATTAGAATTAAATTTTATGATTCCAAAAGTATTTAGAGAGGTTATAGACCTTGGAGATGGAAGAACCATTTCATTAGAAACCGGTAAATTAGCAAAACAAGCTCACGGTTCAGTTGTTGTTCAAATGGGAAAAGCAATGTTATTATGTACAGTTGTTTCTAGCTACAAAGCTGGTACTGTAGATTTTTTACCATTAACTGTTGATTATAGAGAAAAATTTGCCGCTGCAGGAAGATATCCAGGAGGATTCTTTAAAAGAGAGGCAAGACCAAGTGATGGCGAGGTATTAACAATGCGTTTAGTAGATCGTGTTTTACGTCCATTATTCCCAAAAGATTACCATTCAGAAGTTCAGGTAATGATTCAATTAATGTCTCATGATGAAGATGTTATGCCAGATGCATTGGCAGGTTTAGCAGCATCAGCAGCTATTCAATTATCAGACTTCCCTTTTGAATGCCCAATTTCTGAAGCACGTGTTGCAAGAGTAAATGGAGAATTCGTAATCAACCCAAATAGAGCACAATTAGCAGAATCTGACATTGATATGATGATTGGTGCCTCTGCAGATTCTGTAATGATGGTTGAAGGTGAAATGGATGAAATTTCTGAAGAAGAAATGGCTGACGCAATTAAGTTTGCTCATGAAGCTATTAAAGTACAATGTGCTGCCCAAGTGCGCTTAGCTGAAGCTTTCGGGAAGAAAGAAACTAGAGAATATGAGGGCGAAAGAGAAGATGATGAATTAGCTGCAAAAATTCACGCCTTTTGTTACGATAAATGTTATGCAATTGCTAAAAAAGGAACTTCTAAAGTAGAACGTGGTACTGCGTTTGCTGAAGTAAAAGAAGAATTAAAAGCAACTTTTACAGCAGAAGAATTAGAAGATTATGGAGATTTAGTTGGAAAATATTTCAACAAAGCTCAAAAATCTGCAGTTAGAGAATTAACATTAGCGGAAGGCTTACGTTTAGATGGTCGAAAAACTGATGAAATTAGACCAATTTGGTGTGAAGTAGATTATTTACCATCTACACATGGTTCGTCTATTTTTACTCGTGGTGAAACACAAGCATTGGCAACAGTAACTTTAGGAACTTCTAGAGAGGCAAATAAAATAGATATGCCATCTTACGAAGGCGAAGAAACTTTCTATTTACATTACAACTTCCCTCCTTTCTGTACAGGAGAAGCAAGACCATTAAGAGGAACTTCTAGAAGAGAAGTTGGTCATGGTAACTTGGCACAACGTGGCTTAAAAGGAATGATTCCAGATGATTGCCCATATACAGTAAGAGTAGTTTCTGAAGTTCTAGAATCTAATGGTTCTTCTTCTATGGCAACAGTTTGTGCAGGTACAATGGCATTAATGGATGCAGGTGTTCAAATGACAAGACCGGTTTCTGGTATTGCAATGGGATTAATTTCTGACGGAGATCGTTACGCTGTTTTATCTGATATTTTAGGCGATGAAGATCACTTAGGTGATATGGATTTTAAAGTAACAGGTACTTCAGAAGGTATTACTGCATGTCAAATGGATATTAAAGTAAAAGGACTTTCCTACGAAATTTTAGTGAATGCATTAAAACAAGCAAGAAACGGACGTTTGCATATTTTAGAGAAATTAACAGATACAATTACTGCTCCAAATGAAGATGTGAAAGCACACGCACCAAAAATGATTACCAGACGCATACCTAACGATATGATTGGTGCATTTATTGGTCCTGGAGGTAAACATATTCAAGAATTACAAAAAGAAACAGAAACTACAATTGTAATTACTGAAGATGCTGTAACTGAAGAAGGAATAATCGAAATTTTAGGTACAAAACCAGAAGGAATTGAGCAAGTAATTGCGAGAATTGAATCGATGTTATTTAAACCAGAGGTTGGTTCTGTTTACGAAGTAAAAGTAATTAAAATGTTAGATTTTGGTGCAGTTGTAGAATATACAGAGGCTCCAGGAAACGAAGTTTTATTACATGTTAGCGAATTGGCTTGGGAACGCACAGATAACGTTTCTGATGTAGTTAAAATGGGTGATATTTTAGATGTAAAATATTTTGGTATAGATCCAAGAACGCGTAAAGAGAAAGTTTCTAGAAAAGCAATTTTGCCTAAACCAGAAGGTTATGTTGCAAGACCTCCAAGAGATAATAATCGTAACAGAGACAATAAAGGTAGGGATAATAGAAGTAGAGATAATCGCAGACGCGACGATAGAAAACCTAGAGAACCAAGAAAAGAGGACTAAATTTATATGATACTAAATTAAGTTTCTTTTCATAATGTTTATAAATCGCCAATTAATTTTGGCGATTTTTTTATGCTTTTTTGTTTCTTTGTTTCTCTAAATGAAAATTCAAAAAACAACTTATTTATCAATAGGCACAAACCAAGGAAACAAACTTGAAAACCTACAAAATGCAATTCATTATATTGCTGATAACGTTGGTTTAATTTTGAAAATTTCCAAAATCTATAAAACACCTTCTTGGGGATTTAATAGCAACGATTTTTATAATGTATGTTTAGAAGTTAAAACTGTTCTTCAACCAGAAAAGTTAATGACAGTTCTTTTAGAGATAGAAACTACATTAGGCAGGACAAGAAGTAATACTATTGGTTATGTTGATAGAATTATTGATATTGATATAATATTATTTAATGGAGAAATCATTTTTTCACCCAATTTAACTGTGCCACATCCCAAAATGTTAGAACGTAAATTTGTGATGATTCCACTAGTTGAAATTGCACCTAACATTATACATCCTATTGAAAAAAAACAACTTTTTATTTGTTTAAAAAATTGCAAGGATACTTCTAATATATCAATTATAGATAAACAGCTTAAAAAACCAACTCCCATAACAGAAAGGTATAATTATATTGCTATAGAAGGAAATATTGGCGCTGGAAAAACATCGTTGTCTAAAATGATATCTGATGATTTTAATGCAAAAATGGTTTTAGAACGTTTTGCCGACAATCCTTTTTTACCAAAATTCTACGAGGATAAAGAACGATTTGCGTTTCCTCTAGAAATGAGTTTTTTAGCAGATAGATATCAACAATTATCAGATGATTTGGCACAATTAGATTTATTTAAAAACCTTGTAGTTTCTGATTATTACATCTTCAAATCTTTGATTTTTGCCCAAGTCACTTTGCAGAAAGACGAATATTTATTGTATAGAAAAATGTTTGACATCATGTATAAAGAAATCACAAAACCCGATTTGTATGTGTATTTATACCAAAATTCAGAACGCCTCCTAGAAAACATCAAAAAACGAGGCAGAGATTATGAACAAAACATTGAAGCTAGTTATCTACAAAAGATTCACGATGGCTATAAAAATTTTATTAGCACCCAACTAGACCTTAATGTTTTAATTATAGATGTGTCTGAGCTAGATTTCGTAAATAATCCAGTAGATTATACCGAAATCATAAATCAAATAAAAAGAGCTTAGACCTATTTTTTTAAATCTAACTTTTCTGCGAAATAATCACAAAAATCGCGCATTGTTGCACTCATCTTTTGATCATCTGTAGCCCGTTCAAAAGAATCTGCCATAGACACTAAGGTTTGATGATAAAATTGTTTCATTTCATCTACGGGCATGTCTTTTGTCCATAAATCCATACGCAAAGTATCCTTTTTTTTATGATCCCAAACAGAAATCATTACAGCTTTAGAAGATTCATTAGTTATTCCGCCATCTTGAGCATACCAAGAAATATCTTCTGGAATTTTATTTTCATCTAACCCAATATTAAATTTAACTTCAGAATTATGTATTACAGCCATTACTTTTTAGGTTTGTATTTTGATTTTTTAAAGATAATTTCTTCATCTATCTCTAATAATTTTTGCAAAGATACATCATTATTTTCCATAAAAGAATTCACAATTTTCCATCCAATCCAAACTCCAATTTTTCCTGGAGATAAATGATCTTGTTCCATATAAAACTTTGAAAAAGGCGCGCTCTCTAAAAATCTTTTGTTAAGTTTTGTATCTGTGCTAAATAATAATTTTTTATCAATAAAATACCTCCAAACCTGTTCTTCGTTTTCTATTGCCCAATTTAATTTATCTACAGAAAATCCTGATTTCTCTTTTTCTGATTGCAATGGTAAATACCTATCAAGCATATACATTTTTTTTCCCTCATAAATCATTTTATCGAGAAAACGTCTTTTGTTTGATGGTGAAATTTGTGCATTAACAAAAGCATTTGCAACATCTACAATTAAATGTTCTTTAGTATTATTTTCTTTGATGTATTTTGGATAATCTCCATAAAATGGATGGTTTTTACCTAAGTAAACATCCAAAGAAATCAAAAGTAAACTATCAGCATAAATCACTCTACTTTCATAATCTATATTTGATGAAATTGTTACAACATCCGGAGGGTTAAAGTTCTTATTATAGTATTTAACATGTTTATAAAGTAATTTTAATTGTTCTTCGATTGATGAAAAATCTTTATAAATTTTTTGAGTTTCAGCAAATAATTCTTGTTCTTGCTTGTCTTTGATTTTTGCAAAAGACAAACTATCTGAAAATTCTTTAGGAAATAAATATGAATATTTCTCTTTTACTTTAGGTAAGGTTTTTGGAGTTGCATTATAAAAATCTACATCATATCTTTTTACTGTAAAATCTGATGTTATACTAGATAGGTCTATTTGATACTTCTTTTTGTCAGAACATGAAAAAAAACAACATAAAACTATTAATCCCACAAAAAAAAATCTCATAATATTTGTATCTTAGTAACTCGATTAAAGAACGATAAAAATACTAAAATAGTTTATCAATGAACACCGAAAAAGTATCTGAATATATTATCAATTGGCTAAAAGATTACGCAACAAATGCAGGTGTAAAAGGTTTTGTAGTTGGTGTTTCTGGCGGAATTGATTCCGCACTAACCTCAACATTATGTGCAAAAACAGGTTTTCCTACTTTATGCGTAGAAATGCCAATTCATCAAGCAGAAAGTCAAGTTTCTAGAGCAAAAGAACATATTGCTCAATTAAAGGATAAGTTTGACAATGTTTTGGAAACAAAAGTAAACTTGACTTCTACATTTGAGGATTTTAAAAATGAAGTTCCTACAATTGATGACCAAACTAAAGTGGATTTATCCTTAGCAAATACTAGAGCGCGTTTGCGAATGACAACTTTATACTATTTGGCTGGAATTAATAGCGCATTAGTTGCTGGTACTGGCAATAAAGTAGAAGATTTTGGTGTAGGTTTTTACACCAAATATGGTGATGGCGGTGTAGATTTAAGTCCGATTGCAGATTTAATGAAATCTGAAGTATATGCTTTGGCTGCCTATTTAAAAGTACCAAATTCTATTCAAATAGCTGAACCTACAGATGGTTTGTTTGGAGATAGCCGCAGTGATGAAGATCAAATTGGCGCTTCTTACGATGAGTTAGAATGGGCCATGAAAATGCAAGATAATGGTAAAACTGAAGTTGATTTCTCTGGAAGAGAGCAAGAAGTATTTAAAATTTACAGTAGACTAAATACCATAAACAAACACAAGATGCTACCTATTCCTATTTGTGAAATACCTGCAGATTTAAAGTGATTTTAAGATTCTAACTATAATTTACAAATCGAAACCAAGTTTAAACTATGCTAAATTTGATTTTACAGATTTAAAACTTAAAATAATATTTCTAAATGATATTTTAGAAGATTTTCTACAAAAGATTTGCAGCAATCATCATCTTTTTAATTTTCTGTTGAGTCTTCCTTTTAGATCCTTTGGATATTTCAAATGGAAGAGTAAGTACCACCGCAAAGATTTTTAAAATTTGTAAAATTCTTTTCATTTTTAGCTTTTTTTCAATTTTCTTTTGGCAAAGATAAACAAAAAATTGAAAAACCAAAGCGGAAAAACCCTGATTTGCTTTTTTAAAAAAGACATAAGTACCTGAAAAATATTGATACTCTTAGAATCAGAAAATTAATGAATTCATAGAAAGCAAATACTAAGTGTTTGTTTTGCTTGTTTTAAGTCTATAAACTTTATAGGCGATTATTTAATCCATTAATATGTTAAATTTAAGTACTTGATAATTAATAACTTATTTAAATTCAGTTTTACTTACATTTGGGATTAACCTTATTAGCTTTTAAAAAAAAGTTAAAATAACAAACTATTTTAAACCCAAACAACACACTCTAAAACCTATGTATCATTGAGTTTTATCAAAAATTCGTAATCTCTTTGACCTCTAAAAAAGCATAGTTCTCCCAACTACTATAGCCCGTATCGAATCGATATTTTTTTGTCCGCTTGAACCATAAATATTGCTGAGTTAAACCATGTAAAAATGCTAAAGCTAACACCTCTTTTAATCTGCTATAAAAGTTGTCCTTAGAGATTCGATCAAATAACCGAAAGTTAGAAAACAATTTTTCCTGATACTCTTTTTTACCTCACATAAATAAAGGTAACTAATAAATAGACACCTATCAATTAAAATTCATATCTTTATCAGCAAAGTTGTGCAACAGGCACAATGGCTATAATTCATAGCGGCTTTGTGTTATATTAGTAAATAAATACTATTTTTAACAAAAATTGGAGTTTAAGAGTTGTATTGCTTTTTTAACCGCTACAAATCTTACACTCAACCGTTAGCAAACACAGTGCTAGAGCGAAGTTTAGTGCAATTTTAGAGCTTTAGGCAATACCTCATCATATCAATATAC
>ENA-OSET01003782-OSET01003782.1-sediment-metagenome-genome-assembly--contig:-NODE-3782-length-13683-cov-3.061737_pt1 | contig 13683 bp, 11 predicted proteins | sample MGYA00237882_ERZ534229 | MGnify/ENA primary metagenome ERZ534229 (study PRJEB26408, sample SAMN06266212) | sediment metagenome | isolation source: Hudson Canyon methane seep mesocosm | place...
TGAGGTCACCGTCGACATTCCCTATGCCGCCCTGTCGATGCTGGGCAATGTCAGCGACGACCGGGTGTTCTACCGCGTGTCCATGCGTGGGCAGGTTCTGACCGGATACCAAGACCTGCCCAACAGCGGCCAAAACCTGCGATCCGGCCAATCAGCATTTGATACCCTCAGTTACAAAGGGGACAGCATCCGCATGGTGAACCTGTCGCGGCGGCTGTCGCTGAATGGGGCACCGGCTGACATCCTGATCTCAGTTGCCCAAACCCGCGAGGGTCAGGCCGCGCAGCTGGCGCAATTGTCGCGCTCGGCCTTGCAACTGGGTCTTGGCTTCTTTTTGGTGGCGACCATACTGGCGATCTGGACCGCGCAATCCAGTATTCGCCCCCTGAAACAACTGACCGCAGCCGTGTCGCGTCGCGGCCCCAAGGATCTGCGCCCGGTAAAACGCCCGGTGCCCAGTGAAATGATCCCACTGGTATTATCGTTGAACCAGTTTATCGCCCGCCTGCGGGTCTCGCTTACCCGCTCCGAGGACTTTATCGCCGAGGCTGCCCACCGGGTGCGCACGCCGCTAGCTACTGTCCGGACACAAGCCGAAATCACTCTGCGCCGGGTTGAAAAACCCGAAAACCGCGCCTCGTTGCGTGAAATGATCCGCGCCATCGATGAAAGCTCGCGCGCGGCGGGGCAGTTGCTGGATCACGCCATGGTCACCTTTCGTATCGACAGCCTGGAACGCAAGGCGATTGACCTGACCGAACTCAGCAACGAGCTGGTGGACCGCCTGCAACCCATCGCCGAACTGAAAGACATCAACCTGCACTTTACCGGCTACAGTTGCCCCGAGATTACCGGTGATGCCATTTTGGTTCAGAACGCGGTGCGCAATATCCTGGATAACGCAATCAAATATTCACCCGCAGACAGCGCCATTCAGGTCAGCACCCGGCACAGCGACAGCACCATTGCGATCCAGGTCGAAGACGAGGCCGGCGGCTTTGCCGATATGGACACCGATGCGCTGACCCAGCGGTTCACCCGTGGCGAAAACGCTGTTGGCACTGTCGGCTCTGGCCTTGGCCTGACCATCGCCCGCGAGGTCGTCGAGGCCCATGGCGGCACCCTTCTCATTGAAACCAGTAAATCCGGAACCGGCGCATGCGTATCCCTTTGCTTTCCACTGGCCTGATTGCGGCCGCACTTACGTTTGCAATGCCCACGCAGGCATTCGAGGTCGAAGAACACCACCGATTCGGCAGCGGCGAGACCCGCACGATCCGAATTCTGTCGACCACCGACACCGCTTTGCTGACCCCGATGATCGAGAGTTTTCTGCAAGATCACCCGGGTGTGGCCATTGACTACACCAGCGCCAGCAGTGCCGAGCTGATGACCGCCGTGATGCAGGAGCAGCAGCCGTTCGATCTTGCTCTGTCCTCGGCCATGGATTTGCAGATCAAACTGGCCAATGACGGCTATACTCAGGCCCACCACTCAAACGCTGTGGATCTGATCCCGGTCTGGGGCAACTGGCGCAACCATGTCTTTGCCTTCTCGCAAGAGCCCGCCTCGATTGTGGTGTCGCCCTCAGCCTTTGCCGATCTGGAGATCCCAGAAACCCGGCAACAGCTGATCTCGCTGCTGCGCAAGCATCCGGACCGGTTCCGGGGTCGCATCGGCACCTATGACGTCGGCTCCAGTGGCTTGGGCTACCTGTTTGCAACCCAGGACGCCCGCACATCGGAATTCTACTGGCGATTGATGGAAATCATGGGCAGCCTTAGGGCCAAATTGTTCTGTTGCTCCAGCGACATGATCGAGGCCGTGGCGCGGGGTGAGATCGCCGTGGCCTACAACGTGCTGGGCAGCTACGCCCGCGCCCGCAAGGACCTGGCCGACCGCATCACCATCATCGAGCCAAAGGACTACACCAACATGATGCTGCGCACCGCCGTGATCCTGACCACCGCGCAAGAGCCCGACCTGGCCGGCGATTTCGTCGACCATCTGCTGGACGCCGCCTGGAACAGCCCCATCGTGGTCGAGTATCCATTCCACCGTTATCCCACCACCGGTACAGCCCAAAACGTGCCGTTCCGCCCTATTCAGCTGGGTCCAGGGTTGTTGGTCTTTCTAGATCACCTGAAACGCAAAAGGTTCCTGTCCGAGTGGCACAGTACAGTTCAACAAAACTAAACTGCCAACACGTCAGCGGCGGCGACTGTACTTTCAAGGTCTCGGCCGCGGCCCCATGAACCTTGGTTCCACCCTGTTGCAACGACCGCCGGATTGACGGTGATTAATCCTGTGGCACATAGAGTTGAGAAAACGCGATCTGGACTGCTTCGGTCGCTGCCTCCTTGCGCTTTTCGATATGGCCCCGCATTGCCGCCTCTGCCCCCTTGGCATCCCGACCAGCCAGCCCCATCAGAATGCGACTATGGGCCGACAGTTCGCCCGGCACCCGCGCCTTTGTCTTATCACGCATCCGCTTTAGATCGATCAACCGGATGTAACGAATGCGGTCATTCAGACTGCGCAGTGACCGCTCCAGCTCATCGTTGCCGGACAACCGTACCAAACGCATGTGAAATGTTTCATCCATCTCAAGCTGCTTAGCCGGATCTTCGGCAGTTTCATAATCAGCCTCGGTCTGCTCCAGATATAGGCTCAATGCTGCGATTTCGCTGTCCTCGGCCCGGTCACATGACAATCGCAGGGCCTCGCATTCCACAGCCACTCGCACTTCGTAAAGATCCTGAATGTATTTCGGCGTCAGCGACCGGCAGAAAAAGCCACGGTTGTTTTGAAAGGTCAGAAAACCCTCTGCGACCAATTGGTTCAGCGCTTCGCGCAAAGGGGTGCGGCTTGCGCCCAATTGCTTGGACAGTTCGCTCTCGTTTATGCGCTGGTCTGGCATAAAGGCAAAATTCGCAGCCATTTGGCGCAGCGCTTCATACACCCGACTTACGTTACTTTCCTGCTTGGCCATTTCCGACACCCACCTTAAGTTCCAATTAGCCTATAAGAGAGGCAATTTGAACGCAAGTTTGCACTCTTTCCTGTGTGCAATTTTGTACGCACGAATTTCTAGCACGACGAGGCGATACTGCAGTTTGAAACTGGCGAACTTGCTTGCAATTTCCCGGGGAAGAGCCTCTGTGCACTGGACCGCGTCAAACCTCTGCCTGATAGGGCTCCAGCTCTGCCTTCAACAGTTCCAGAAAATCTTGACCAATGGCCGACAACGGCCGGGTTCTGGATGTAATCACCGCCATCTCCATCATGATTTCAGGCCGGAAGGGGCGACTGACAAACCCGTCCCCGGAATCAAAATCCAATACGAACGGGTCTAGGATCGACACGCCCATGCCCTCTTTGACAAAACTCAACAGGTTCTTGAACAGATGTGAGTGCACTTTTGTCTTCAGAGGTATGCCTGCCGTATGAAACACCTCACGGGTGCGGCGGTGTGTCATGTGATCAGGCCCCATCACAATAAAAGGAACTCCGTCCAACAAGGCAGGTGTCAGCACTTCGTGTTGTGTCAGTGGGCTTGCTTCGGGCATGGCAATTCTGGTCTCTACGGTGATTGGAAAAACATTTAGCCCATCAGACAGGATCGGCATCTCACAAACGCCTATTTCAAACAGCCCTGACATTACCCATTCTTGGATCTTGGCGGAATACTGTGACTGAAACGAGATCGTCATGTCCGGACGATCCTTTGCAAATCGCGATATCAGCTTGGGCATGAAACCAAACGACATCGAATGCTGGGAGGCCACCTGGAGCTGTCCAGCCTGCTTGTTCTGCAGATCGAGCACCGCCTGAGTGACGTGATCAAAGCCGCGCACAACAGTATCGATTTCCTCAAACAGCAGACGCGCCTCGGGCGTGGCGATCAGACGCCCCTTAATGCGTTCAAACAGCTTGAAGCGGGTCTGCTGTTCCAACTGGTTCAACAGGTTCGAAATTGCCGGCTGTGATATTCCCAGCAACGAGGCCGCACTGGTCACAGTTCCAGTTTCAATAATGGCGTGAAAGGCTTGGAGTTGGCGAAATCTAAGATGCATGAGTCACGCATATCACTTAAAGTGATACACTAGCCAGAAATTTGTATTTGAAATGATGTGAAAGCACGGGCATGGTTCGCAAAACTAATGGAACCAGCTGTGCCGAAATTATCTAACTCACATCCAAGAGCCTTTGCCGGAGACCACTTATGACTCAGTCGCATACTGTCATTGTGGGCGCAGGCATTGTTGGTGCTGCCACCGCAATCTGGCTAACCCGCGCCGGGCATCGGGTCACCTTGATCGACAAGGGCGAACCGGGCATGGGGGCCTCGTTTGGCAATGGCTGCATTTTAGCCAGCTGCGCCATGGTGCCGGTGACCGCCCCGGGTTTGATCCCCAAGGGCCCGGGTTATCTGCTGAATCCCAACTTCCCGCTGTTCCTGCGCTGGGATTATTCCCTTAAATTGCTGCCTTGGCTGGTGAAGTATCTGGCCCATGCCAATGACGGCGACACCCGGCGCATTGCCCATGGGCTGACCCACATCGTTGGCGACAGCCTACAACAGCATCAGGCGCTAACTGCTGGCACAGACGCGGCAAAATGGGTGCAGCCCAGTGAATACAATTTTGCATACACAGATCGCGCCGCCTTTGACGCCGACGCCTACACTTGGGGGCTACGCGGCGAGGCAGGGTTTGTCCCCGAGTTGATCGAAGGTCCGGCTGTACACGAGAAAGAGCCGATCCTGGCCAAGTCGGTCAATCTACTGGCGGTGAACCAAAGCCATGGATTTATCCATAACCCGGCTCACTACGTGCAGGATCTGGTTAAGCTGCTGGTCGAAATGGGCGGCACATTTGTGCAGGCCGAGGTCAAGGATTTCGATCTCAGCGGAGGGCGGATCAGTGCTGTGGATACAGATCAGGGTCGGTTTGATTGTGATCAGGCAGTGCTGGCCACGGGCGTGTGGTCCAAACCCCTGATGGCGAAACTGGGCATCAATGTCCCGCTCGAGGCCGAGCGTGGTTATCACGTTCTGTTTAAAAACCCCTCACAAACCCCAAACAGCCCGATGATGATGACATCGGGGAAATTCGTTGCGACACCAATGGATCAAGGTCTAAGGTGTGCAGGTGTCGTTGAATTTGGCGGAATTATAGACAACCCGTCCAAGGCACCTATTAACCTGCTGCGCAAGAAAGTCCGCGCGCTATTTCCGCAGATGACTGCCAGCAGCGAAGAAGAGTGGATGGGCTTTAGGCCCGCACCGTCCGACAGCCTGCCATTGATTGGAGAGGTCGGCAGCAGCGGCGTCTATGCCGCCTTTGGCCACCACCACATTGGGCTGACGGGTGGCCCAAAGACCGGACGCATGGTTGCGGATATGATCAGTGGCCAACGCAGTAACATAGATATGACACCCTACGCCCCACAACGATTTGGCTAGGTTTAGAAGAATAACAAAATAACCAATAGGGAGAACACCATGAAAACGCATTACACCATAAAGGCTGCGCTGACAGTATCAGCGCTGACGCTGGGGGCCACAGCGGCGATGGCCGAAAACTGGGATATGCCAATGGCCTATTCAGCGACCAACTTCCATTCGGAAATGGGCGTTGTCTTTGCTGACCGCGTGCGCGACTACACCGGCGGCGATATCGATATCACTGTCCACCCGGGCGGCTCGCTGTTCAAAGGCGGCGAGATCAAGCGTGCCGTACAAACGGGTCAGGCCCCAATTGGCGAACGCTTTATGTCTGCACACGCCAACGAAGCGCCCCTGTTAGGGTGGGACAACCTGCCCTTTATTGCAACTACCTATGCCGACAATGACAAGCTTTGGGACGCCGCTAAGGACAAGGTCAACGCCCAACTTGCGGACCTGAACCTTGTTGCGCTTTATACCTGCCCATGGCCAGGCCAGGGATTCTACTTCAAGAAAGAAGTGAACTCTTCCGCGGATACACAAGGGGTCAAGTTTCGGTCGTATAACACTGCCACAGCCACCTTTGCCGAGGCTCTGGGCATGATCCCGGTTCAGGTCGAAGCCGCCGAACTGTCACAGGCGCTGGCCACCGGTGTGGCCGAGGCCTTCATCTCGTCCGGATCGACCGGATATGACCGCAAAGTCTGGGAGCAGCTGACCCATTACTACAAGGTCAACGCCTGGCTGCCGCGCAACTATGTGATGGTTAACAAAGGCATTTGGGACGGGCTAAGCGCCGACAACCAAGCTGCGATTCAAAAAGCTGCAAACGAAACCGGAGCGGATTGTTCGGCCAAGTCGCAGGAATTGGCGGGTTGGTATTTTGAGCAGCTGGCAGACAATGGCATGGATGTGACCGACGCAGGCCCTGAATTCTTGGCCGAGCTGGAAGCGATTGGTGCTAAAATGACCGCTGATTGGCTAGAGCAAGCCGGCGCCGACGGTCAGGCCATTCTGGACGCTTATAACGCCAACTAAAATCACAACCTTATTTCACAGCCCCGTGCAATCCTGCGTGGGGCTGTGTCATATCTGACCGGGGGATAGGGTATTGCGCGATTGGCAACCTTTTCTAGGCCTGCCGTTATGGGTCTGGCTGTTTATTTTTCCAACTATTTTGGCGGTGTTCTGTCTGATCTATAGAGAACCAGCCGAGCGACTGTTGCGGCCAGTCTGGCGGGTATTGGATCGGATCTATCTGGGGGCCGGTGTGGCCGCGTCGTGTTTTATGGTCACTATTTTGCTGCTGATCGTCGCTCAGATGATAATGCGCTGGAGCAGCCTGACCTTTCCGGGGGCAACTGAATATGCCGGCTATGCCATGGCCGCGACCTCGTTTCTGGCGCTGGCCCACGCGCTGACCCGTGGTGCCCATATCCGGGTGTCGATTTTCCTGAACATGAACAAGTTCCTGGGTTTTTGGCTAGACGCATTAGCGATGTGGATCGCTGCCGTCACGGCCACCTATTTCGCCCGCTATGCCATCAAGACAAACATCATGTCAGAAATGCTGAACGACCGCACTCAGGGGACCGACTTTGTCCCCGAATGGTTGCTTAGCTTCTTTGCCATGTTCGCCAATTCACCTAGCAAATGGGGACAGATCTGGGCCGAGACCGGCTCAGACTGGGTCTACACTCCGGTCTGGCTGCCTCAATTGCCGATGTCCATCGGCACCGTCCTGCTGGCTGTCGCCATCTGGGATTACCTGACCCGTCTGCTGGTCCACCGCGAAAGCAGCATTATCTCGGAGGCGGTCGAATGAACGAGCTTTATACAACCCTCATCTTTCTCTTTGTGCTGTTCGCCCTGCTGGGTGGCTCGGTCTGGATTGGGCTGGCGCTGATGGGCGTAGCCTGGGTCGGGATGGAACTGTTCACCACCCGCCCTGCAGGTGACGCGATGATCACCACCATCTGGACCGGCTCGTCCAGCTGGACCCTGACCGCGCTGCCGCTGTTCATCTGGATGGGAGAGATATTATATCGAACCCGATTATCGCAAGACATGTTCCGCGGGCTGGCGCCGTGGATGCGGTGGCTGCCCGGCGGCTTGCTGCACACCAACATTGCCGGCTGCACCATCTTTGCAGCGGTGTCTGGCTCCTCTGCGGCGACCCTGACCACGGTTGGCAAGATGTCGATCCCCGAGTTGCGCAAACGCGGCTACCCCGAGCACATGATCATCGGCACCCTGGCAGGTGCGGCCACGCTGGGCCTGATGATCCCACCCTCGCTGACGCTGATCGTCTATGGTGTCACCATCAATGAAAGCATCACCAAGCTGTTCATGGCCGGCATTTTCCCCGGTCTGGTGCTGGCCAGCCTGTTCACCCTGTATATCATGGGTTGGCACTTTTTCACCAAAGGCCCGCGTCCTGATCCGGAACCACCGATGAGCTTTGGCACCATGTTGGCCGAGAGCCGCTTTCTGGTGCCGGTGTTGATGTTGGTCACTGTGGTGATCGGCTCGATGTACATGGGCTTTGCCACCGCAACCGAGGCCGCAGCCGTGGGTGTGCTCGGCTCCCTAACGCTGGCGTTCTTCCAAGGCTCGCTTAGCTGGAGCACCTTCACCCAATCCCTGATGGGGGCCACCCGCACCTCGGCGATGATCTCGCTGATCCTGATGGGGGCGTTCTTTTTGTCGCTGTCGATGGGGTTCACCGGATTGCCCCGCGCATTGGCCGATTGGATCGACACGCTGAACCTGTCACCACTGGCACTGATTGTGGCGCTGACGATCTTTTATGTCTTCCTTGGCATGTTCCTGGATGGGATTTCATCGGTCGTGCTGACCATGGCCATCATCGAGCCGATGATCCGGCAGGCCGGGATCGACCCGATCTGGTTTGGTATTTTCATCGTGGTCGTGGTCGAGATGGCACAGGTGACGCCGCCCATTGGCTTTAACCTGTTTGTTCTGCAGGGCATGACAAAACACGAGATCTCCTACATCTCAAAAACCGCCATTCCAATGGTGGGTCTGATGCTGCTGATGGTGGTGATCTTGGTCGTGTTTCCGGATCTTGCCACCTGGTTGCCAGAAAACATCCGCAGCCGTCCAACTGGATAAACCCAACACGACAAGGCCGCCGCAACAGCAAGTTCTGACGGCCTTGTCACCCCGGTGAAAAACCACTTGAAGCTCTAGTCACTAGAGGTCCCATACCTGCGTTATCGAAATTCAAGTGAGTCGCAGCATGCAACTATCATCCATATCACCGGCCCAAATCGCTACGGAACTAACCGCAACAACCCCGTTGCTCGACTATAGGACCCCCAGCATTCAACAGCTGATCAAGACGCGCGGCTGGCGCAACTTGTCTGCCTTTGATCAGATCGGCGCCCTGCACGATTTTGTCCGCAACGAGATTCAGTTTGGCTATAACACGTCAGACCAGAGCAAAGCCTCTAAGGTGCTGGATGACGGCTATGGCCAGTGCAACACCAAAAGTGTGTTGATGATGGCGCTGCTTAGGGCACTGGGACTGTCTTGCCGGATGCACGGTTTTACCATCAAAAAGGCCTTACAACGTGGCGTGGTCCCTGAACTGGTCTATCCAATCGTGCCAAACAATATTGTCCACAGCTGGGTGGAGGTTTGGTTTGATGGGCACTGGGTCAAGCTAGAGGGCTTCATTCTGGACGACCGTGTCCTGTCCGCTTTGCAAAAGCAATTCCCCGACCGCAACAGCCTTTGCGCCTTTGGTGCGGGCACAGATCGTCTGCAAGAACCCGAAGTAACCTGGACTGGTGCCGACACCTATATCCAACAAACCGGCATCAATCAGGATTTTGGTGTGTTTGACAGCCCCGATTTGTTTTTTGCAAAACACCCACAAGAGCTAACTGGGCTGCGCGGTTTCCTGTTCCGGATCGCACTCAGGCATTGGATGAACTTCCGCGTCAAGCGTATCAGAGCTGGCCACAACTATGCATTGCCCCAAGATGCACTGAGCTAGGACACGCGCAACTGACCTTCGATGGCCTCGGCATCTGCGCCGGGGTCACCTGCAACTAGCGTATCTATCTGCCGGCGATTGGCCAGGCGAAATGCAATCCAATTAGAGCTCTGATCTGAAACAATTTTTACCTATTTCATTAGCCCCTCAGAAAGGTCTTGTTTTCAAGCTTTTCCGGCTGATTGCGGCGAAATAAAGGCGTCATTGCCTAATTTGCCAATCCAGTGACACGATCCGGACGCAATCCAGCATCACCTTAGCGGTACTTATTCTTGCTGCCACAAGGGGTTCATTATCGTGCTTCACAACGAGATTGCAGAAAATCAGCATCAGGCGGATGAACTGCAATGTGGGTTCAAACTGCTGCACGGTCAGTACCAAATCGAACGCGCCCTGAGCAGTGGCGGCTTTGGCATCACCTATCTGGCGCGCGACAGTCTGGACCGTCGGGTTGTCATCAAAGAGTGTTTTGCTGCCGGTATCTGCTATCGCACACAAGGATTGGTAGAGCCGATTGAACCGGCCTATGCGAGGCAATACAAAACCGTGTTGCGCCATTTCCTGCGCGAGGCCCAATGGCTGGCGCGATCGGTTCATCCCGGCATAGTCGGCATTCATCAGGTGTTTCGCGAAAACAATACTGCCTATATAGCGATGGAGTTCGTCGACGGGGTCGATCTGGTCACCCTGCGTGAAGACCAGCCCAAGCGCGTCACCGACACCCTGATGCAAGACGTCCTGAAGCAGGCACTGGGCACCCTAGCCTTTATTCATGACCTTGGCATTTTGCATCGCGACATTTCCCCGGACAATTTCCTGCTTAGCGATGACGGCACCGTAACACTGATTGATTTTGGCGCCGCCAGTGGCGGGCAGACAGATCAGGATGCTATTCTGGATCCTATGCTGTCGGTCAAGGACGGCTATTCCGCCCATGAGCTGTATCAGCCAGACATGCCGCACAGACCATCAAGCGATCTCTACTCTTTGGGTGCAACCCTGTCTTATCTGGTGACCGGTGCACCACCACCCATAAGCCAGCACCGCCTGGACGCCCTCACGGCTGGTGATCCTGATCCCTGCCTGGAGCTGACTGATGGATACCCCGGTTTTAATCGGGACTTTCTGGCCTCCATCGACAAGGCCTTGTCCGTTCTGCCTGGGGTTCGCTACCAGTCTGCTCAGGAATGGTTGGATGAATTACAGGTCGATGCCCCTGCCCCTGTACCGACGCGGGCCATCTTCAGCCCTGACGTTGAGCCGCTGCAAGTCAATGCCGAACTGGAAAACATGCTTGCTTCACTGGTTGAAAACACCAACAGTGGCTTGGTTCCCGCAGGTCCGAAAACATCAAAACAACGACAGACTGCAGCCCCCCAGACACAATCTGAACAGCCGCCTCGACAGCGCCAACTGGTGGATATTTTCGGTGACCCCATTGGCGACGTCGACACTTGGCTGAAAGAGCAGGACACCGCGTCCAGTCGCAAGCGGCCTGTGCCAGCGCCCAGCGCCCAGCCCGACACCTCTGACGTGCAACAGGCCCAGCCCCGTCCGCAAGGCTTTGCCAAATATGTCCCCTTCCCTCTGCGCCGATTATTTGGCGGCGCAAATTCCCCAAACAACGACTAGCCCGCCGCTAAGAGCGAAAAGGAACACCCATGAAGTTCATCAGAGATATCATCGCCGACAAACGTGAGCAGGCTTCTCCACTCGAGGGACAGGTGCCGCCACGGGCTGGGCAGATCACCGAGGAACGATCAGATCAAGACGTCATGGCCGCGATTCTGTCGGACACTGGCCCGGCGGCAGATCCGTTTCATTTAGATTCCAGTTTTCAGGTGTCCGAGACGCCTGTTGCTGCCTCACCCGAAAGCCATGAGCCAGAATCAACGCCACGCCTGAGCGACTTGAACGTCGACAACCACGATGACACCTCCGAATTCGACGGTTTGAACCTGGAAGCATTTGATACAGCAACTCCCGCGTCGCTCGACACCAGCTTCACCGACGCGCCCGAAAGCGACCTTCCGGACATTGATTTTCAACGTCTGGCAGCTTCGGTTCCAACCGAGGATCCGGCCCCGCAGGACAGACCGTTCAAGCGATTCACCAGAACGCAAACCCGGTTGCGCACCCTTGACCTGGACGAGCCCGAGAAACAGGCGGACCCAGTGGACCTGCCGCCCAAAGAAGTCCGACAGTCTGCGCCGCCGTCACAACATCCGGCTCCGATACGCCAAAAGGCGGAACCTGCGGCGGCTGCACCACAGGTGCCAGATCCGGTAGAGCCCGAACCGGTAATGCCTGAACCGGCAGAGCCTTCACAACAAATGGCTGCGCCAGAAAGAGCCGCTCAGCCCTCCCTTCGTGAACAGTCCCCGCAGGTCGAAGCTGCCCAGCCTGATCCGGCCCGCCCACTCGACGTTCCCTCGCCTGCAATGGGCCGTGGGTCCAGCAAGGCCGGCCGTGTTAAAACCCGTCTGCTGGGCTTTAACCCTGGTCAGGCCGCAGGCGCAGATCCCTTTGCCCACAAGGGGGACGCGCCCGATACGGCCTATACACAGTTCCCGGTCGGCTGGCTGGCGGTTGTCAGCGGCCCCGGACGTGGCGCGACCTTTACCCTGTTCAACGGCGTCACGATCATCGGTCGCGGCGAGGATCAGACCGTACGGTTGGATTTCGGCGACAACAGCATCTCGCGCAGCAACCATGCCGCCATCGCCTTTGACCCCGAACAAAACAACTTTTTCATCGGCCACGGCGGCAAGGCCAATTTGGTCCGCCGCAACGACCGCCCTGTGCTAAGCACCGAAGAGTTGGCCATTGGGGATCTGATCCGGATTGGGGAAACGACGCTGCGGTTTGTGCCCCTGTGCGGACCCGAGTTTGGCTGGAACCAGACACCACAGAGCGAAGCCGGGCATGCGAGCTGAGGTTCAGTTCGCCTATGATGCCTCGACCGCAATCAGTCGGGGCCGCCGCGAGCGGCAGGAAGATGCCGTGGCGTCGGACTTCCTGGCCGGGACCGGCTTGGGGTTTGCGGTTCTTGCCGATGGCATGGGCGGTCATGCCGCCGGTGACGTTGCCAGCAAGATCGTGGTCACCGAGGTGTTCAGCGAGTTGAAATTCCGCGCCGACGCGCCAGAAGACCTGGAAGGTCAGATCACCCAGGCCCTGTCAGCGGCAGCTTTTGCGGCCAATGAATGCGTCGCCCACTACGCCAGCCAGAACGCCAGCGCCGGTGGTATGGGCGCCACGCTTTTGGCACCAGTCCTGTTTGAGGATCGTCTGTACTGGATCTCTATCGGTGACTCGCCGCTGTATCTGTTTCGGGATGGGCGCTTGCGGCGTCTGAACGATGAACACTCGCTTGCGGTGCAGCTGGATGCCCGCGTTGCCCAGGGGGTGCTGTCGCGGGACGAGGCCCAGAACCATCCTGACCGGGCCTGCCTGACCTCGGTTCTGTCCGGACACGAGATTGCCCGCATCGATTGCCGCAGTAAACCGCTGCACCTGCGAGACAGCGATATCGTGATCGCCGCCAGCGACGGTTTGCAATATCTTGAGGACACGGTGATTACTGCAGTCCTGACCGCCAAGAAAGACCACTCCAGCACCGAAATCGGCGCCTCGCTGATGGGCTGCATAGACAAACTGAACGACCCTGAGCAGGACAATGTCTCGTTTTGTGTAATCAAGGTTTCAGATCGGATGAAACCTGCTGCGCAGCAGGCCAAGCCTATCAAGCCGCTCAGCCCTCCGCCTGTTTCAAAGCCGAAGTCCAATACCATTACCATCATGGCCTCGGCCTCCCGGTCCAAGGGGATCACCTCTTTTCACATCGTGAACGGAGACACTGCATGAGACACCCAGAACCTGCCAAAAGCCCCTTGTTCGGCCAGTTGGAGCAGGCCTTAAGCCAAGATGGCTTGCCACAGGAATACTTTGACTGGGGCAATCAGCTTTTGCGACGGCTGGACAAACCGGTGCAGGTCATGGTGATCGGCCAGGCAGGCAGTGGCAAGTCAGCAGTGGTAGATATGATGCTGGGCCAGTTGGTGATTTCACGTCACGGCGGCACCCCCATTATCGAAGTCTGCTATGGGCCTGAAGACAGCGTCGAATTTGAAACCCGCGACGGCAAAACCAATCGGCACCCTGGTACTCTCGCCAAAACACCCTCAGTTCCGGATACTGTCCGGGTCCG
>ENA-OSET01003783-OSET01003783.1-sediment-metagenome-genome-assembly--contig:-NODE-3783-length-13678-cov-3.484597_pt1 | contig 13678 bp, 11 predicted proteins | sample MGYA00237882_ERZ534229 | MGnify/ENA primary metagenome ERZ534229 (study PRJEB26408, sample SAMN06266212) | sediment metagenome | isolation source: Hudson Canyon methane seep mesocosm | place...
TGCCTTTGAATATATCTAATATCATCAAACCGGCACCAATAGTGATAGCTGAATCAGCAATATTGAAAGCAGGAAAGTGATAATCATTCCAATAAAAATGCAAAAAATCCACGACGTAACCTAAGGTAATTCGGTCATATAAATTGCCTACAGCGCCGCCTAGTATTAACGCGACAGCAAGTGCCACCATTGGCTCTTTACGAAGCGAGGTTAACCATTTGATTAAACCCAAACTTACCAGACTTGCCAGGACTACAAAAAACCATCTCTGCCACCCCGACTCTGTTGCCAAAAAGCTGAATGCTGCACCCGTATTATGCAACAAGGTAAGGTTAAAGCTAGGCATAATGGCGACAGGCGCCGCATATTCCAAGTTAGTTGCAGCAAAATATTTAGTGATCAAATCCGCTGCAATAATCACAGAACTGAGGCTTAACCACTTAAACATATGCACAAATAAGGAAGTTTCTGCCTTAGGTGCTGGTGCAACCTCCATCGGCTCTAAAGTTAAGGGCTCATTGGAGTCTGGCGTATTTGTCGATTTATCTGATGTAGAATTACTCATGCGAATTTTCTCGTTTCACCATTGCCATCAATGTTATCTATACAGCGGCCACATAATTCAGGGTGTTTCTCACTCTGCCCTACATCTTCTCGGTGATGCCAGCATCGATCACATTTATCGTGTGTCGCTGATACAACCGATAATGCCAAACCTTCCATATCGCTTACCTGCGCATCATGTTTTTCACCTTCTGCTGATAAGAAGACTTTCGCTTCTGAGGTAATTAAAACAAACCTCAGCTCATCACCCAGTGATGTAAGTGCATCATACAATGCGCCATCACAATACAAACTAATTTCAGTCCCTAAGGAGCCTTTTATCGTACCGGCATTCCGCTCTTCTTCAATACGCTTGTTCACAGCATTCTTAACCGCCATGATTTGAGCCCAGAACTCACGTCCTAACAAACCATCTTCAGCTACTTCAAACAAGCCCTCATACCAAGTTGCTAAAAATACACTACTCTCTCTTTCAGCCGCTTTAGGTTTGGCATCACTGCCCAGATTTCATCGGCAGTAAAGCTTAGGATTGGTGCAACCCAGCGAGTCATCGCTTCAAGTATATGGTACATCGCTGTTTGGCATGAACGTCGTGCCAAACTGTCTGTTTGTGTGGTGTATTGTCGATCTTTAATTATATCTAAATAGAAACCACCCAAATCAATACCACAAAACTGAATAATCTTTTGGAACACGGTTAAAAAGCTATATTCTGAATAGGCATTTTGTAATTCAAGCTGTAATTCAAGCGCTCGATCAACAGCCCAGCGATCTAATGCCAACATTTCATTCGTTGGAAGCAGGTCTGTTTCAGGTTCAAAACCGTTAATATTGGAAATCAAGAAGCGTGCAGTATTTCGAATTCTACGATAAGAGTCAGCAGAACGTTTCAGAATTTCATCAGAGACGGTCATTTCACCCGTGTAGTCTGTTGCAGCCACCCATAATCGAAGAATATCTGCTCCCAACTTATTGGTTACTTCTTGGGGTGCGATCACATTACCAATCGACTTGGACATTTTCTTACCATCACCGTCAACGGTAAAACCGTGGGTCAATACCTGCTTGTATGGTGCAGTGCCATTAATCGCAATACCGGTTTTAAGCGATGATTGAAACCAACCTCGATGTTGATCAGAGCCTTCCAAATAGAGGTCTGCCGGATATTGCCCCAACTCTTTTCGACGCTTAAGTACTGCTGCGTGAGTCACGCCTGAGTCAAACCACACATCTAATGTGTCAGTGACCTTTGAGTACTGATCAGCATCATCACCCAAGAGGTCTTTGGCATCAAGAGAAAACCAGGCGTCAATACCTTTTTCTTCAACTTGTAATGCGACTTTTTCGATTAATTCGTTAGTATCCGGGTGTAATTCTTGAGTTTCCTTATGCACAAATAATGCAATCGGTACACCCCAAGTTCGTTGACGTGAAATACACCAATCAGGACTTTGTTCTAACATGCCTTCAATTCGTTGCTGCCCCCAATCCGGTACCCATTGAACGTCTTTTACTGCGTCCAAAGCCGACTGACGAAGGCCTTTTTGGGTCATGCTGATAAACCATTGAGGCGTAGCTCGATAAATTAGGGGTGTTTTGGTTCGCCAACAATGAGGGAAACTATGAGTAAAGACACTTTTCTTTACTAACTTGCCCTGATCTTCTAGCTCTGCCAACACAGATGCATCAACTTTATAGACATGCTGACCAGCAAATTTCGGTACAATTGAGCGAAAAACGCCCCCGTCATCAACATAATTCAGGGTACCTAGACCGTATTTTTTTCCTACATTGAAATCGTCTACACCGTGATCAGGTGCTGTGTGAACCGCACCAGTTCCCGCTTCAGTAGTAACATGGTCACCCAAAATTACAGGAACCTGTTTATCACGATAAAATGGGTGGATTAGCAGTTGCCCCTCAAGAGCAGAGCCCTGACAACGCCCAACAACTTCATGACTTTCTAACTCATAACGCGCTACGTTCTCATCAACAAGCGCTTCTGCCATGATGATAATTTCATCACCTTGACCAAGGTTACATTTCACCAATGAATACATTAAATCTGCATTTAAAGAAACAGCCTGGTTAGAAGGCAAAGTCCAGGGAGTGGTTGTCCAGATAACAATAGAAAGTGGTGCGTTTTCATTTTCGGCATTACAGGCAGCCAGTACCGCGGAAGTATCGACTACGTCAAAACGTACATCAATTGCCGTGGATTTTTTATCTTGGTATTCAACTTCAGCTTCAGCTAAAGCAGAGCCGCCTACCACACTCCAATAAACCGGTTTAAAGCCTTTTTGTAAATGACCATTTTCAATGATACTACCTAAAGCACGGATGATATCGGCTTCAAATTTAAAATCCATTGTTAAATAAGGCTTATCCCAGTCACCCAAAACACCTAAACGAATAAAATCTTCTTTTTGACCAGCAACCTGTTTGGTTGCATATTCACGGCAAGCCTGTCTAAATTCAGGGTAATCGATCTTTACACCGGCCTTGCCCTTTTTCTTTTCAACATTGTGCTCAATCGGCAAACCATGACAATCCCAACCAGGCACATAGGGTGCATCAAAACCACTCATGGTCTTGGACTTCAATATAATGTCTTTTAGTATTTTATTCACTGAATGACCAATATGAATACCACCATTTGCATACGGTGGTCCATCATGGAGAATAAACTTCTCAGCACCGGCTCTTGCTTTACGAATCTGCGCATATAGATCGGTTTTCTGCCATTCTTTTAACATGCCTGGTTCGCGTTGAGCCAAATTACCACGCATTGGAAATTCCGTTTCGGGTAGGTTCAGGGTGTGCTTATAGTCACTCATATTGTTATCACTTTTGTCCAAATACAAAATCGTTTAAATAATGTCAGAATATTTTAGAAGGATTAAAAAGGCCGCCTTCACTTGCTCAAATATCATGAACAGCATTTTAAGGTTAAATATCGAAATATTGTTTAGCACTTGCTACGTCTATGTTTATTTGCGATTTTAGTTCTTCTATACCGTTGAACTTCTTTTCTTCTCTTAACTTTTCAAGAAAGTGAACACTTACTATCTCACCATAAAGGTCTTCATTAAAAGCTAATAAATGTACTTCTAAGCTAGGTTTAAAATTGCCGACTGTAGGCTTCACTCCAATATTAGCTACCCCGTCTAAAGATTGACCATTCGAACGGTTCAATCTAACCAGATACACGCCTGAGAAGGGCGCCTTAACCCGTTGCAAAGTGATATTTGCTGTAGGAAACCCTAATTGCCGCCCCAACTTTTGCCCATGTATGACTCGCCCCATAATTTCATAGGGGCGGCCAAGTACCTTTTTCGCGTGTTCGAACTCACCTCTAGCTAAAAAATCTCGGACCAAAGAACTGCTTATTCGAGTAGCGGGTAGGTCTTCTGGTTCATTTACGTATTGTTCGTTCGTGCCGGGCTCATTTGTGCCAGATTCATTTGTACATAGTACAGTGGGGGTATTTTCAACAGTAAAATTATGACGCTTTCCAGACCGTTGTAACAAGGCATAATCACCGAGTCGATCACCCCCAAAACGAAAATCATCACCCACTACTAAATGCTCAAGCTGAATATGATTGATTAACACTTTTTCAATAAACTCTTGAGCCGACAAATGGCTGAGTGCCTCGTCAAACCGTAAACAAAAAATATAATCGAGTTCAAATTGCGCTAAAGCCTGACACTTTTCTCTAAATCGCATTAATCGGGCGGGCGCATCTTTAACTTTAAAAAATTCAAGCGGCTGAGGTTCGAAAATCACCACAAGAGAAGGCAAGCCTCGCTTTTCAGCTTCTATAATGACCTGATGTAGAATGGCCTGATGCCCTAGATGGACGCCATCAAAATTCCCAATGGTCGCAACACATTTACGCTTAGCCTCAAAAAACTCAAGACCTGGATTGTGAAGCCCTCTTAATAATCGAATTGTCACTCAACACCCAACACTAACTCAATCGAAAAATAGTTGCCGATTATACGTGTTCACAGTAGGGTTTTTCAATGCACAGGAAAAAATCAGGTCGATTTAGACAGAATAACCGCGAGGTTTATCAACTTAGCGGCTTAGATGTTCCAGAAAGGGGTATGAACGTTGGCTTTAATCCCACCAGCCGATCACATTCATATACACTAGCGCTGCCGGTGATAATAAGAAAGTAAGAATACCAATAGTTTCATCCGTAGATTCTTCATTATTTTCGTTAATTCGAAAACCATTTTTTTTACCCGATGTATAGTATAAACGACCACGTTTATGGGCAAAGTACTTATTAGGATCTTCAAAGGCAAAACTTTCTACATTTTGATAGGCTGGCACAAACTCATCATCGTCAGCATTTGCCGGATTCAAAGCCAACGACATAAATAGGTAAAAAGAGGCTACCGAAAACACACGTTTTGTCATAAATTCTCCAAAAACATTTATCCAAATCCATTTGAGCAAATTTCACTCATATATTAGATGATTTAAATTGTAGAAAATAAAGCCATTTAACAATCGATCACAAGTTAAATCTCAAGGACGGGACAAGGTTATCAGTTTTCGCAGAAACAAATGGCCATCCAAGCTATCGATAATGTGCATATTTGTCAGCTTCTTGCTTGTTATGCATTTTATGCTGAGAACGGCGGTGCCTCTTAAGCTCTTTAAAGGCTTCAAGTTGTTCTGAAGTCAGAACCACGCTAATTTTATCTATCGTTTCCTGATGAAGCTCCTCCATTGCATGCCGTTCTTCCTTTCTTAGCGATTGGTATTGCTGATGTATCATTTTTCGTAGTTCATGCTGTTCTTTCATTATCGCTAAAAACGCGCCCTCTTGCTGCTCTGAAACTTGTAGCACTTTCAGCAAAAATTCTGGGCCTTTATGTCCTTTTTTGTCCACCTCACTCGCGCTTACGCCAAAAGCCATTATCATGCCTATTACCATCACGCACATTATTTTCCCCGAGACAGCCGCCGTCATTATTCGCTCCATTCTCATTCCCCTTTATATTTATATAGACACATCAAAACGCTTACCTAAGAAAAAGACCAAAATAGATAAGCGCTTCTGATGTGATAAATATAAAATAAAAATAAGGAACAATTATGCAAACAATAAGGAAAATTGACCCTTATGTTAAAAACAGCAAAACCGGTTTACTCATCATACTTGTAACCTAAACCGTACACTGAATGAATAAGCTCACCACCCGGATATACTTCTCTGATTTTTTTTCTTAATTTTTTGATGTGGCTATCGATGGTTCGATCACTTACCACTCTATATTCTTTGTAAATACCCTGCATCAGCTGCTCCCGTTCATAGACTCGCCCAGGTTCTTTCGAGAGCACTGACAACAAATTAAATTCAACGACGGTCAAGTCTAGCAATACATCATTCAAATGCGCTTGGTATTTGTCAAAATTCAATGAGACTAACCCAGCCCTTACCGCCTCCGCAGCATCTGCTTTAGGCCCAAGCCTTCGTAATATAGCGTTTACCCTAGCAACTATTTCTCGGTAGCTGAATGGCTTGCAGACATAGTCATCCGCCCCCAGTTCCAAACCAAGCAGTCGATCAATTTCATCCACTCTGGCGGTTGCCATGATAATGGGGATATCTGAAAACTGTCGTAGCTCTTTGCAGACAGCAACACCATCTTTCCCGGGCAACATCAGATCCAGAATAATTAGCTGAGGTTCATTCTCTTTTACCCAATCAGCCACCATTAAACCATTATCTAATATGTGTGTATTAAAACTAGACTGTTCTAGGTAATCACTTAATAATCCCGCTAACTTGGGCTCATCTTCAACAATTAATATCATTTGGCTCACAGTAAAACGCTACCTCTATGATGTTTTAAATGGCAACTGTACGGTAATCGAAAGCCCGCCCAGATCTGACTTAGCAGCACTAATTTCGCCATGGTGAGCCTCTACAATTTGCCTACATATGGTTAAACCTAGACCCGAGCCTCCGGTTTTCCTATTTCGGGATGCATCCGTTCGATATAAATGATCAAACAACTTACTCAAATGTGCTGAAGCCACACTCGGACTGCTATCGCTAATACATAAAACAACCCAGGACTGTCCCGGCTTTTCCACCACACCTAAACTAAGCACTACCTTTCCTGGCGAATGGGTGTACTTGACACTATTCGCCAGAATGTTTTGTATTAGTTGTTTGATTCTATCCTCATCGGCAGAAACCTTAAGTGACGTAGGAATAACATCAAGCTGTACGTCTATCCCCTTTTCTTGCGCGATCAAATGAAATTGATCTATCTCGTGTCGCAAAAGAACGACAAGATCAATGTTTTTTTTGTGGTAGGACATCGCGCCTATCTCTGAATTGGTCATTTCATATAAATCATTCACCAATCGACGTAAATGCAATATTTCGGAATGCGCCGATACGACACCAGCTATGGTCAAGGGACGCACGCCATCCACCATCGCTTCTAACTCGCCAAGGGTAATGGCCAAGGGAGTGCGTAACTCATGCGAAATGTCAGCAATCCACCGTTTACGCGCTTGTTCATTTTGCTCTAATGACAAAGCCAACTGGTTAAAGTCTTTACTGAGCCGTCCAATTTCATCATTTGAGTCTTCCTTGATTCGATAAGCAAAGTCGCCCTTTGCGATCGCTAAAGCGCCTTTCGTTAAATATTTCAATCGACGAACAATAAAAAAAGTAAGTGGTATTGCAAAGCCAGCTGACAGGATCATCACAAAGATACTAATAATAATAAAACCTTGCGATAAGGATGACTGTAACTGCAAATCAAAGTCATCACCCGGATTCTTAGGGCGTTTGAACACCAACCAGCCGACAGGTTTAGCCTCCAACAAGATAGGTGTTAAGACACGCTTATTTTCGGCGTTATACTGCCCGACAATAGCGTTTTTCTCCATATCCAAAATAGCAAAGTCACCCTTTCTTCTGGGAGGCGGTGGAGGTCGAGAGAAGGCAGTATTTCGTCGCTTGCCCTCTAAGTGATTATCATGCCTTCCACCTTCATCCCGAGACGTGTTCTCTCGGGTACCTCTTTCTCTGGGGCTTTTATGATGACGTAAGTGAGGGGGTGGTGCATGAGGAGGAAAACCGGCTTCATGCCTTGGTGGGTGACGGCCTACACCAAAAGAACTATCGATACTGCTAATAATGTCATCAAACCGACGCCGGTCTCCCTGAATAAAAGACCAATCGTCATACTGGCTATACTCAATACTTATTTGCGAGGCAATTTCATCAAGCATCACTTGCTCACGAATGTTGATGTACTTGATTAACTCTTTATCAACCGTCCACTGAATAAGCGAATACATCATCATTACCAAGAATGTACTGCTTACCAAAAAAGTAATAAAAAGTTTTGAGCGAATCCGCACACCAACCTCGATGACTTTAGAGACAAAGTCTCACTATACGAAACTTTGTCTCTAAAATCATAAGTCATGAGTTCTTCGAGACAAGTTCCTTATTTGCTGCACATTTCATCATATTTTCTAAAAAGGGCTAGTCGTTTTAAACTTGCTCAATAAGTGAGATATGATGACAAACGCTGCACCGACCAATACACCATATAAATGAGAGTCAACCGCTACCGGCCCGGAGATAAAGTCAGACACCATGACAAACTCTATTTGCATTTGCTCCATCAGTATCTTAATGCTGATCACCGCCAAGGCAAACAACCTGAAATTTAAAGGGTAGCGACTGTCAAGAGTCATCGCGTAAATGAGCAAGCTATATAAACAGCCAGATAAACCGACATACCAGACTATTTCAGGGCTGAAGAACCACATCATTGCACTAATAGACCACATAGATACTAGCGTTAGAAAGAATGTTTTTCTGACGCCCTTTAACGGTTTAAACAAATACAATAACAAGGTAAAAAAGGCTGCATTCAATAATAAATGCTTCCAACCTAAATGATCAAAATGCCCACTCAGCAAGCGCCACCATTCACCATTTAAAATAGCATCACGCTGATACCTTAAATCGAAACCGTTAATAATCTGAAAATAGTCCAAACTCTCTATTAGCAGGGAAGGAAGAAGAATAAGAAGTGAAATATAACCGATTGATTTGTAAGGCATCGAGATAATTATCTTGTTTGGCGAACAGACTTACTAAATAAGTCATTTGCAAGCGTTAACGCATCTACGCGCCCCTCATAACTAAGCGGTAAGATGAAACGTTTCCATTGGGGCTTTTTTCTACACTTATCTTTTCTAAGCCGCTTGATACTCAATACACTTGCTAACACCTCAAGCTTAAAATCACCCGCTAAGCTACAACCATTACTCAAGGCAACAAACTTCACTTGATCTACTTCAATAGAAGCAGAACGCAATTTCGCTAAAGGGTAATCCACTTGAGAGGCATCGCTTTCATCTAGACGATTACTTCCTATAGCACTGTTATCTCCGCCAGCCCATAATGACTGAGAAAATATCAGGGGGATAAACACCAAAACGCATAAGTGTAGTTTTAAATTAAACATTCGCTTCACTTTTTCTAGTAAGGCCGTGACTAAAAATCAGGACGAGTAGCAATAAGGGAATAATAAACGGGCCACCACCACCACCACCACCACCACTGCTTTTTTTAGATTTTGATGGCATTAAGGTTTCAGCTAATGTTTCTGCTTCAAGCTTCAGCACAGCCAAGTCATCGGCTAATAAAGTTGCTTTTGTTATTTGAACACCTCCGGCCTCAATTTCCGTTAAATCGAAAACAAGCGTTTCTGCACTAGTGATAGCAAGGCCCAAGGCAACAACTTCCGCCAACGCCTGATTGTAGTCACCGATTTCTCTCACACTTACTTCAAACTCAGCCAACTGAGCTTCAGCAGCCGTCAACGATGAAATCAATAACTCCAGCCTGGCTGCCCTTAACGTTTCAACCAATGTTTCTACTTCAAGCTTGAGTGTAACCAAGCCTTCAGTTAATGCAGTTGCCTGCGCTATTATTGCCCCTACAGCCTCAATGTCTGTTAACTCTAATATAAGGGTTTCTGCGCTAGTGATAGCAAGACCCAAACTTATAAGCTCTGCAACAGCCTCGTTATAACTGTCGATTTCACTAACACTGACCTCAAACTCAACTAATTGAGCTTCAGCAGCCGACAGAGATACCATTAATAATTCCAAGGGAGTCATAAATGTCACATTCTTTAGCCTTGCTTTATTATTTGATGACTCCCAATCATTTTCAATTAGCAACCAGTCGATATAATGTTCACCGGCACCAAGGTTAAGTGTTATTTTCTCGAACGATTCTGCTGCCTCGACACCTTCTTCTCTCACACCGTCAACAAATAACAGTAAGCGCATTTGGTCGGTATTATCGAGCGCCCAATCAAAGCTTAGTTGTCCTGCTTCACTCAGTGGTAAAAATAATCGCGTTTCAAAGTCAGCTTCCAAATCAGAGATCAGTTCACTTGAGTCATTCACAAACCAACCGTCCAGACCTTGCGTAAAAAAATCAATGTTAGCATTGAATTCTTCATTCTGATCTATTTGGCGAAGCACTGTCATATACAGTTCGTAGATTCTAGTCGCGTATGCGTCACCAGTAGACGTTACCGTAAGATTGATAGTCTGAAGCCCTTCAATAGCATTCTCAGACGTTAATTCAAACGCACAACTTTCACCGACATTTAAGCTTACGTTATCGCACTCATTAGCTGTAATTGATGTATCTTGATTGCCCGTTACAACAAGAGCTTGGACCAATAAAGCAGTGTTTGTGATATTTTCCAAATTCAAGCGATGGACCGTCTCTGCTCCGGCGCCAACACGCCCAAAATCGACTCGACTGATCGCCAGCTTTGCACGCTCGATTTCGTCTTCTATCCAACTTTTATAGCTGGCCACACGGGTATATACACCGGGAAAACCAGGTCTGGCGCACTCATCTCCAAAACTCACAATACCAACTAAGTAAAGGGTGCCAGCATTATCAAACACCAAAGGCCCACCGCTATCCCCCTGGCAGGAGTCAACACCACCTTGCTGCAAGCCGGCACAAATCATCTCGTCGGTAACACTACCTTGGTAATGAGGAATGCCAGAAATCGTAACGGTATCATAGGCAGCAACACAGGAGGGGTGATGATAAAGAGGCACTTCAACTTCGTGTAAAATAGCGGGATAATCGTCCGCAGTGATAGAACGGTTACCCCAACCAATGGTTAAAAGCGGGTCGCCGGTATTGATAAGCAACATCAAGTCTTCATCCGCTAGCAAAATCGGTAACGTCGTGACCGCCTCTGCAAGTTCAAATAAGATCAAATCGCCTTTCGGTCCAAAATTTGCCGGAATCGCACGCTTTATTTTCAGCGAACGCTCACCTCGGTCGATACTATCGAGATCATAGTCGCCGACAACAACAGACATTTCATCCAAAACCTCACCCTCATAACAATGAGCAGCCGACACTACCCAACGCTCATGAATGAGCACGCCGCCACAAAAATGGCTACCTAGCTCATTGCCTTGAATTGACACCATCCAAGAGTAAGAACCCGAAATTGCTTCATCACCACCAATAATACGCAGTGAAGCATGAGACATAATGGAGTAACAGAAAAGCAAACAATATAAGCTGAACTGTAGAAAGAGTCGGTAACGTTTCAAAGCGTAAATCCTAAGACTAATGTAATGAAAAAAGACCCTTATACCGTCTTTTTCGATACCTTAAATATAGATACACTACTCAGCATTAACAAAAATAAAAATAGAAAGTAATCAATACCCCCGCCACCCGAGCTCTTCTTCTTTTCTTCAGGCACAGGGTCAGCATCAAAACTTAGTGACTTCAGTCGCGCATAAGACGCACCGCCCAAGTCATCACCGTCAAAACCAAAAGGTCTGGTTACTCGCCACTCTATGTCGTACCCATCGTCTTCACTAAGATATTCAGAGTATTCGATATAACCCGTTGCCGTATTCTGAGGATATGTACTAGTTAATAAGCCATTAATATATAGCAACAAGACTGTTCGTTCAGGCCTCTCAACTTTCCACTCAAAAGACAGGTGACCAGGACCTTGCACATTACCCAAAAGCGTTGCGGTCTCATGTGTTTCAATATCAACTATTAGCTCCGCAGTTGAGCCAATTACGTGCTCCCACTCATCGTCTGAACGGGTATAAAAATAAATACCCTCACCAATAGAGTTACTAAAAGCAGCCTCTTGAATAGATTGAATATCGAGGTCAAAGGTCAATACTTCATCAAAGCCTGATATATCCGCCACTAATTTGAGATTATTAGTACCTACCGAATTAAAGCTAGCAGAAATATCCAAGAAGCAAGATTCAGAAGGCGCAAGCGTTCTATTATCACATGAATTATGAGAGCTGCCTGTCGAGCGTTGAAAACCTTCATCAAACTCAGCAAAACTAATCTTTTCAATATTAATATCATCGATAGCGTCATTAACAAAATAGAGGCGATGATTATACATTAGCCCCTGCCCCTGTATAACATCAGAGATAGGCAAGAGTGATAGCGTGTCTTCATCGCCAGGTATTATCGTGTCGTTAATAAATGTCCGAAGTGCTGCAACAGAGGTGAATACATCAGGCACTTCATCACTATTACAAGGGTTAGGCGTAAGGCTAGAAATGCCGAATTGATACCAAGTACCTCCAATCTGGTCAATAAGAGGCCCACCACTATCGCCATGACATGAACCCAGGAGCCCCTCTACATGCCCCGTGCAAATTGTATTTCCATTTACCCCTTCAAACGGAGTAATAAAACCACTCGATATTGAAACTTCCTGCCAAATAGACTCACATTCGCTCTGGTCATATATTGGTATATTAACCTCTTGAAGAATCGAGGGTAATTCCGGCTCGTTATTTTTGTCAGGCTGCTGATTCCCCCATCCAATCAAAGTAAGTTGCTGACCGACCTCAAGATCCTGTAATAACAGCCGATCAGCAAGAGAAATAGGTTCAATATCGGCAGGGCCCGATAGCTCCAACAAGATTATATCAACACCAGGTAAAGTATAAGTCTTAATAATATCAAATGTTTGGCTGATTTCATCTGGCGTACTTAGGTCGTGTTCGCCTATTACCACATCAACATTTTGATAGTGCCTCGAATTAAAACAATGTGCAGCAGAAAGTACCCACTTCTCAGCGATTAAAGTGCCACCACAAAAGTTCGCATCGCTTTCCTTTACTTGTAATGAAGCCATCCAGGGGTAATCACTAGGCCTTGCATCATTACCACCAATAATTCGCGTAGAAGAGTGTGCTGCCACCGAAAATAAAATGAAACTACTGAGCGCTATTAACTTCAATAAATAAGACAATTTGTTCGCCATCCTGACCTCGAGCCCTCGCCCATACCTGTTTATTATCAATCGAATATATCGTATGGATTTTATCAGCCTTTTAGATACTTCCCTATTGTTATCCTGTTCATCAGCCTTTGGGCTTCAATATTTGTGACTAGTGCGTACTTTTTAGATTGCACTACGTCTCTCACCAGTCTGTTTTAAGCCCCTTTAAGCCAAAAATACTTTCTTTAACACCTTAAAATTCTTATCATTCTAGGCATAACATATCGGAAATTTAGGAATACACCTATGAATAACATCATTTCGGCCGCTGGGGTAATCCTGTTGCAACAAGTTAGCTCTGAAGAAAACTTCAAGGTTCTGTTACTCAAACGTAACCCTTTACTAAAAGTTCACGGTGGTGATTGGGTTTTTCCTGGAGGGAAATTTGATGCTGAAGATTATTCAGTAATTGAGCAAAACCCTAAAAACATAGATATTAGAAACCCACCGACATTGAGCGAAGCAGACCTGCTCATGGTTGCCACTGAAGCGGCTTGTAGAGAAACAGCCGAGGAAGCGGGCATTACGTTAACAAGCCAAGCCCTGAAACTCCACTCTCGCTGGTTAAGTCCTGCAAAACTAAGCAAACGATTTGATACCCATTTTTTTACCACGCTGTTATCTTCAAATACCACCAACCCAACTAGGGTTACAGTAGATGGTAGTGAAATCATTGACTATCAATGGCTCAGTCCCGGGGATGCTATTGCGCAATTAGAAAGTAA
>ENA-OSET01003784-OSET01003784.1-sediment-metagenome-genome-assembly--contig:-NODE-3784-length-13676-cov-3.402750_pt1 | contig 13676 bp, 15 predicted proteins | sample MGYA00237882_ERZ534229 | MGnify/ENA primary metagenome ERZ534229 (study PRJEB26408, sample SAMN06266212) | sediment metagenome | isolation source: Hudson Canyon methane seep mesocosm | place...
TAAAAAAACTATTTTCAGTTACTTATTTGCAAATATTCTAAGCTGGCAAGTCAGAAAACAATATTTGCTCAATGCCATCACACAAAATATGCCCAAGCATAATATGCACTTCCTGAATGGTGGCAGTTTCTGGTGCTGGTACGGCTAAGGTAATATCGGCGATGTCTTTGAGTTTTCCTTTCCCACCACTCATGCCAATAATGTGGCAATTTTTATCTCTGGCGGCCTGACAGGCTTCGATAATGTTTTCTGAGTTTCCTGAGGTTGATATGCCGACAAACACATCGCCTTCATTCGCCAGCGCGTTCACCTGGCGAGAAAAAATATCCTTAAAACCATAGTCATTACCAATCGCTGTGAGGGCCGAGGTATCTGTAGTGAGTGCGATAGACGCTAAAGGAGCACGGTCAAACTTGTAACGCCCTACCAGTTCAGCCGCTAAATGCTGTGCATCAGAAGCACTACCGCCATTGCCCGCGAACAGAATCTTTTTGCCCGCTTGCAGTGCTTTGGCACATAAACTGGCTGCTGCTTCAATCTGGTTTAAAAAAATAGTGTCATTCAGAATTTGAGATTTCGCATCAAGGCTACGTTGTATGTGTTCTTCAATTCGTTGTTTCATAAAGTCGCTCTTTGTTAGGCTCGCTTGTTCGGTTCAGTTTAAAGTATTTTTTCTATCGCTGTTAAGCTGCGAGCCTGGTAATAGGGTTTAAAATCAGGGGCGATTAATGCTGGTCCATATTGTAAGATATTTGGCGCGAAAAATACGCGCTTTTTAATCTTGGCGAGTTGGGCGCAGCGCATATCAGACAAGCTGTCACCGACCATGATTGATTTAGATAAATCTGCTTTAAAACGGTGTTGGGCTTTAAAGATCATACCTGTTTTAGGTTTTCGGCATGTGCAAGTATGGCTAAATTTAGGGTGATGAGGGCAATACAAGGTTTGCTTAATGCTTATGCCTTGCTTCCAGAACTCATACTCAATCCATTTGGAAAACTTTTTGAAGGTAGTCTTTGAATAATATTTTCGGGCAATACCTGACTGGTTAGTGACGATAATAATTTGATAACCCTTTCTTTGGGCCTGCTTGCAAAGTGAAAAAATTCCCTCGATAAAGTCAAAGTTGTCTTGTTGATACACATAACCGTGGTTGATGTTAATTACACCGTCTCTGTCTAAAAATAGAGTTTTAAGCGTTTGCATGATTGCCTGCTTCTAATCGGATTAGGTTTAATAATTTATCTGCCACGAATTGATGACCTTGGAGGGAAATGTGTGTGGGGTCGATATAGTGTTGTTGCTGCGCCCCAGCAAAATCAGCATAAATATTGAGTTTGTGGATATTATTATGTTGTGCAGCTAAGTCACTCAATGCTTGGTTGTAACGCTCTATTTCGTCATTTCGGCTAGTGTCTTTGTTTGGTACAGTATCGATCAGAATAATTGGAATTTTATGACTTTGAGTGCATATTGAGAGAATGTTTTGCTGATACTCTGCCAGCGGAACTACATTTTGAGTGCCTATGCTGTTGTTCAATCCAAGCTTTTTACAGAGTTTTTTGAATTTCTTGGTCAGTCTTCGGCCCAGCTTTCGCCACCTTGAGTCTGGGTAATAAAGCACATAAGGTGCATATTTAAAGGTTAGCCATGAATCAACCAAGCCGTATTGAATACACAGTAGGTCAATGTCTGTGGTAAATTTTGTTTTAAAATATTCTAGACCTTCGCGGGTGGTCGACATGGTATGCCCGCAATTAATGACCTCAATGTTCAATTCTTTTGCCAGTTGTTCTGGATAAGCCTGGCCTTCAATGGCAGGTGTGCCAAGTGTGTTACAGTCGCCTAAGAAAAGTATTTTTCGTTTATAAGTATTCAAGCGCTAATGACTTCCTTGTATTGTTTGTAGGTTCGTTCTGCAACGCGCTCAATTTTTAATTCGTTTTGGGCATACTGAAATTGCTTTTCCTGGCTGAGTTTTAGCTGTTCCAAATTATCCAGATGCTGTTGTATGAATTGTCTCAATTTGTCTTCATCTGTTGAGTCAATTAAACAACTTTCGGGTAATAAGTCCTGAGCACCCGGCACGCGGGTCGATAGTACAGGTAAATGGCTGTGCAGTGCTTCAATTAAAGCTAGGCTGAAGCCGTCTCTTTCTGAGCAAATGACCATTATGTCGGCAATATAAAGTAATGAACGGGTATCTGAGCGATAACCAGTCAGACAAACGTTTTCACTCGCAATACTCTCTAAATACGAGCGATCTGGACCATCCCCCAAAATAACAATGTTCGCATCCAGCCCCTTCGCTGCCCGTACGAGGCGTTCAAATTGTTTAGTTTTAACCAAACGCCCCACACCCAGAATCAAAGGGCGTTTGGGGTTGAGCCCAAGATTCTTGCAGAAACCGACCCGGTTGCTCGGGGGGAGCATGCAAGCCTCTATACCGTTATGAATAACCACCGAATGAATCGGGCTAACAACATCCTGAATGCCTTCGCTGACCACAAACACTTCGTCCATATTTTTAAGTGCCTTATTGTTACGCTTTAAACCGTGTGAACTGGCAATAAGTTTAATGTGCGAACTTAAAAAAGGTTTGAGTGTGGATAACATAGAGGCTGCTTTATGCCCGTGGGCATGAATAACATCGGGTTGATCTTTGCTTACTATCTGGTGAAGGCGAAATAAAAGTGCTAGGTTTCTTCGGCTACGACTCATCTTTAAGTCTGTAAAATAGACGTCATCCTCAAATAAATCCTTAAAGCAAGATGAAGCAATCACGCTCACTTTGGCCCCTTTAATTTTGCTCATATAATTTGCCTGGAGGGCAACTTGTTTTTCCATGCCGCCGACCATCGGGCCTGTCGAAGCCAGGATAAGTAATATTTTCATTCAGTCATGAGCCTTATTTTGCTGAATTTCTTGCTTGTGGTGATTCAGAGTGTAAAAGTTAGCTGATTTTAACACGTCAATCTACTAAACTTGAGCTTCTTTTTATGATCAAGATGTAGATGATGGATTCCTTTAAAGCAAAGCTTGTGATGATCTTGCTCAAACTATTAGCTCGTTTGAGTTTAAAGAATGCCCAGCGTTTGGGGGGATGGGTTGGCCGAATCCTTTGGATGGGAGACTCAAGGTCAACGCGTGTGACTAAGGAGAACATCGAGCTATGTTTTCCAGAATTATCGACGCAAGAACAGCAACAACTTATCAAGCAGAGTTTGATTGAAACCGGTAAGTTATTTTCAGAGTTTGGCTTGGTTTGGGAATGGCCAACAGAAAAAACTTTGTCCTTGGTTCGCTCAGTCCAGGGTAAAGAGCATTTAGATGCTATTGTAGAAAAAGGCAAAGGCGTGATTGTATTAGCGCCCCATCATGGTAATTGGGAAATGGTGGGACTGTATTTATCAACCCTTAGACCGATGGCTGCACTTTATAAACCGCCTAAAATTAAAGCGCTGGAAGACTATATGTCGGCTGTAAGAGGGCGTCATGGTTCTGAATTAGTACCGACTAATAAACGTGGTGTGATTCGCTTATTTTCAATTCTTTCCAGTCAAGGCATGGTGGGTATTTTGCCCGATCAAGTGCCTGGGGGAAATGGTGGGGTAACGGCTCCTTTTATGGGGATTCCCGCCAACACGGTAAAACTAGTGGCGCGTTTGATAGACCGAACAGACTGTGAAGTCGTGAGTTTGTGTGCCATTCGTCGGCCTAATGCCGAAGGCTTTGATATGGTATTTCGTTCGGCCGACCCTGAAATATACAGTGATGAAGTGGATACTTCGGTTGCGGCTTTAAATCGTTCGATAGAATCTTGTGTACGCGACCACCCAGAGCAGTACCAGTGGGAGTATAAGCGCTTTAAAGGTGCCGAGGTTAATGGTGTGAAGGTATATAAATCTTAATGGAAAGCGTTAATGTTATTTGCCTGAAGTGGGGCACGCTTTACGGCCCAGAGTATGTCAACCATCTTTATAATATGGTGGCTCGTAACCTTTCCCTACCTTTTCGGTTTATTTGTTTGACGGAGCACTCTGAGGGCATTAAAGATGAAGTCGAGATCTTTCCTTTGCCAGAGTTTGAAGAGCCTCCTTGGGAATACGCTCGTTTTTGCTCCGCTTGGCGCAAATTAGCTTTGTTCAAACCAGGCTTGGCTGATATGCAAGGCAAGGTTTTATTTTTGGATTTGGATGTGGTGATTATCAAGCCAATTGATGAACTTTTCAGCTACGCCAATAAATTCGCAATTATCGAGAACTGGTATCAAAAGAATCAGCTAGCTGGACAGGCTTCAGCCTTCTGTTTTGAAGCGGGTAAGCCCGTTACATTGTTAGAAAATTACCTAAATAATCCGTTAGCTGTTTTAAATAAATATCAGACCGAGCAAGCCTATATTACAGGTGAGTTAGGGCAGGGAGGTTTTGAGTTTTTTCCTGAACCCTGGTGTCAGAGTTTTAAGATGCACTGTATGCCTGTTGGATTACAGCGTTTTTTCTCTTCAAAGGTTAAGCAGCCTGAGGATGCAAAAATAATCGTTTTTCATGGTCGTCCCAACCCTCCCGATGCGATTAAAGGAGATTGGGGTAAAGCCTTGCCATGGTACAAACGCTGGTACAAACGCGTTCCTGCAACGGCTTGGATTGCTGAGTATTGGTGTTAATAAGTTTAGGTTTGGTTTTATGTCTATTCAGGTAAATAGACCCTGATAGGTCTCCGTTAGCTGATTAATTCTAGCGAGTACTTTCGTAAGCATTGATAAGCACATCCCAGTCTTTTTCGCTCCATTGAATGCCAAAACGCTCTTTTTCTTTTTTAAAGCTACGCTTTAAGCGACTCAAATTGCCGAGCTGCCATTTTTGTTGTGGGGGCATTATTCTTGCTCGATCAAAATCGATTAGCCAAAATTGTTGGTCTTTGTCTTGAAGAATGTTTTGTATATTCAAGTCAGCATGATAAACCCCCATATGATGAAACCTTGCTATGGTTTTGCCTAGTTGTTTATAGAAATTTTCATCCTGAGCGACCTTTAAAATCTGAACTAAGTCTTTTGCACTGGGAATGCGTTGGGTGATTAAGTCTGCTTTGTAGCTTAAGCCACTTCGAATCACTTGTGCTGCTGCAGGTGTTGGTACGGGCAAACCTTGCTGAACTAATTTATTTAATATTTGAAATTCACTGATGGAGCGGCAGCTTGCCCAGCTACTAAAAATATAGTGTTCTTTACTGAGTTTGCTGACTAAACCGCCACGTAAATAATGCCTAAGTACTAGGTCGTGATGGTTATGTTGAAAAAACCATGTGGTGCCGCGACCGGTTTCTTGTCCGGTGATAGCCTCTTTTTCTTGCCAATAAGCGCCATTGAAAATATCTGAAGATACATTAGCGAAAAAAGCCTTGTTGAATAGAAAGTACTTATTTTCATACTGCTTGGATTCAATATTTGCTGGCTCTGTTTGCATATTTATTATCCCTGGCGCTTTTGCTTGAGTTGTTGATAAATAGCTAAGGTGTCGCGGCACATTTTATCTAAAGAAAAATTTGCTTCAATATGTTTTCGTGATTGTTGGAAAATAAGTGACTGCGCTTCTTTGGGGGTTGCTAAGGCCTTCAATAAAGCTTGCTGCATGGACTCACTATTATTGGGTTCACATAAGAAGGTTTTTTGTGAATCAGACATGATTTCTCGAGTACCGCCATGGTTGGTGGCAACCACTAAACAGTCCATTGCTTGAGCTTCACAGCTGACTCGCCCAAATGATTCTGGTTTTACTGATGCTGAAACAACAATGTTAGCCATTTGATAGGCGGCTGCCATATTGTGGCAGCCGCCTACTAAGTAAATGGTGTTGCATAATTTATGTTGGGCAATCAGTGCTTCTAACTCTTGCTGGTAATTCGTATTGCCATGGTTGTCGCCGACAAATAGGCAAAGAATATTTGAAGTATCTAGCTTGGACAGTGCATGAATTAATACCGAATGCCCCTTCAGGCGTGTAATTCGTCCGGGTAACATAATGATGGTTTTATTGTTAGGAAGCTGCCATTGCTTTTTGAGTTGTTCAACGCTAGGTGATAAATTTTGTGAGCAAGAAAACGTGTGTGTGTCGATGCCACGGTGAATGACTTTTACTTTAGAGTGAAATTTACCTAGTTGAGTTGGATAGGTCTTGGCAATATGTTCGGCAATAAAGTCGGATACAGCAATGGTCATGTTGCTGCGTAGCATAACAGCGTTATACCAACGTTTTAGCCTGTTACTGTGGCCATAAGCGCCGTGAAAGGTCGTGGTGTAAGGTGTATTGCTTGATTTGCTTGCCCAGTAACAACTCCATGCTGGAGCGCGTGAGCGGGCGTGAATAATATCGACCTGATATGTTTGAATAATGCGTTTTAAAACTTGGGCATTCTTCCATATTTTCCAAGGGTTCTTACTCTGCACGGGCAGATGAATATGGGTTGCGCCTATTTCATCAAGTTGTTTTACCAGCGAGCCACCTGATGAGATGACAATTGCTTGGTGGCCCTTTTGGATTAAGGCTAAAGCAATATCAATCGTGCCACGCTCAACGCCACCTGAAATCAGAGCCGGTAGTACTTGCAGGATGCATAAATTTTGTTGGCTGTTGTTTTGATTCATATTGGCTGCTTTAAAGAGTACTGGATTAATAACCATTGAGCTGCTCGATCGGCTTCCCATAAGTTTATTGTTTGTGGTTGTTTATCAGGGGTTTTTTGCCAACTCAGAAAGTGACCCACAAGTTGTTCCTGGACTAAATTATTAATCGCACGAGCGACTCGGCTGGGCTTTTTGGGGCTGCTGGATTTCAGGTCAAATAAAAAACTGGGTGAGCCCGCCGTTAGGGATTCATAAATCATCGAGACGCTATCAGGGCTGATCCATGTTTCGGTGCATTTTTTAAGTAATGTGCTGAGGTCTTCTAATTGTTTATCCTTGTAGTGAAAGCAATTCAGGTTTGAAATATTTAATGCTTTTAATCTCGGCATGAATGAGGCAGGTGTACGGGGGGAGTCACTTAATAACCATTGCTTGTTTGGTTGTTGGTGGCAGATGCTTTGAATTTGATCTAAAAGTAGTTGTTCTTGCCATTTAAAGTGTTTAGATGGCCCACCGATAAGCATTAATTTTTTTGTTCTGTGTTGTGTTTTGCTAACAGGGTTTATGTTATTAAGTGCCCCTAGGGTATTAAGTACTTTATGGCTTTCTTTGAGTTCGTCATGTTTTGGGCAAATAAGTGTATCAAACAAACATATTGGTAAGCTTGGTTTCATGAGCACTACGCTGAAGGCCTGGTAAATATGCGCGATAATTAATAAGGTTTTGTGCGTTTTATGGCCCGCAGCAATCACTATATTGGGAGGCGGTAATTGATTGGCAGGCTTTTTTTTCAATAAAGCATCTGTCCAGCTAAAAGTGTTTAAATTAGCATCAATCCAGCTTGCTTCCAGTTTGCAATGGGCTGAAAGCCTTTCTGCTAGCCCTTTTAGCTGCTTAATGTGTCCAGGGCGTTGATCATGTACAAACCAGACTGATAGTAATGGCGCTTCAGTAGGGAGTTTTATATTTTGAATCGCCAAGTTATTGATATTCCATTCTATTCAAGCAAAGTAGTACTGCGTTATACTGTGCACATTGATATTCGTTAAAAAGATACACACTTTATGTCTCGACTAGTTTACTCAATTTTGTTCGCATTATGTATGCCTTTTGTTTTTCTGAAATTAATATGGCGAGGATACAAAGCGCCTGAATATCGCCCACGAAAGTTAGAGCGTTTCGGATTCTTCAAAGCACCCAAGTTAAATCGTAGCATTTGGGTGCATGCGGTTTCAGTTGGTGAAGTGCTTGCGGCTGAGCCAGTGATTCGAGAATTGCAGGCCCGCTATCCTGATCGTGATATTGTAATTACCAGCATGACGCCAACAAGCTCTGAACAAATATATAAGTTGTTTGGTGATAGCGTTTTTCATGTTTATGCACCTTATGATTTACCTTTTATGATTAAGGCTTTCTTTCGACGCGTACGGCCTGAGTTTCTCATTATTATGGAGACTGAATTGTGGCCAAATACGATTCATCTAATGCGTAAAAAAGGCTGTCCGGTGGTGATTGTAAATGCGCGTTTATCTGAGCGTTCAGCGAATGGTTACCGGCGTTTAAAACCAGCAGTAGGCTGGATGTTAAATGAATTGTCGTTGGTTTTATGTCAGTACAAAAATGATGCGGCGCGTTTTGCTTCGCTCGGAATCGCAAAAGAAAAAATCAATGTCACGGGTAGTGTTAAGTATGACATTAATATAAACCCCGGTATTCACAAAGAAGGGCGGAAACTGAGACAAGCACTGGAGTTATCCAGGCCTGTCTGGATTGCAGCCAGTACACATGAGGGTGAGGATGCGCGTGTTTTGGCAATTCACCTTCAATTGCGCGAATTTTTTCCAGATGCCATTTTATTGCTGGTGCCTCGGCACCCTGAACGTTTTGATAGCGCCTTTCAATTAGCGGAGCAAGCCGGTTTTATGACCTATCGGCGTACACAGGAAAAACGTATACCCAAAGATACGGATGTGTTTGTTGTTGATACTATGGGGGAGTTATTAAACTTTTATGCCGCGTCGAATATTGCATTCATAGGCGGCTCTTTAGTTGAGGTAGGTGGCCATAACCCTATTGAACCTGGCGCTTTGGGTTTGCCAATTATAGCTGGGCCGCATGTGTTTAACTTTGAGGCAATTTGTGAGCAGTTAGTTACTTCAGGCGGTATGGAAGTTGTATTAGGTGAAGCGCGCTTATTGGCGGCCTTGAAGCAGTTAATGGCAGACCCTGAAAATGCCAGAGCGCGTGGTCAGAATGCGATGGATGAAGTAAATGCGAGTAAAGGTGCTGTTGGGCGGGTTGTGGATTATTTAGCACCTTTGTTGGATCAAGTTTGAATTTTGGGGGCGGCTGATTACTCAGCCACTTCCAACCATTGATTTAATTCCTGCAAATCTTTCACGCTAAGCGTGCCAGCAGACCGACGAATACGTAGGTTGCTTTCTACAAAATCAAAGCGAGCATTGGCGTAATCCTTCAACGAGGTGAAATAGTTACGTTCAGCATCCAGTACCTCAACTATATTTCGTGTACCTACTTTATAACCTTCTCGCGTCGCTTCAAGTGCGCTCTCTCGTGAAATAATATTTTGCTGTAGTGACTCAACCGTTTGGATGTTGGTTGTGATATTAATATATTCCGTTCTGGTTTCAAGTCGGGCCTGTCTTTGGGCTGAAGATAGTAGGTGTTTGGCTTGCTCGACTTGATGTCTAGTTTGTCTGGCGCTTGCCTGAGTAGCACCACCAGAATAAAAAGGAATATTTAGTGTGAGTGAAATGGAACTTTCTTCTGATTCATTATTTGTTGGCGAGAGGTTGGTCAGGTTAGTGTTGCCATAAGCAGCATTCAAATTAAGTGTGGGTGAATGCTGAGCTTTGCTTGAATCTAACTGGGATTCAAGTGCTTTGAGCGCATAGTCTGCTGATTTAATATTCAGGTTGTTTTCAAAGGCTGAAGTGACCCAATCCTCTGCAGAGTTGTTAACATCAAGCGTGACAGGGAAGTCACTTTTTAATGTTGCTAACTCAGAAGTATATTGGCCGGTCAGGCGAGATAAGTTTTCAATGGCGACTGTTAAATTACCTTCAGAGCGAATACGGCTTGTTTGTGAGGAATCATAAGAAGCTTTAGCTTCATGTACATCTGTAATGGCGATTAAGCCAACATCAAATTGCTCTCTTGCTTGTTCATATTGTCGTTTTACGGCGGCTTCTTGTGAGCGGGCTGACTTTAAATTTTCCTGTTCTCTTAATACATTAAAATAAGCCGAGGCAACGGTAATAATTAGGTCTTGCTGGGCTGACAGGTAAACGGCCTGCGCTCGGAACGTGCTTTGTTCGGCTGAGGACAGTGTGTACCAGTTTGGTAAATTAAAAATGGGTTGGGTAAGTGATACTGCGTAGTTCAGCGTCTTGTAGTTATCATCACCTTGTAATTCATTGTTTGAATTGGTTCGAACCGCGCTCACGCTACCATTTATGGCAGGTAGTAAACCTGCAAGCGCTAGGTTTTCACCTTCTTTTTCAGCTAAAAATGCGGATCTGGCCGCAAAAATACCTGAGTCATAATTTTCGGCGTGTTGATAAAGGCCTATCAGGTCGGAGCTGCTGGCAAATGAGTGGCTGGCAAAAGTCATAATGAGGCTGGATAGAAATAGCTTGGGAATACGTGTCATTGTCGCTCTCTGTATTGTTGTAGGCGTACGTTTTAGATAAACGCTAACTTATTAGGCGTTTGATGACTCATTATGGACAATAAGTTTTTAGAACTCTAGACTGTAAACCTTTAAATCTTATTATTTACACTCACCAACTAACAGGAAATGCAGTGTATTGATGAGTTTTTTAATATTAATGCCATAGTATTATCAGGGAAAAAGAAAATAGCATGATCAAGCAACAATTCGGACAAGATGATTTTGAATTAATTGAGCGTGAGTCATGCTTTAAGGGGTTTTTTAAGCTAGACCGTTTTCATTTTAAGCATAAGCGTTTTGATGGTTCATGGAGTCGAAATGTTGGGCGTGAAATTTTTGTGCGTGGCAATGCAACCTGTGTACTTCCTTATGATCCGGTGGAAAGCAGAGTTGTATTATTGGAACAATTCAGGGCAGGGGCGATTTCTCTAGAAGACAGTGAAGAAAAAGCGGCTGACGAAAATATTGAAATCAAGCAAAACCCTTGGTTGATAGAATTGGTAGCAGGTATTAATGAACAGGGGGAATGCCCTGAAGAAGTGGCGCGTCGAGAAGCCATTGAAGAAGCTGATCTTGAATTGGGTGAATTGATTCATATTTTTGACTACCTGGCCTCTCCTGGTGGTAGTACTGAAAAAATACACTTATATTGTGCTCAAGTTGATAGTCGTGATGTGGGGGGCGTGTTTGGCTTGGATGAAGAAGATGAAGATATTAAAGTGCATGTTGTTTCTGTTGATGATGCACTGGCTATGCTGGCTAGTGGTCAGGTAAATAATGCGGCCGCTATTATTTCTTTACAATGGTTGGCCCTAAATCGCGCTAAAATAGATCAAGGCTGGTTAGCCTAAACCTGTTAACTGTATTACGAACATGGATAAAACATATATACGATGCGTAAAAAATATGTACCCGACCTAATTCAACTCGGTGCTTTGTATGAAAGTAACTATAGCCGTTTGTTGAAACTGATTCGTATCATGGGCGATGCCGAAAAAATTGAGTTTAATTTACATACCGAGCATCACTTTGTCGGTAAAGTGATGATTCAATTGCTAGAATCATGTAAATACACTGACACTTTTTTGTTAGAACAAACGGCTGCAGCAGGAAAGTGGGTTAATAACCCGAAGTTAACCGTTCGCTTATATCATGATGCTGTGGTGGCAGAGGTGGTGAATCAGCAAGGAAGACAAGCCACGAAAGGTGTAAATGCTTACCCTAATAAACGAATGCACCACCCTGATGAAAAAAGTCAGTTAAATGCTTTCTTGTCAGAATGGCTTGGTTTTTGTTTAAATCATGGATGTTGCGACGCACTTCCGTTTCAGAGCGCTTAGTTGTGATTTTTTTATCATAAAATGCCGTAGGCTCCGCTATAATTAGGGGGTAAGTGATAAGTTTGTCAAAAAATAGCTTCAAAAAATTAAAAAAATTGACATTACACTACCCAAATTCAAAAACTTAACTAGTTTAAGATGATAGTTATAAATAGATAAGAGCCGAAAAATTAATGTCTAGCGAACATAGCATGGATACTGCTATTTTAAATGTCCTTCATATCACCGATAGCCACTTAACGAAAAGTGAAGATGGCGAGTTGTTGGGAATGAATACCCGGAATAGCTTAGGGGCAGTTCTGGACGAAGTGAATAAATTGCACGGGAGTCCTGATTTTGTTCTGGCAACCGGCGATTTGGCACAAGATGCTTCACCTGAAGCTTATCAGTATTTTAAGTCTCAAACAGCGCAGTTTGACTGCCCGATTTCTTGGTTTGCTGGAAATCACGATGATCGTGATGTTATGCGGCAGGTAGTAAATGGTGGGCCTGAGTTAAATAAAGTGGTCCGCATGGGAGCTTGGCAGTTCATTCTGCTGGATTCAATGGTTAGTGGAAAAGTACATGGCTTTTTGGAGCAAAGTGAGCTTGCTGTACTTGAAACGGCTTTAAACGATAGGCCTGACCTGCATACGATTGTGTGTCTGCACCATCATCCTGTTGATATTGAAAGCGCATGGCTGGATAACATCGGGCTGCATAACCGCGATGACTTTCTTAACATTATTGACCGGTTCGATAATGTCAAAGCGATTCTATGGGGTCATATTCACCAGCAGTTAGATGGCCAGAGAAAGCAAGTGAACTTGTATGCAACGCCTTCAACCTGTATTCAGTTTTTGCCTAAGTCTGATGACTTTGCGATTGATACCTGCCCTCCGGGTTATCGCTGGTTGAAACTCTTTCCTGAAGGCCGTATTGAGACCGGGGTTGTACGAACGACAGATTTTGAGTTTGAACTGGATTTAGACAGTAATGGTTATTGATTAGCGTTTAATGAAAACACTGATTTACCTTCATGGCTTTAATAGCTCCCCTCAATCAGAGAAAGCGCGTTTAACATGCCAGTTTTTTGAGGCACAATCTGCTCACTTAACTATTCAAGTGCCAGAACTGCCCGCCAGTCCGAGTGAAGCGGTTGCGAAGCTTGATACCTTGGTGCAGTCTATAGGATTAAATAACCTTGCTGGTTTTATCGGTAGTTCATTGGGGGGGTACTATAGCCTGTATTTTCAGCAGCGTTATAAAATGCCTGTTGTGCTGATCAATCCTGCGATTAAACCCTATACCTTATTGCTTGATTATCTGGGTGAAAATGTCAATTTGTATACCGGCGAACGTTATATAGTGGAAGAAACCCACATGGTTGAGCTAAAAGCACTTGAAGCGACCTACATAGCAACGGCTCAAAATACCTTTCTTTTGACGCAAACGTCTGACGAAGTGCTTGCCTACCAGCAAGCAGTGTCGCATTTAAAGGGAGCTAAAATGTGGATTCAATTTGGCGGTAGTCATGCATTTGATGATTTTAATAAAGTTTTACCTGCCATTAAAAACTTCTTTGAAGTAAGTCTTTAATTTTAAATTCAAGTACTTCCAAGCTTTTCTGAATGCTCTCACTACCTTAATTTTCAGCTTTTGTCTAAATACAAGTCAAATGCTGGTGGTTTTTTCCCCAGTCATTCAGGTAAAATGCCGGTTTTAATTTGGTCATACCTTAAATATGGTCTATTTATCTAGTTTCGTCATTAGCTGCTACTTATTGGAGAAATCTCTTGGGTTCTAAAACCGTACTGTACGATGCGCATCAAAATGCTGGTGCAAAAATTGTAGATTTTGGTGGCTGGGATATGCCTCTCCATTATGGTTCACAAATTGAAGAACATCATATTGTGCGTAAATCATCCGGTATGTTTGATGTTTCACACATGACAATTGTGGATGTTCAGGGGCCTCAGTCTCGTGAGTTTTTGCGTTTTTTACTTGCCAATGATGTCGACAAACTGAAAGAAGTAGGTAA
>ENA-OSET01003786-OSET01003786.1-sediment-metagenome-genome-assembly--contig:-NODE-3786-length-13672-cov-3.483560_pt1 | contig 13672 bp, 14 predicted proteins | sample MGYA00237882_ERZ534229 | MGnify/ENA primary metagenome ERZ534229 (study PRJEB26408, sample SAMN06266212) | sediment metagenome | isolation source: Hudson Canyon methane seep mesocosm | place...
CTTGATGGTGATGAATTAACTAAAATAAAAGTGGCGGGTTACTTCAAAGCGAACGATATCGACGGGTTACTTACCTCTTTAAGTACTAACTTTAATATTCAATTTGAAAAAATGAGTAACAATTCAATACGTTTAAGTTTGAATACTCAAAAATAATAGCGAGCCTCTAATTTTTATTTTATACCAATTTGATTAATTAGGTAATCTACTTTTTCATGAGGAAAAATGGATAAATACAAGGCATACAATTAAGTAAGTAGTTATTCTACTTATAAATTTTATAACGCTGTAGCTTTTCATTTTAACCATTAAAAATGAGTAGATAATTAATCAACTTGGTATTACATAATAATAACTATTTTCGGGAAAACTATGAGTAAGCGTTTAAGTAGTAAGCTTCTTTTGCCTATGATTGTTGTAGGTATTGTATTCACTTTAGCCATTTTATTTTCATCAGATACGTTAAGCAAGTATAGCGTATTGGCCATTATAATTTCACTTGTTACGACACAAGCTGCTCTTAGTAGTTTTTATTTTTCTAAGCAGTTAACCCTTCGTATTGCTAATTTAAAGAATTATTTAGATTTGGTTGTTAGCACAGAACAAGCACCTTCAAAGCCTCTAACTGATACTATTGAAGATGATTTTGGTAATGTTACTAATGAATTGAGTGATTTTATAGTTGGTTTAGCTGATGTGATTAGTGACATTCGCAGAGAATCAGAGCTATTGAATCAAGGCTCTAATAAGTTAGTAATACAAATGAAAGAGTCTGCATTGAAGGTTCCCACTGACCAAATACAGAAATATAAATCATGGTAATGGCTGCAAATATTGCAAGACCTTTTCCATTAAGTTTGTAACCCAATATAATTGCTCCAGCGGTAACTATAGTCCAAGGAAGTCCAGGTAATTCTGCCCATGGGTTTGCATCAATCCAATCCCAACTTGTAAATGCAACAACGGTCTCAACTCCTCCAATTAAAATTTCACGAAAAGCTATAATTAAAAAAAGTATGGAAGCTGAAATCATTCTGGTAATTTGCAGAATAAGTGGACGCGTTTCATACTCTTGAATTTCAGCGTCATAAATCTCAATTGGCATCCAGTCATTTAATAAAAAAAACATTGAATCATTTACCCAAATTGGAAGCCATGCGAGAAATGGTGGCAACCTCCATAAAGCACCATATTCAATATATCTAACTTCTATACCCAAAAAACTATATGCAACTTGATTTGGATCTTTTATGTGTTCTGCCTGAGACCTTATGAATTTATAGCCTTCTGGTATATCTATCGCAAAACACAATGCAAAAAAAACAATTAACAAAAATAACCACTGCAATGAAGTTGGGTATTTTTTAAAAATTTCCATAAATTATGAATCCTCTTTTCTTGCACCAAATACAGTGTGAATTATTTTGGATGGCTTCACTATTCCTACAATTTTTTTATTAGAATCAATAATTCCACACATAGGTTTTAGGTTTTAGGCTTACCCGAACTTAAAGACTTTAAATCTACCTGATCGAGCCATAATAGACTGTCAAGATAAGAGACAATACGATTGAAATAACTTGGAGAAAGCCCTTTCATCATTTCAAGTGTTCTAACTAATAATCGTTGTGGGTTGAGAGGGCCCGCATTTTCGGGAATTTCCTCCAACACCTGTCTAGATATTGCCTCAGTGACCGCGTTTTCAAGCTGAAGTCGATATTTCTTTAAGGATTTCAGCTCTGTAGGTCGATTTGGTTTTTTGTCTAAACCTTGCTCATGAAGAAGCGCTTCCAGCCCGGGCTCATTGCCCTCTTCATCGACAGATAGTTCGTTTAATTGCCCTACAAGGTTTCTGAGCTGAGTTATCATATTCTCAGCATTTTCAGTCGATATCAGCGCATGTTCGAGATCACTAAGCTGACGAAAGTCGTAATTGGCCAACAGAACACTTGCATGGTCAGTAGACGCTTTGAATCGTGTACAAATCCGTTCATGTACTTCGCTTGCGACCGCTTCAGCTTGGCTCAAGCGTTTTTGATATTCATCTATAGATAAGATGGTTCTTGCAATGACAATGCGGCGTGCTGAAGGGCTCTTTGTTTTAGATAGTTCTAACATGCTTTGAACATGATGAAAGCGAACGGTATCGAAATGATCAGCGCCACGAGTTTTTAACTCAGCGATTCGAGATATTAGGTCACTCTCTTCTGTAGACACAATTTGAATATCATTCGACATTTAGCGCACTGGACTGACCTGTTGTTGCACTTAAGCCCTGCAACTTCTCATGGACACCACGAGGAACAGGAGCCATCTCGACTCGCCGGTTCTGTGACCGCCCCTCTCTATCATGATTTGATGCAATGGGTTGCTGGTCACCAAAAGCCGCGGCAAAAACAATATTCTTTGGCATACCTGAGCTAATCAATGCTCTGGTCACCGTCAACGCACGCTGGGCTGACAGCTCCCAATTGTCTAGGTAACGATAGTTGCCTTTTTGAATAGGAAGATCATCCGTGAACCCACTCACCATTAACAGCTCATTTCGCTCGCCCAAGTACACCTTCAATGGCTCAACCAGCGTTTCTAACAACGCGCTACCTTCACTTTGCAATTCATCCGAATTTACAGAAAACAATACACTGCCGCTAATTCCTATTCGACCATTGTGCAAGGTCACTCGCCCCGTCGACAGTGGGTCTGCTAATGCCTCTTCAAGGGCTATACGTCGTTGCTCTTCTGCGAGTCGCTTGTTTTTTTCATCTTCTAATGATTGGGAAAGCTCAAGTTGATACCCTAATACCCACACCAACAATAAGACAAAAATGCCCACAAGACCTGACATTAGGTCACCAAAAATTGCCCAAATTGGCGGAGACGACGCTATTCCTTCATCCAACTCGTCCATCAACTTACCTCTAAGCTTTCGGTATCATTGGCTACACTTGTACTTGCCTCTATGTTCACACCTGGAATTGTCTCCAGACGCTCAAATAGCGCCTTCTGAGACATCATACTATGATCAATCAGCTCACGAGCCTGAGCAATATAATAGCTAAGCTGCTCATCGCTACGATCTGATGACTGACTCATGGATAGCTCAATCCGATTTAGATTGCTCACTGTTTTCTCATTCGCTTCATTGAACAAGTTAACAGCGAAGCTAAATGTTTCGCCCAAACTTGAAATTTCGACCGAACTACCTTCAAAATGCGCGACTATCTCTTTTAGTTTTGACGTTTCATTATGTAGATGTTGGTCAAACTGTTGACTCGCTTTATCAAGCATCGTGGTAGATTGTCTAACTAGACCATCGACCATGTCTCGCTGCTTATTAGACGCCTCGGTCATCGAGACAGTTAAGGCATCGAGCTCTTGCATAATTCTCTGACGGTCTTGCAGTAATCCATTATCACGCTCAATATTGTTTGAAATTTCTCGCTTCAACTGAGTAATAATTTCAGCAGCAGCACTTGGCGCTTCAGACGCTGTTTCTATCAAAGCGCTCATTGGCTCTTCGAGCGATTGACCCAGAGTCGCTAATTGTGTCGCCAAAACAGATTGTAATTCTGATAAATGACTAACAGCCGCATCGGCTCTACGAGACTCATCATCTCTAAGTTCTCTCAATTCACCCGAGATTGTTTGAGCAAGTGATTTCATACGCTCCTCGTGACCAGATGCCCACGTTTCTTCATTGGCAATCCTAGTGGTCACGAGTTCCTCAGAAGCCTTGAATAGCGAGTTCATTTTACCGAGCAATTCATTTGACGCTGCAGCTGCGTTATCCAGCATAGCCTGGCCACTGGTTTCAAGCATCGACGACACTGAAAGTTGCCGATCATGCTGCTCAAGCCCAGACTTTCTCCATTCCATAGCGAGTGTAGACGTGTTTGAATCTAATCGATGAATGATGTTTTCAATTACTTCTTGTTGTGCTGCAGCTACTTGTTCTATCTTCTGAACCAGCTCGATAGATGTCTGTTCCATTTGCACTCTTGACTGTTCTCTAGATTTCTCGAAAGAAGCATCTAATTGCTCAAATCGAGCCTGCTCACGTTTGGACGAGATATCCTGAATGTCAAAGTGTTGTTTTTCATAGGCTGATACTCCTTGCTTCCAAGCCAGATTGACGGACTTTGAGGTTTGGTCAAAGCTATCCGTTAAACGCTCCAACTGTTTATCCGACCGATCACTGAGGTCTTTATATGTCTTGACTGAATGTTCAGAAATTAACGTACTGAGATCTGACATACTCTGACTAACAACGGGCTTAATGCCCTCTCCTACCAAACGACCACTTTCACGTAGCGACTGATCCAAGGTTTGTAAGCTAGACTTCAGTGATGTCGTTACGGATTTTGCAAGACCTTCATAAGAGGATGCAGCGGATCGATGAAATTCAACTTGTTCAGTAGACAATTTTGCACTCAAGTCATTCCCCATCGTTTCAATTTTCTGAATCATTGAATCCATCCTATCCATGACATCCGGTAAAAATTTCACCTGCTCCTGAAGCGCTGTGTAGGCTTTGTGTCGGTTAAAATTTAGAGAAAAATGGCTGAGGATAGTGGCAATTTTACTATCGAGTATGCGTGTCTCCATAATACGATCTCGACGAGCTAGCGTAGACATCAGCCCCAACATCGCTGAAGCAGAAACGCCAGCGACTGATGTGCCAAATGCAAGCCCCAGCCCTTCAATTGGCGCGGCTAAACCTGCCCGGATAGACGCCAATTCGGCGCTCCCTTCCAAGGCGCTAACCGCACCTTGGAGCGTATCCACCATCCCCACAAACGTACCCAACAACCCCAACATGACCAATAAACCAATCAAATAAGGCGTAAGAATAGGCGCGGGCAATCCGTTCTTTTCTCCTTCGATTCTACCGTAAACAGAATTTTGAAGTGATGGATGAAGCTTGGCGGTCCAGTCCTTTAAATCTACAATTTTTTCATGAGAATCGTGAAGGAGTACCGAGAGTGTGGAGGTCGCTTTTCTAAACTGCAATAACTCGACTGTACCTATCGAGTACACAGCGCCAATAACGAAGGTAATCACTAACGCAAAAGGACTTGTTGATGCGAATATAACGCACATTGTAATGATAGCTGCTGAGCCTAATAGAAAGGCTAGTACAAAAATAGATCGAATCATTAGGTTATTTTAAATTTCTCATCATAAGCCTCTAAAAGGCCTAATGCTGGTTGAAGGCGAAGTTCTAACTCTAAGTTTAAGAGTTCTCTCACCTCACTCGTGAACTGGTTCAAGGTCGTGGAAAAATGCGATTTACCACACCCCTCAACGCCCCCCTTTTGGGTAACAAGCGTTTCAAACAAATTTGTAAAACGTTGCTCAACTAAACTTGGCACTGACCTTAAACTATTATTCAAATTTGTATCTAACGTTTCACCAAAGACAGTATCGAGTACCACCAATTGCAATAATTCGTCGCTTGTGCTCGAAAACGCTTTTCGGAGATACACACGAAGCCCGTGAACTCTCGAAGTAAGGTCTTTCTGGTGGGCCAAATAGAACGCCTTGTAAGGCTGAAACATCTTATTAAGTTCAGCTAGCTCCGTGTGACACGTACTCGGCAATACAATACGAGTCAGGTTTGACTTAGGTTCAAAGCTTTTGTTGATCGAGTCAACTGCCGATGCTCTCACCCTGACAAACGCGCGATGGCTACGCTCTCTTAGCGCACTTGGCACGAAACGAAACTCATCTGACTTGTTAATCTGATGATCACTATCTTGTATCCGTTTAACCTTATCCAGCGTATCTGATAGTCGCACAGTAGCCGAGAAGTCCATCATCTCACTTAAACTCTCGCTGAATCGCTTGTCTGAAGCAGACTTATTAGGCGCAACTAGGTCGGATAAAACTCGAATTAGATTTGAACTAGCCACCGGGCGCTTGGAAGACAATAGATTCATATTACAGCTGAATACTAACGAGTGGGTGAAGGAACTTAAGCGCGACATTATCGCTATTTTGAGCGATTATTCAAGACACAGGATCTGTAGTGTATCGAAACAATTGACCATGCCCCCAAAATTTAACAACGGATTTTATTGTTTTAAGCAAAACTTAGACTTTGTTTTTAGGCTATCGAATAATATGTTATGCAGTAATAAACGATATCCGCGTATTTTGGCCGACCGGTGCGGGTAACGTTAACGTTGTGCAATAAATTCAGCTCAAATCTCGACCGACAGATACCTGAAAAAGCTGGGAGCTGCCAGATCAAGTCTGAGCCGCTATCAATTACATCAATACAGTGTCAGTTATATTTATTCACCCGTTATGATAGTTTCATAGTTGCTAAAGAGTGCGCTTTAACGAGCAATTTGATGCTGTCCTGATAAAGGAGCAATTAAAGGGATCTTATCTGTAGCTTAAGAGAGTTAAGGAAGCTTGTACTGCTTATTTGTTAATGGGCACACAACGGGGAACAGACTATAACTCGAAATCCAATTCTTTAGAACCATTTACTCAGGGAAGTAAATGGCGGTGAGCCAGGGATTCGAACCCCGGGTGGGCTATTAACCCACGCTGGTTTTCAAGACCAGTCCATTCAACCACTCTGGCAGCTCACCGCAATGCTTCTCGTTGGAAGCGGGGAGCATATTACCAAATAATATTTCAGTGTCAACGATTTATAATAAAGAATTTAGAGTTGAATTTTTAATTACGGTCACTATTATAGAGCATATAAGCTTTTGACAATTAACGCTTAAAATTTACACAGCTATTTCCGGGAGCATTACATGTTAGACAAAAGAACATCTCAAAACCAAGTTGACGAGCTAGCGAGCGTCATGAACCCTAATGCGCAAGCTGCGTTAGACACCGGTGCCGCAGCGGTACTTAGAAACACCTACATGCTGCTTGGAATAACTATTGCGTTTTCGGCATTCACCGCGTTCTTGTCTATGGATATGCCCCGCCCTGGCTTTTTGATTACTATTGCTGGCTTTTACGGCTTGTTTTTCTTAACAGCTAAACTACGAGATAGCGTTTGGGGTCTTGCGAGCACATTCGCATTAACTGGCTTCATGGGTTACACATTGGGTCCGATTATCGGGATGTTCGCCGGTGCAGGCGCCATGCCAGTAGTAATGAACGCACTTGGCCTGACCGCTTTTGTATTCTTTGGTCTTTCTGCATATGCACTAACGACACGAAAAGACTTTAGCTTCTTAGCTGGCTTCTTAACTGCTGGCTTCTTCGTGTTGATTGGCGCAATGGTACTTGGCTTCTTCATGCAGATTCCTGGGCTTCAGTTAGCGATATCAGCCGGCTTCGTATTGTTTTCTTCAGCCGCTATTCTTTACCAAACGGGTGCCATTATTAATGGTGGTGAGCGAAACTACATTATGGCGACCATCAGCCTATACGTGTCTATCTACAACCTGTTTCTAAGTTTACTTAACATCCTAATGGCATTTGGTGGTGATGATTAATACTAACTGCAAATATTAATTGAAAAACCCAGCACCCAATCCGGTTGCTGGGTTTTTTTATTCTATTCCAAACAGACTCACTATCCGACTATGTCTATATCAGTTTTGATACTCACCCCACCATATAGCTCGCAAGGTTCATATAGCGCCTACCGGTTTGTAAAAGCGGCGGTAGCGTCTGGACAGGCAGTTAGAAGAGTTTTCTTTTATCAAGATGCCGTACATGCTGCAACTAAACTAGCGTGCCCCCCTCAAGATGAGTTCGATCTATATACAGCTTGGCAACAGTTGAAGCATGACGCAGATTTGGATTTAGTCGTGTGTATTGCTGCGGCAGCCCGTAGAGGGCTAATAAATGAATCTGAATCAAAGCGGCATAACAAAAGTGGTGCTAATATGGCTTCCGATTTTGAAATTTCTGGTTTAGGTCAACTTGTTGAAGCTTGCGCCCTGTCCGATAGAATTATCACGTTTGGTGCCTGAATATGAGCATACTTATCGTTCAACACTCACCACCATACGGTAACAGCAACGCCAAAGAAGCGCTTGATATTGCACTGGCAGCCGGTACATTTGAGCAAGAGGTTCATATTCTTTTTATGGGCGATGCTTGCTACCAGCTTGCAGAGAATCAGAACCCTCACATGTTAGGACAAAAAAGTATACCTAAGATGCTAACAGCACTGCCGATATACGGCATTGAAGAGGTACTAATTGACCGAGCTAGCCTTGATGAAAGAAGCATTAACACTCTTTGCAAAGACGTTAAGGTAAAGGTATTGAGTAGCGACGAAGTGAAAGCCGCCTACAGAAACGCTAAAACAGTACTCAGGTTTTAATCATATGATTCTGCATACGTTAAACAAGACATCTGGCCACATAGATATCAATAAGCAACTTTCGGCAACCGTATCTAATACAGACTCAATCATACTAATCGAGAATGCAGTATACCAAGCCCCCACATGCACACATCGTTCGATAGGCCATTGGTCAAATATAGTAAGTAAAGTTTATGTGTTGGAGGAAGACGCTATCGCGCGCGGTATCTCCTTAGACCTTCCGATGATTTCGTATGTCAATTACCATGATTTTGTAGAACTATCACTATCGCACCAAAAAGTTATTAGTTGGTATTAGCGCCACCATGAACAGATTGCCTGAACGAGACCCTCAAGGATTTTTAGTCAACTTAAATGACTGGAGCCCGGAATTGGCCTCTGAAATCGCAGCTGGAGAAGGCATTACATTATTGGATACCCACTGGGAAGTCCTTTCGTTACTTCGACAATTTTACTGTGAATTCGAGCTCTCACCAGCCATGCGCATACTGGTAAAATATATCCGCGAGAATTTAGGTGAAGAAAAAGGCAACAGCATTTACCTATTGTCATTGTTTCCGGGCAGTCCTGCCAAGATAGCAAGCAAGATCGCAGGCCTACCTAAGCCTACCAATTGCCTTTAGTTGCATTACAATAACCCCCAACTCTTTATTTTTGACCATCAACGAGTACGCATGACACACCAAAACATTAAGCAACTAGAGGAACACCCTTTCGCCCAGTATGTTCGAATACTAGGAAAAGGCAAAAAAGGCAGCCGATCACTTACCGAACAAGAAGCGTTCGATGCAATGTCTATGATCATGCGTGACGAAGTAGAAGATGTGCAAATAGGCGCTTTTCTCATGCTACTGCGCGTTAAAGAAGAGTCAAATGAGGAGCTTGGTGGTTTCGTGAGAGCCGTTAGAGATCATATCTCTACACCCCCCTCCCTTTCTGTAGACTTAGATTGGTCCTCTTATGCAGGAAAGCGCCGGCACCTACCTTGGTACCTAATTTCCATATTCTTATTATCTCAATCTGGCTATCGCACTTTCATTCATGGCGCCAGCGGACACACCAGCAATCGACTATACACCGAGAATATTCTTAATGAGTTAGGATTTAAATCTGCAACGTGCTGGAACGATGTCTCTCAACAAGTTCAAGATCAGGGTTTTTCATACCTGTCTCTTGAACATATTAGTCCTGTTCTAAGCCGCCTAATCAACCTTAGAAACCTTATGGGTCTAAGGTCGCCAGTCCATTCTCTCTCTCGCTTAATCAATCCGCTAAATGCGAACACGGTATTACAAGGCATATTTCACCCACCGTACGCGCCAAGACACCAAAGTGTTGGACAGCAAATGGGCTACCACACACTTGCCGTAATTAAAGGTGAAGGCGGTGAGATTGAGCGAAACCCGGACAATGAAATGCGCGTACTTTCAACACATGATGGTGAGTTATCTGAAGAAATCTGGCCAAGCATGTTTCCACGAAGGCACCTTAAAGCCAGTGAAATGACCGCTCAGCACCTAGTGAATGTATGGCGTGGAGAGCTAACAGATGAATATGGCGAGGGCGCAATCATTGGTACAACGGCCCTTGCCCTGAAATACTTAGACTCATCGCTTAGCCAAACCACTGCAATCGATAAAGCTAGGTCTCTTTGGAATGATCGAAACACAATCTATTTACCAAACCCCTCTTTGTCGTAACCCATTAGAATTATTCAGCAGCTAAAGCTGAGATCAGCGGTGTAAGATAGCCTTTGTATGGTGTGGAGGCCTTAATGGCGTCCTTATATATTGGCTGCCTAACCTGTGCGACACTTGCAGTTCTAACAGCTCTTTTGTTCTTGTGAAACTCGTAGCATTTTTGTTCTGGAGTCAAGCCACAAAACTCTAACAATCTTCCAATTTCCTGCTCTGAATCACTCACCATTTTCTCGTAGGAAGCGTCATAGATTTGAGCGCCATACTGCTTTTTCCAATAATTCATCAGGTCGGTATATGCTAGATAATAATGGCCCAAGTCTTCAAGATTGTTCGAATATGAATGACTCCCACTGAAATTTTGTTTATAAATTGAAAAACAGGTCTCGATTGAATCTCTTGTGCAATGAATTATCTTCGCATTGGGCAGCACAGAAGCAATTAAACCTACTAGCATAAAATTATATGGCATTTTATCGGTAAAATACCGAGATGATTGACGGGATCTAACACTCTGTACATATTGTTCCGCGATGGATTTTGCAACCTTAATCAGGTCATTTGATGCTAAGTCTAAATCTAATATTTCGGGGTTTTGTTCAAAGGCAGTTTTTAGGTCTTTAATTTCACCTTCAGATTCGACGAGGGAGTGACTAGATATAATCTGCTCGATTAAGGTGGTGCCAGAGCGCGGCATACCTAGAATAAAAATAGGAGAATCATCTTCAACGATATCGCCTTCCGGTAACGCAAGACGATTAGAATTAAGCGCTTGCTTCAGGCTTTCGAACTGACGCTCAGTCCCTTCTGGCAAATATGGCAAAGCTCTACGGTTAATATCGTTACCCAATTTAAGGAACGAAAATGCCTTATCAACCTGTTTTCGCTGCTCGTAGTACATCGAAACAATGTACGCCATATTCACTTGGACTTGAGGCGGTAGATTTTGCTTAATTTTCTCTTCTAACTGAGGGACCAATGAATCTAGAACAGGCTCTTTTTTCCCCTTACCGTGCAGAATGAGGTTTCTAATTGCACCCAGTTGACCCGGATTCAAACGCACTGATTTCTGAAAACTCTTATAGCCTTTATCAGTATCGCCCATACGACTCAAGGCCATACCCTTGATGTTATAAGCATTGGCGCTTTTCGGGTCTAACTTAATCAATCGTTTCGAAATTTTTAACGCTTCATTTTCATTATGAAGCGCGATCATTACTCCAGCCATTTTTTCATTTGCGACCAGGTGGTCTGGGCTTGCAGTTAATATAACGCTTAACCAACGTTCCGAAAGAATATGATCCCCTGCTGCAACAGCAGCATCGACACCATGCATGACTAAATCCAATTCATTTGGTAAAGCTCTGATCGCAATTTCAAACGCCAATAAAGCTTCTGTATGCCTGTTCTGCTGAAGAAGAAGTACACCTAGCCTAGCGTTCACCACTGGCTGATTCGGGTCGGTTTCTAATATATTCTTGTATATAGATTCAGCTTGTTGAAGCTGGCCCTGCTGCTGAAGAGCCGTTGCTTGATTGAATTGCGCCTGCATTGAAATGCCTAATCAAATGAATAAAGTATGCTGCCTGCAAGGTCGCTACCGAAAGATACCGCATTGCTTACCTTCAAGTGCGATTATATTCTGATGTAGATTTCTCTTAGCATCTTGAAGGATAGACCGGTCAACATCATACTTTTTTGCGCTTAATATTTCATCAAGAAACACTTCTAATCTTTTCAAGGTCTCTGGCAAGCCTTTCAACATCGAATCTAAATCAACAATTGCACTACTTCCGTTATCGGTTGTTTGGTTGATTTTTTGTTGAAATAACGCGGGGTCAAAAATACCGGTATCACTCGACAAATAGGCCAGCCGTCTAATCATCATTCTAAGCCCATGAATGTTTATATCAAAGTCGAAACGAACCAACTCAGCGCTTGCAATCAGTAGGCTAGAGAGGAGGCCTTCTAAACTCGCGACCCTTTGCTCTACACGATCAAACAAACCAGCGGCTTCAGTGTCAGTACTAGCCGGGTTAATATGGGGCTCAAATAACCGCAACCAGAATACATGTACGCGATCAAAGTATAACAACGACCTTAACCGTAAATTACAGATCGTTGCAGCAATTTGGTTGTGTCCTCCAAGCTCATCAAGGGAGTCACTCAGCTCATTTGCAATGATCAGAATCTGGTTATCGACACCCAATTGTGTTTCGCCTACATTCCTTGGGTATCCGGTACCATCTTCTCTAGCATGATGATGTAAGACCAAATCACAAATACCCTCATGGTCGGGAACATATTTCTCAATGATTGATGCACTGACAAGCGCATGCTGTTCATTAATGGACACTTCAAAATGTTGACCAATACGGGATATCTCTGAAACGCTACTACCAGTAAGTTCATAACCTTCACTCGAATATTTACCTATATCCTGTAGGAGACCGGCGAAGAATATAGATTTTTGATGCAATGCTGGGAGTTTCAGCAAACGAGACACCAAAAGAGAGCACCAAGCACAAAACAAGGCCCTCTCAAAGTCGATCTGGGATGACAAGTGGATACGCGTAATCGCTCGTAGCAACACAGGGTATTGCTCTAAGTATTCACAATATTGAACTATCTCGGACCAACAACCATTCGCGTGATTCACCTTATACAACGTGGGGTGAGAGTCTATGAACCCTCTAAACTCCAACACTAGGCTTGTCGCACTGATATAGTAATTGCCATTGAGACAATCAAAACTGCTACTGCTCATTTCAATCTCAAAACCCTTTATCACTTTGTATTTTAAAGATAGGTCACCATTACTGTATATTCAAAGAACAAAGAGTGATAATTTAGCGCCTTGTTAGACTGAACTTTAGCCACAGTTAATTGTCTGCCTGTCATACCCACTAAATAAAATGAGCGAATTGCACGATGCACGATGATGTAAAAAATTATTACGGCAAGGTACTGAACAAAAGCGAAGATTTGAAAACGAATGCTTGCTGCACCACGTCGACCCTACCTAGATACGTTAAAAATGCGCTATCGAACGTTCATGACGAGGTTTTAAGCAAATACTATGGTTGTGGCCTTATCGCACCCGATCTTCTAAAAGACATGCATATAATGGATCTTGGCTGCGGCTCAGGAAGGGACTGCTATGTACTTTCACAATGGGTGGGTGAACACGGACGTATTCTTGGCGTCGATATGACAGAAGAACAGCTCTCTGTTGCGCTTGAGCACGAAGAGTATCATGCAAAGAAATTCGGCTATAAGACTAAGAACACTAATTTCAAACACGGCTATATTGAGAAATTAAATGAACTAGACCTTCAAGACTGTAGTTTCGACATTATCGTGTCTAACTGCGTCATCAACCTTTCTCCAGACAAAGAGTCCGTATTAAGGGAAGCATACCGACTTTTAAAACCAGGAGGAGAGCTTTATTTTTCTGACGTGTATTCGAATAAGAGAATCCCTATTGAACTAGTAAACGACCCTATACTTTATGGTGAGTGCCTAAGCGGAGCACTGTATTGGAATGACTTCGAGAATCTTGCCAAAAAAGTGGGGTTTCTAGACCCTAGACTAGTAGAAGACGATGTAATTACCATTGAAAACGAGGGCGTTCAATCCAAAATAGGTCACTTTAACTTTTTCT
>ENA-OSET01003787-OSET01003787.1-sediment-metagenome-genome-assembly--contig:-NODE-3787-length-13670-cov-3.073273_pt1 | contig 13670 bp, 10 predicted proteins | sample MGYA00237882_ERZ534229 | MGnify/ENA primary metagenome ERZ534229 (study PRJEB26408, sample SAMN06266212) | sediment metagenome | isolation source: Hudson Canyon methane seep mesocosm | place...
CACAACTTGTATAGGCGTATAATCCTATGTGTTGTAGCCAAGGCCCGCTTGAATTCGGAATAGGACTTCTGCTAAAATGCATGGCGCATCCATCAATATTGCGAACAACCTTTACACGATTTTTATCCTCTAACCCCTCATCAGAGGCCTTCATAGGACGAGCAAGAGTAGCGATTGTTGCGTTTGGCAAATTGATTAACCTCACCAATTCTTTGAGTTGGTCAGGGTGAACAAAGGGCTCATCTCCCTGAACATTAATTATTGCGTCTGGCCTAGGAGACAGCTTCCTTAGAGCTTCGACGCATCTCTCGGTACCGTTTACACACTCAACGGAAGTCATAATCACTTCACCCCCGAAGCCAAGCACAATCTCTTCAATTCTCCTATCGTCTGTTGCCACCACAACTCTGTCCACTACACCAGCGCTTTCGACACGTCGCACAACGCGCTCTATCATAGGGACGCCATCAATCAGCGCCAGCGGCTTTCCAGGGAACCTAGTGGAGTCATATCTGGCGGGAATGATTGCTACAACATTCATCATTCAAACTCATAAGTGTAAACTAAATTCACCAATCTAGGAGCTTCAATGGCTAACGGTCGGATACTATATTCTTCGTTCAAAAGATTACTTACAACGAGAGAGATTTGAGAAACCTCATTCAAATTAAGACCAAACCTAACATCTATCAACCACGGAAGCGACGGGTTCTTGTCTAACCAATCATTAAGCCCCCAATTGACAAACCCAAAATCTTCAAAACTCACAAAAGCTTCATCGAAATTCTTAAGAACGCTCTGATACCTGGCGCTAATTCCTACAAATCCTTTCGGAAATGTCCACTGAGCATCAAACCGCACAAGATGAGGAGATCTGTATTTTAAAATATACCCAGTGGTATCATGGCTCGTCCCTATGTAAGTAGTAGAAACGTTAGTACTGTCGGGATCGTAATTAAGGTGAGGAGTTAAACTTATGGGGTTTGTATAGGTATATCCCGTAAGAATATCAAGCGAGTGCTTGTCATTCTCTCCCCATTTAGCCTGCCCCATTAATGAAATTTCCGCTCCTACCACCTGACTTTCTCCCGTATTTAAACTTCTAAACCCCAAACCATACAGATTTTCAGCCCCCTCATTTTCAGCCCACGTCCCAAACGAAAATTCAATAAAGTCAGTATATTTTTGTTTGAATACCGCGAGATCTAAATAGCCCATAAATCCGCCAATTTTCAACCCCTGTTTAACTCCTACTTCCATGCTTGTTGAAAATTCGGGTCTGAGATTTTGATTAGGATAGACCTGAAGATCCCCCAAACCCGTACGAATGAATTTCTCCGCTATTGTAGGAAATCTAAACCCTTGACCTAGGCTAGTTCTAAAATACGTTTCCTCTGCTGCTTGAAAATTCCCTCCTGCCCTTAAAACAGGCTTACCTTCAGATTCGCCATTAATGGCAAAATACTCGTATCGGGCTCCACCCGAGAAATTAAAATGCTTGCCAATAGGTTGGTCAAGCTGGATGTACCCAGCGATGTTGCGTGCGGTATTTACTCCATCCTCACTTCCGCCTACGTAAAGCTGTGCCTCGCCCATTGTATACTGATGAACTACACCTGCGGTTATTGCCATCTTTTCTATACCCCACGCCCCCAGCTTTTGGGATTGAACCTCAGAATAGAGAACGTCAGACCTATTTCCTTGATTGTTGTTGTTGTCGTTATTAAGGTGCTGCCAGCGGTTGCGGAAACTGGTGCGCACTCCTGAAGGACTCAGATACTCAACCCATGGATCGACAGTTCCCACAAGTTGCTTGGTGCGTGTGGCTCCACCGGCATAGCTGCTATATAACCCTGTTACAGAGTGATCCCAAATCAAAGTATTGAGAGATTCTCCCTTCTGCCAGTTGGTGCTAATTCCGTAGGTGAGCCCCTTGATGCCACTTTCTCTTTTGCGAAGGTTAATATTGAATCTTGCTTGGGTGTTAGCGCCAAATCGATCTACCGTAAGAGGATTATACCCTGTAGAATTAGTGTCTAGAGGAACACCTAAAGAATCATCGAATGTGATTTCTGGCCCCTTATATCCATCATCTCCTAAAAGATTTCCCCCAATTACGATATCCCAACCTTTTATTTGGCTACTGTGAAGGAACCGGATGTTTGTTTGCTGTAGTGGTTTATCCCAGTAAATTGATGAATCAGAACGGGGGTTAGAATATACTCCATGTTGTACTGTGAAGCGAGTTAACGGGCGTGCGTCGGGGTATCGAGTTCTTATATTGATTACACCACTTAGGGCAGCACTCCCATATAGTACAGAGCTGGCACCTTTGATAATTTCTATTTGGTCTAAATTTTCGAGAGGAAGGAATCCCCAAGTCGGGCGCCCAGCATCGCCGCTTAGAACAGGCAAATCGTCCACCATTATCATCACACGCGAGCCTGCACCGTAGCTGAATCCACTCCCAGAACGTATTTGCGGTTCGCCATCTACCATGCTCACCCCAGGGGTTTGTTCAATCGCGGACTCAAGCGAAGTGGTGGCTTTATTTTCGACCAAGGCGGGTTGAAGAATTTCGAGAGAAACGGTGACTTCGGCCACGCTCTGTTCGAAACGACCAGCTGAAACGACAGCTATATCGAGCAGACGAGCTTCAGAGTCTAAACTGAAATTTAAAGTTGCAATTTCGCCGGAAGCAAGCGTTATAGTTTTTGTTGTGGTTTTAAGACCTATAAACGAGCAGGTTATTTGGTGTGTACCGCTTGCAAGAGTAAGAGTGTATTTGCCATCGATGTCGCTCGAAGCCCCTTTAGTTCCAGAGGTTATGTATGCGCCTATGATTGCTTGTTTGTCGGAGGAGGTAATTGAGCCTGAAACGGTTTGTGCGTTTGCCCCAAAAGAAAGGAGGAAAAAGCAGGTTAAAACGAGTAAACTCGACACACTAGGGATAGGATTTAACTTTTGCATTTATCTAAGTAAATACATTCTTGAGGAACTATTAACTTCTGGAAGGTAAATTCTTAGAAACGTTGATAAATTCATGGATGCCGCACACAAATTTTTCGTTTAACGAACAGATAGTTATATGACTTTCGAGGCATGAAAAAGAGAGTACATGCACTTTTATCCCTCACGTTAATAGAGGGGTTGGGACCGGTTAAATTAAAACATCTTTTAGAAAAGAAAGGTTCACCTATAACTTTTTTGAAGTCATTCAAATTTTCTATTAGGAAAGAGGTAATGGAAAGAGCGAATGAAATAAATGAGGAAGTAAAAGCTCTTGGAGCGAGAGTGGTTTCATATCACTGCACAGAATACCCAGAGAATTTAAAACGCATTGTAGATCCTCCAGCTGTAATTTTTGTAAAAGGAAAAATCCCAGAAAGACTCAAGCAATCGATTTCTATTGTGGGCACTCGCAGGAGTTGTCCGGAGGGTAGAAGATTGGCTGAAAAAGCGGTAGAGCTTATGACGCAGCATAAATTCCCTTTAGTGAGCGGAATGGCTCTGGGAATTGATACAGCCTCTCACAAAGCAGCGCTTTTAAACGGCTTGCCCACGGTGGCGGTACTTGCTCATGGACTTGACAGAATTCACCCCAAACAAAATTTAAGCTTATCTCAAAGAATTTTAGAATATGGTGGGGCATTGATTTCAGAGCACCCACCTAGAACCCCCGTTTCTAAATGGATGTTTGCCGCAAGAAATAGAATTTTAGTAGGGATAAGTGCTGCAACTGTTTTAGCTGAAAGTCCTGAGTCTGGTGGGTCACTTATTTCAGTAAAAATAGCTCTGAGAGAGGGTCGCCAAACTTATGCTTTTACTCCTCCATGCTTCTTCGATAAACGTTGGGATGGCAATAGGTTTGTCATAGAAGAAGGAAGGGGGATAGCAATTTCAAATATGGCGGACTGGTATAGAAGTTTATTGAAAGAGGTTCCAGATTTGCGAATGTCGTTTAAGGAGGTAGAGTCAAAAGTTAAGAAAGTGAGGATAAGTGAAGCGCTTAAGCAAATTCCAGAAAAATGTAAATTAGTCTATATCGAAGTCAGCAGGGAATCACAGTCTCCACTTGAAATAAGTAGGGTTCTTAGAATAGAGATGAGCGTGCTAAGAACCAGGTTGTTTATTCTGGAGACGATGGGGTTTGTGAAGCGTCTTCCTGGGGATAGTTATTCTCTGAGTTAGTTTCTTCGCGAGTTTCATTCGATAGGAGAGACAACCCTTCTTTTATCTCTATAGGTTCTAAACCAGAACCACTTTGGATTAGCGAGACAGTCATAATAATACATGTCACTAAGATTACGACTAAGAGTATTCCCCCATCAAAGGAATCATTAATAAGTTCTGGGTAATTTGAGCTTATTTGGAAGAAAAGAAGGATGGTGATAAGCCCTCTTGGCGCTATGTATAAAAGTGATGAGGGATCTTCAGGTCTGAAAAGACGTAGAAAGACAAAGCGAATTAGATAAAGTATGACGGAGATCGCCAATCCGTAGAATAGAACATCGTACTCCTTTAGAGAACTAAGGACCACGGTTGCGCCGAAAAGCACAAAGAAAAAAGTCCTAATTACAAAGGCGCTCTCTAGGGTTAGGATGTGAAAATCATGTCTCAGCCCATTCATCTTTTCGTTGTCTAATAGACTTCCGAGCCAGCTTTCACCTTCTTTATTTTTCAAGATATTCGCAAAAAATATTTTGTGATTGTTAAGCATTAACCCGAAGATTAAGATTAAAATCAGAGGGCTGAGGTGAAGGAGTTTTTGGATTGAATAGATTAAAATTAGTACAGCAATGGATAAAAATAGTTTAACTGAACTAGAGATTTTTTGGAGTACGTAAACGAGTAAATAACTCACCACGATAGAGATAAAAATAGAAGCTCCGAGATTAATTCCGATGGACTTTGCAATCTCTAGGTAACTTTCAGAAGTTCTGTTTTCAAGCAACAGATAGAATGCCATAATTCCCCAAATATCAGAGAAAGTGCTTTCGTAAACCATAAACTCTTTGCGCTCTAGGCTCAACCCACCAACAGACGGGATGATAATAGCGCTGCTCATTATGGAAAGCGGGATGGAATACACTAAAGCTGTAAACCAATCCATATCCATTGAAAAATTAAGGAGCCATGCAATTCCTGCGGAACTCGCAGCCAATGTGAAAAGAGCGAGCGATGCGCTTTTTAAGATAAGCGGTAGTTTTTCTTTAGAGAGCTCTAGGTCTAGCGCGGCCTCTAACAGTATGAAAATCAAACCAACTGTTCCTAAAAGCTCTAGCGCCACTGATTCAAAAGGGATTTCTTCAATCCCCATAGCTGTAATTATTTGCCTTAGAGCGATACCCATAGCGATCAAAACAAGCACCGAAGGGATGTTTGTCCTCTTAGCTAATACGTTAGCGAAATAAGACAAGATGATAATTACACTTCCACCTATTACAAGTGAAAAGGCACCAATATCGTCAACGGTAAAAACTTCAAATACATTATTGAGCATAGCACACAAGATAAGAATTTAGCCAAACCCACCGGTAAAGAGTCGCCAAAAATCGTTCCCTAACGCAAAAACCATTAATCCAAGTAACAGTGTAATCCCGATTACCTGCGCTATTTCCATGATTTTATCTGGAGCGGGCTTACCCACGACAATCTCATAAAGTAAGAACACAACATGCCCACCATCTAAAGCGGGGATAGGTAAAAGGTTCATAAAGGCAAGTATTAACGATAAGAAAGCGGTGTTTCTCCAGAAGACTAACCAATCCCAACTTCCGTCGAAGATGCTACCAAATGTGATTAACGACCCCACTTGTGATGCGCCAGATTTAGAAGCTAAAAATCTAAGAGAAAGGGCATACTCCTGTAAGGTAGTTCCCGCCATAAAAAACCCACTTACCAAAGCATCTAAGGCACCGTATTCTATTTTTTCCTGTACGAACATCTCCGAAAAACTAGCCGGATTATTGACCATTACAAAACCGATATGCCCCAAGCTGTCAGTCATTACAGGCAAAGAAAGGTTTTCTCTATCCCGCTCTATATGGACTACAACTGGAGAATTAGGGTAACCCTGAAAAGCATTTATGGTCTGCTGTAGTGAGAAAACAAGATTATCATTAACCCCAAGAATTAAATCTCCGGCTACTAGTCCAGCTTTTTCAGCCCTTGAGTCAGCGTCAACACTTTTGACGATTGCTGGTACTTGTAGAGAAAAAGGTCTGCGTATTCCCTCATCAATTAGCACCTGCCCCAACTCTGTTTCAAACGAAAGCTCCTTCTCTACACCATTTCTTTTAATTATAGCCTCGGTTACTGGTTCAAAGAATGCAGCCGTTCTAACATCTCTAAAGGTTTCGAGCTCTTCTCCGTTAAAAGAAATGATATGATCTCCACTTTGAAAACCCAACAGCTCAAGACGGGGATCAATATCAACTGCGTATTTGTTAGGCAAAATAGTTTTACCCCAAACAAGTAATATCATGCTGTAAATCAAGAACCCCACAATTAGATTCACGATTATTCCGCCAAGCATAATGATGAGCCTTTGCCATGCCGGCTTAGATCGAAATTCCCAAGGTTCAGCCGGCTTAGCCATTTGTTCCTTGTCCATGCTCTCGTCTATCATCCCGCTTATTTTTACGTAACCACCTAAAGGCAGCCAACCGATCCCCCATTCGGTGTCTCCAATTTGTTTCTTGAAAAGAGAAAATCCAGGATTCATAAACAGGTAGAATTTCTCTACTCTAGTTTTGAAGTAACGGGCTGCTAAGTAGTGGCCTAACTCGTGTAGAACCACGAGAAGTGAGAGGCTGAGTAGGAGTTGTAATCCTTTAATGAGTGCAATCATGGCGGCAAAGATAACTTTCCACGATGTGATGCTGACAAACGTTGTGAAATTCTTAAATATTTTATTTAGTTGTGTGCATATTGCAGTATCTAGCGATACCCATGCCTAAACACACCTCAATTAATAAAACTCCCAGAAAGGGCTATTGGAAAGCTCTATTTTTCCTTGCGGGAATAAGCCCTCTTTTAGGAATACTAGCTCTTGTAGTTATCGCTAGACTCGGGGATTTGCCAGACACAAACGCTCTCACTAACCCTCGCACAGACCTTGCAACGAAGGTTTATACCATGGACGGGAAGATCTTAGGAAGCTATTATAACGAGAATAGATCAGACGCTCGGTTCGAGGATTTACCTCAGCACCTTATAGACGCGTTAATTTCCACAGAGGATGTAAGGTTTTTCAGTCATGATGGAGTTGACTTTTTCGGATTGGGTAGAGCGATAGCCTTTTTAGGCAAAAGGGGAGGGGGTTCAACGATCACGCAACAACTGGCAAAGCTACTTTTTACAGAAGAGTATGAATCAACAAGCTTTTTAGAGCGAGCGCTTTTACAAAAACCCAAAGAGTGGATCATTGCGGCACGGTTAGAGAGCCACTACACGAAGGGTGAGATTATTGCGATGTATCTCAATAGATACGACTTTCTAAATCAAGCCGTGGGAATAAGATCTGCTTCGACCATTTATTTTGACAAAGAGGTTGAGGAATTAAATGTGGAAGAATGCGCGATGTTAGTGGGGATGTTGAAGAATAGCGCCCTATATAATCCACTTCGCAGAATGGAATTGGTTACAAAGCGCAGGAATGTTGTTCTAAACCAAATGGGTAAATATGAATTCCTTAACCCAACTTCTCTCGATTCTATCAAAGCACGGCCGATTACTTTAAATTACCAAAGAGTAAGCCACGATGAGGGCGCTGCGCCATATTTTAGAGAGCGTTTACGTGCAGAATTAAAGAGAATTTTCTCAGAGAAAAACCCCGATGACTCTTATGTTGTTAGCAAGGCCGATGGCTCGAAGTACAATATTTACAGAGACGGATTAAAAGTGCACACCACGATTGATAGTCGCATGCAACAGTATGCTGAAAATGCGGTTTCTAAGCATTTAGGCGGAGAGCTCCAAGCAGCTTTTGATAGAGACTTGAAAAATCGCCCAAAACAAGACTATCCATTTTTTGAGGATATCGATCCTGAAGCGAAGCAGACAATTATAGACATCGCAGTACGGGATTCGGACAGGTATAAAAAAAGCAAAGGCAAGCTTTGCCCCGGTTGTAATAGACCCGCTTTTTACATCCGAGATCACGCTTTAGAAGACGGCTCGAAAGGCTTCAAGTGTATGCCCGATAATGGAGGATGCGGTAACACATGGATGGGGTTAAGTAAAAAGAATTTTAAAGCATCTATGAATAAGCCTGTAAAAATGAAAGTTTTCAGTCATTCGGGTCCGATAGACACAGTTATGTCGCCCATGGACAGCATCATTCATCGCAAGAAAACCCTTCATGCTGGCTTGCTTTCTATGGAGCCCTCTTCGGGGCAAATTAAAGCTTGGGTAGGAGGGATAGACTACAAATTTTTTCAATACGATAATGTAGATCAAAGCCGCCGTCAGGTAGGCTCAACCTTTAAGCCATTCGTATACGCTACCGCCCTTAGGATGGGAATGAATTCTTGTGACGAACTACCTAATCAAGTGACTTGTATTGATTTGCCAGAGGGATATGACCCGCCGATTTGGTGTCCAGAAAATTCGTCAGAAGATTATGGAGAAATAGTAACCCTAGAGTACGCCCTTGCTAACTCAATGAATACAGTTACGGCAAAACTAATTAAAACGTTCGGTACCGATAGAGTGATAAAACTTGCTCACGCCTTAGGAATTAACAGCGATATTCCCAACGTTCCCTCTATTGCTCTAGGAGTAGCTGAACTCAAATTGAAAGAACTTGTTTCTGCTAACGCTGCTCTTGTAAATGGTGGTGTTTACGTTGAACCCACAATCTTAATAAGAGTAGAAGATAGATTTGGGAATACCATTTTTGAACCTAGCCCTGATATCAGACAAGGCCTGGATGAACTCACTGCTTACCGTGTAGTTCGCATGATGAAAGGCGTTGTTGATGGGGCTTGGAATGAAGAACTCCAAAAACGAATGGGAACAGGTGTCAGGCTCCGTTACGATTCCGACGCAAGAGATTACGATGGAATCACGGCACCTATGGGCGGGAAAACAGGAACGACACAAAACAATACTGACGGTTGGTTTATGGGGCTTACGCCGGAATTAGTAACTGGGGTTTGGGTAGGAGCGCAAGACCCCACAGTAAGATTTTCAACTACGCATTACGGTCAAGGTGCGAATACTGCTCTTCCTATATATGGATTTTTTATGAAGGATACTTACGCAGATGAGAGCATAGGTCTTTCACAAGAAGATTTTGCTAGGCCAGAGTTCTTGGGATCAGACACGTTAAATTGCAAAGATCAAGTCTCTATAAAAGGGCATACCTTCGATTCTGATGGATTCGACGATTCGGACCTGTTTAATTAACCAGTGTAATTAATTTAGAATAATGTCAATTTCAAAAGTAGTAAGCGGCGTAGAAGAGGCCTGCAGCGGTGTAGAAGATGGAATGACCTTGATGTTAGGCGGTTTCGGATTGTGTGGTATTCCTGAGAACTGTATTGAGCAGTTGGTCAAGCTTGGGGTTAAAGATGTGACATGTATTTCGAACAATGCGGGCGTCGATGGATTCGGATTGGGAAAGCTGCTGAGTGGACATCAGATTCACAAAATGATATCTTCGTATGTAGGCGAGAATGATGAGTTTGAACGCCAAATGCTTTCAGGCGAACTCGAAGTAGACCTTATCCCTCAAGGCTCACTTGCCGAGAGATGTCGTGCAGGTGGTGCGGGCATCCCAGCTTTTTACACTCCAGCTGGATATGGTACGGAAGTAGCAGAAGGGAAGGAGGTGAGAGAGTTTAACGGTAAGCCACACATCCTAGAATCTGCTTTAACAGCAGATTTTGCCTTTGTAAAGGCGTGGAAAGGTGATGCCGCCGGGAATCTAATTTTCAAAGCGACGGCTCGCAACTTCAACCCTATGATGGCGATGGCGGGAAAAATCACGATCGCAGAAGTAGAAGAACTCGTCCCAGTGGGAGATATAGACCCGAATGAAATTCATACCCCAGGTATCTTCGTACAACGCATATTCCAAGGTAAGTCATTCGAAAGGCGAATAGAGCAAAGAACCGTTCGTCCACTTAACTCGCCTTCTTAAATAGAATATCATGCTAGATAAAAACGGTATTGCAACAAGAATTGCGCAGGAAGTAAGAGATGGATGGTATGTGAACCTTGGCATAGGAATTCCAACCCTTGTTGCTAACCACATCCAAAAAGGTATGGAAGTAGAATTCCAGTCCGAAAATGGCATTCTCGGCATGGGCCCATTCCCCATAGAGGGCTCAGAGGATGCTGATCTTATTAACGCGGGTAAGCAAACGATTACTGCGATGCCCGGAGCAGTCTATTTCGACTCAGCAACATCTTTCGCGATGATCAGAGGCCGCCACGTTCAACTTACAGTTTTAGGTGCAATGGAAGTTAGTGTCAATGGTGATATAGCCAATTGGAAGATTCCAGGTAAAATGGTCAAAGGCATGGGTGGAGCGATGGATCTGGTAGCGAGCGCAGATAATATAGTGGTGGCAATGATGCACACAAATCGAGCTGGAGAATCGAAATTACTACCGACATGTTCTCTACCATTAACGGGTGTGGGTTGCGTGAAGCGTGTGGTTACAAACCTTGCCGTTCTAGACATCAAAGACGGGGCATTTCACCTTATCGAAAGAGCGCCAGGAGTTTCGGTTCAGGAGATTATAGACGCCACCGCAGGAGAGCTTATCGCCCCTTCGGATGTCCCAGAAATGACACTTTAGATCTAGTCTAAAAAAAGAGTTGCTAAAACCAGGTTAGCCATACATCACGACTGCAACAGACTCACAATCCCCTTCAATAGGAGGAGAAAGTTTTGTGAGTTTGAGTTCAATTGATTTTACCAATTTAAGCTCACGACGAAGTGATTTAACGATGCGTCTTCCTATGTGTTCGATGAGCTTAGACGGAATAGCCATTTCACGCTCAGCAATTTGTTGGACGGCACAGTAATCAATGGTGTCCTCAAGCTTATCGGATTCTCCACTCGCCCCCATATCTACACCGAGTTTTATATCTACGCGGTACTCTCCTCCTATGGTAGTTTCTTCAGCCATACATCCGTGATAGCTATGAAACCTCAGGCCGTTTACTTCAATAATCTCTTCCATAATTTCTATTCCTCTAACAATATATTCTCTATAACACCTATTCCGTAATCGAGTCTTTCAAGGGTTTTTTCCAAACCCAGAAACTCTGCAAAGTCAAACATGGACGGCCCGCCACCAGATCCAGTTAAAGCCAATCGAAATGGTAGTAAAACCTGCCCGAAACCCAGAGCCTTTTTCTCCAAATGCGATTTAAATTGAGCCTCAATATCATCTGCCTTAAACGGTTCTACGTTAGATAGCATTGACTTTAAATCAGTCATGTATCCAACGGTCTCTGGCTTCCATTTTTTGCGAACCATCTTTCCGTCAAAATCTTCTTTTAAAGGAGCGCCGAAAAGCCACTTTGCATCTAATACTTCATGCAGGAATGACACCCTCTCGAGCATTAACTTTAGCACAACTTCCGCGTCCATTTCATTTAAAACAATGCCATTTAAGCTTGCCATTTCCGTCAATGCAGGAACGAGTTCAGCCGGCTGCTTAGCGCGCAAGTACTGCTCATTAAACCAACGCGCTTTATCTGGACTGAAACGAGCACCTGACTTAACCACTTTGTCTAATGAGAAAATTTTAGACGCTTCTTCTATGGTGAACAACTCCCTTTCATCTCCAGGATTCCAGCCCAACATAAGCAACATATTTATGAAAGCTTCAGGCTCATAACCTCTTTCACGGTATCCGCTTGCGATGTTTCCTGTTTTAGGGTCTTTCCACTCAATTGGGAATACGGGGAAGCCACCTGCGTCTCCATCTCTTTTGCTGAGTTTTCCATTTCCAGTGGGTTTGAGGATTAGGGAAAGGTGTGCGAATTTAGGAGCGTCCCAACCAAAAGCTCTGTATAACATGATATGTAAGGGAGCGCTTGGGAGCCACTCTTCTCCTCTTATGACGTGTGAGATTTCCATTCCGTAATCGTCAACTACGTTTGCTAGGTGATATGTTGGAAGGCCGTCGGCTTTTACAAGTACTTTATCGTCGACAACGGCGCTTGAGATCGTAATTTCTCCTCTTATCTCGTCAGTGAAAGTGATGTCTTCAGCTTTGTTGGGTGTTTTAAAACGAATAATGTACGGGGTTTCGTTCTCGATAAGAGTTTCAATCTCCTCTTCACCCATCGATAAACTGTTCTTTAAACCTCCTCGAGTAGATGCGTCATATTGAAAAACGCTTTTCTCTGATTCCGCTTGCTTCCTAAGAGTGTTGAGCTCTTCGGGCGTATCAAAAGCCATATAAGCATGCCCAGAAATGAGAAGTAACTCAACCGCTTCTCGATATAAGGCATTTCGTTCGCTTTGTCTGTACGGCTTAAACTCTCCCCCAGCTACTACACCCTCATCAATCTCAATCCCACACCAGTTTAGAGCCTCCCGAACGTAACCCTCAGCTCCTTCAACATATCGAGTTTGGTCTGTATCCTCAATGCGTAACAAGAACTTGCCGCCATGGGCGCGAGCAAACAAGTAATTATAAAGGGCTGTCCTGACTCCGCCCATGTGGAGGGGCCCTGTGGGACTTGGGGCGAATCTTACGCGAACGTTGCTTGTGGTCATAATGTGCTTTTATAGCTGAATGCGAAGGTAATACTGCTTTTTCGAAACAACTATAAAGTATTGACCTACATCTACAAATTGAGTGAAAAAGAGTGGAGGAAGAATCGCAAATTCGATAAAAATAAAATATATTTATCATGAACGCATTGCGTAACAAAGTCCAATTAATTGGCAGATTAGGGCAAGACCCTAAGATCATCACCTTCGACGAAGGCAAGTCTAAAGTCAACTTTTCAGTGGCTACAAATGAATCGTACCGTGACAACGAAGGCGATAAAGTTGAGAGAACTCAATGGCACGAAATAGTTGCCTGGGGACCACTTAGCGACATTATGGGTCAGTACTTGAAAAAGGGATCTGAAGTAGCTATAGAAGGCAGACTGCATTATAGAACCTACGACGATAAAGAAGGAAACACTCGTTATGTAACAGAGATAGTCGCAAAGGAACTTCTAATGTTAGACAAAAAACCTGCTGAAGTGTGATGATATAGGGGGGCTGTAACAGGCGGCTCCCCTTTTAAAAAGCTCTTTTTTTTATTTCTTAAACAGTTTTCTATACAAAATCGTTAAAGGGTCATAATACCTATCAACTACTCTTTCTTTTAGTGGGATAATCCCATCATCTGTAATTTGAATATCTTCAGGGCATACTTCCGTGCAACACCGTGTAATATTACACATCCCCGAACCATGATCTTCCTTTATTGCAGGAATTCTATCAGCATCATCCATAGGGTGCATTTCCAAACTAGCAAGTCGAATCATAAATCGTGGGCCAACAAATTTTTCCTTTGCATCCTGATCTCTGATTACATGGCAAACATTCTGGCATAAATAACATTCAATACATTTTCTGAAATGCTGTGTTCTTTCCACGTCTACCTGTTGCATAACCAAGCCTTTTTCTGTATTGTTTT
>ENA-OSET01003788-OSET01003788.1-sediment-metagenome-genome-assembly--contig:-NODE-3788-length-13665-cov-8.501766_pt1 | contig 13665 bp, 10 predicted proteins | sample MGYA00237882_ERZ534229 | MGnify/ENA primary metagenome ERZ534229 (study PRJEB26408, sample SAMN06266212) | sediment metagenome | isolation source: Hudson Canyon methane seep mesocosm | place...
GTGGTGTTATTAAAAAGAAACCTGTTGTTTTAGAAACTACTGAAGGTGATGTAATTGCAATTCGTCATATGATGTTCTTATCATTATCATACGATCATAGAGTTGTTGATGGTGCTTTAGGAGGACAATTTGTAAGTAAAGTAAAAGATTACTTAGAACAATTCGATACTACTCAAGAGGTTTAACCATATAGTTTCTAGGGACTCGTTAGTAGTTTCTGAAATTAGTATTAGAAAAGGAAGCAATTGCTTCCTTTTTTTATGTTCAAAAACTAGTTACTTGTCACTATTATCTTTTAACTAAAAACATTATTTTAGCACTATGAATTTAAAACTAGAAAAACCAATTGTATTCTTTGATTTAGAAACAACAGGAGTGCAAGTAGCAAAAGATAGAATTGTAGAAATTGCCATTCTTAAAGTTTTTCCAAATGGAAATAAAGAAAGTAAAACTTGGCTTGTAAATCCTACTATTCCAATTCCTGAAGTAACAACTGCAATACACGGAATATCTGATGAAAAAGTAGCAAATGAACCTACTTTTAAAGAACTTGCTCCTGAAATCTCTGAACTTATACATAATTGTGATTTAGCTGGCTTCAACTCCAATAAATTTGACATTCCATTATTGGCTGAAGAGTTTTTAAGAGTAAATATTGATTTTGACATGGAAAATAGAAAGGCGGTTGATATTCAGAATATCTTTCATAAAATGGAACAAAGAACTCTAGTAGCTGCTTATAAATTTTATTGCGATAAAGATTTAACAAATGCTCATTCAGCTGAAGCTGATACAACTGCAACTTATGAAGTTCTACTCTCTCAACTTGATAAATATGAGGAGTTAGAAAATAATGTTGATTTCCTAGCTGACTTTTCACAAAGAGGTGGGAAGTTTGCTGATATGGCAGGCTTTATTCGTTTTAACGATAAAGGAGAAGAAGTGCTTAGTTTTGGGAAATACCGTGATGTAACTTTAGCGCAAATCTGGAAAGATAATCCTGGGTATTTCTCTTGGATTAATCAAGCGGACTTCCCTTTATATACCAAAAATGTAATGCGTAATTTTGCAACAAAAATGAAGTTAGAAAAAAAGTTTAAAAACTAATGTCATCTGATTTAATTGCAGGGCAGCTCGCATGCGGACCCTTAATCTTATTTTTTAGTTTTATTTACTCAAAATACCAACCTAAAGAAATCAGTACTATTTATGGATACAGAACAACAAGAAGTATGTCCAATAATGATATTTGGAAATTTGCAAATAAAGTAAGTTCAAAGTATATGACTATAGCTTCTTTAGCTACAATTATATTTCAACTTTCAGGAATTATTTTAAGCTACAATAGTGAAGATTTTCTTCTAGTAAGTTATGGTTTTCTTATTATTTCTCTTGGATTAAGTATATGGAAAACTGAAATTGAAATAAATAAGTTCTTTGATAAAGAAGGAAACAGATTAAAAAGTTAACACATGAAAATAATTTGTATTGGTCGTAATTATGTAAATCATGCCAAGGAATTAGGAAATGCTATTGCGAGTGAACCTTTATTTTTCCTAAAACCTGATACAGCCATACAACCAAAAGGTCACCCCTTCTTTATCCCTCACTTTTCTAATGACATTCACTATGAGGTGGAATTAGTGATTCGAATAAACAAGACAGGAAAACATATAGAAGAAAGATTTGCACACACATACTATTCTCAAATTGGCTTAGGAATTGATTTTACTGCAAGAGATATTCAACAGGAATGCAAAGCTAAAGGCTTACCATGGGAAAAAGCAAAAGGCTTTGATGGTTCAGCACAAATTAGCAGAACTTTTATTGATAAATCTAATTTGAATTTAAACAATATTAGTTTTAGTTTACAAAAAAATGGAAAGCAAGTACAGCTAGGAAACAGCAAAGACATGTGCTTTAATTTTGATGCTATTATTGCTCATATTTCAAAATTCTATACCCTAAAAATTGGGGACTTAATTTATACGGGAACTCCTGAGGGAGTTGGGTCTGTAAAAGCTGGAGATGAGTTAAAAGGTTTTATAGGAGAACAAGAAATGTTTAAGGTAGTTATTAAATAGCCTACCTAGCAAACCTCATTTTATAAGCTGCATTTACTTTTCCTTTGCTTATATCCATTAATTTTCCTTTTATCATTCTTTTACGTAAAGCAGAAATTTTATCTGTAAATAATATTCCATCAACATGGTCGTACTCATGCTGAATAACACGGGCAGTTAAGCCATCATAAATATCAGTATGTTTTTTGAAATTCTCATCAAAATATTCAATCGTAATAGTTGATTTCCTACTTACATCTTCCCTTACATCTGGTATAGATAAGCAACCTTCATTAAAGTCCCACTGCTCCCCTTTTTCTTCAATAATTCTAGCATTAATAAATGTCTGTTTTACAATTACCTCTTCTGTTTCTTCTTCATCCTCAACAAAAGGAGAGGTATCAATTAAAAACAAACGAATTGCTTTATTAATTTGAGGTGCAGCAAGTCCTACTCCACTAGCCTCATACATAGTTTCCCACATATTAGCTAAAAGGGTTTCTAATTCAGGATATTCAGGTGTAATATCTACACACTTTTTTCTTAAAATTGGCGCTCCAAAAGCAACTATTGGTAATATCATTATAAAATTGAGTCGATAATTTGATCTATACTCATTCCTTCTGCTTCTGCTTTGTAATTCTTTACCAACCTGTGTCGTAAAATAGGTTTTGCAACTGCTTTTACATCCTCAATATCAGGAGCATATTTTCCATTTATTGCAGCATGACACTTAGCAGCCATCAACATAAACTGTGATGCCCTTGGACCAGCACCCCATTCAATATATTGTTTTACTACATCAGCAGCTTTATCAGAATTTGGTCTTGTTTTAGCCACTAAACTTACAGCATATTGCAATACATTATCGGTAACTGGTAATTTTGTAATTACCTCTTGATATTTCATAATTTGTTCAGCCGACATAATTGTATTTAAACTTACATTATTTTTAACTGTAGTTTGTTTTACAATTTTTAATTCCTCTTCATAAGTAGGGTAATCTAAAAGAACATTGAACATAAATCTATCAAGCTGTGCTTCAGGTAAAGGATAAGTTCCTTCTTGCTCAATAGGATTTTGAGTAGCCAATACAAAGAAAGGTTTATCCAAAGCATAACGAGTACCCGCATTGGTAACTGATCGCTCTTGCATTGCCTCTAATAAAGCCGATTGGGTTTTAGGAGGCGTACGGTTAATTTCATCTGCCAAAATAATATTAGAAAATAAAGGTCCTTTCACAAATTTAAAGTTTCTATTTTCATCTAGGATTTCAGCACCAACAATATCAGAAGGCATTAAATCTGGCGTAAACTGAATACGATTAAAATTAAGCCCTAATGAATCAGCAATAGTTTGCACTAGTAAGGTTTTAGCCAATCCAGGCACACCTACTAAAAGGCAATGTCCGTTACAAAAAATTGAAATTAATACTTGCTGAACAACTTCTTCTTGACCAACAATAACTTTTGCAATTTCATTTTTAAACTCATTGTATTTTACAATAAATTCATCTACTGATTTTACTTCATTACTCATATTATTTTACCCATTTATTTTTAAATTCACAAGCAGAAATATCATCATTAATTTTAATGTATGTATTTGAGATTGTTTTTGCAATCCACTTCATTAACTCCTCTTGCTTTTTTATGTTAATTGCAAAATCCTTAATCATTGAAAAATCATCAACTAGATTTGCTTTATGCTCTTCAATTCTTTTATTTAACTTTAATATTCTGTATGCTTTAGTCTCATCTGGCATTTGAATAACTGATGGAATAGAAATCGCACCAATATCCAATTTTTCAACAGCATATTTCAAAGCTGGAGCCATATCATTTATTGTATGTAAAGTTGACATAGTATTTGGGTTTAACAGCAATCCACCATTCATTTTACTATCGTCATCACTATACTTTAAAACTGCCTCATCAAATGTAATAGTAGCAGAAGCTAACTCTTTTTCAATCCCTTCAATTTTTAATTTTGCATTATAAAGTGCAGTAGAACTCACCTTAGTTTTTAGCAAAATATGACGGACATTAATTTGCTCTCCTCTCCTTTCAATTAGTTGTACAATATGAAAACCAAATTGAGATTCAACAACCTCAGAAATCTCACCTTCTTTCAAACGAAAAGCTGCTCTTTCAAACTCAGGAACTAAATCACCTCTATTCACAAAACCAAGCTCACCCCCTCTTGTAGCCGAGCCAGGATCATCAGAATATAAAGTAGCTAACATTTTAAAGTCCTCTCCTTTGTAAACACGCTCTCTAAATGAGTTCAACTTATTTCTTAGTTTATCTTTTTGTTCTTCTGATATTTCAGGTTTAACAATAATTTGAGCAACTTCTACTTTAGTAGGAACAACAGGAATATCAGCATCATTTTGTTGATTAAAAAACTCACGGACTTCAGTAGGAGTAACTTTTACATCAGATGAAATTCCTCTTTGAACTCTCTCTGCTAAAAATTGATCCTTAATTACCTTGCCTAACTCTAATTCTATTTCTACTTTTAATTTACCAAAATACTCCTCTACTTTTTCAACAGAACCTAATTGACTCTCAAAGTATGTTAATCTTTTTGTGATTTCAGTATCAACCTCTTCATCAGTTACAACTACACTGTCCAATTTTGCTTGATTTATTAATAGTTTTTGAAATAATAAATCTTCAATAATTTCACATTTTATTGCATCTGATTTTGAGTTTCCTTGCGACAAATACTGTAAATACTGTGATTCTACTTCAGATGTAAGCACAATTTCATCACCAATAATTGCTTCAACTTTATCAATTGATTGAGCATTTGCTCCAATAGCAAAAAGTGAAATTAATAACAGGTTTTTAAATCTATTCATTTAGTAAATTTTAATTTTTTTCAAAGCTAAACCATTCTGATACAATTCATCTTCCAATTGCTTCAAATATTCAATTTTATTTTTGTTTAATAACACATTTTTTATTTTCTCTTGCTCCATCTCTAACGGACTAATACTGCCATTTATTAGGTAATCCTTGATAAAAACATAATATCTTAAATTATCATCTTCAAACACAACTCCTTTTGTATTTTCTAAAAAATAAGATTCCTCTATAATATACTCTGGTAATTTCTGATTGAAAATTGAAAAATATTGCCACCTATCATCCTCTAAGTAATATTCTTTTGCAAATTGTTGGCAATAATCATTCAAGTCCTCTAAGCTACTTTCCTTATTAGATTTATACCACTTATTAAGGTTAATTAATTTGGGAGCTGATCTATCAACCACAATAAATCTACCTTTAAAGATGTTTTTACTCAGCTTAAATTCATCCTTATATTGATTGTAATAATCTGTAACTTGTTTTAAAGAAATAGAAGTGTCAAAGTTCTGATTAATTAACTCTTGTTGATATGCGTAAATTAATAGAGAAGCTCTATACTCTTTTATCTGTTTCTCATAATTCTGAATAGCTGAACTTAAATTTATTTCAGCATGATAAATCATCAATTGTTTACGGATCCAATCATTCATGTATCTTTCAACAAAAAAGGAAGAATCTTCAATTTGTATAGGCATGTCTTCTAACACTTCTTCAAGCATTAAATCCTTCTCATTAACACTAGCAATTATTCTCCCCTCATTATTATTAAAACAAGAACTTAGCAATAAAACTACTGCTAAAAAAACAAAGAATTGTTTAATATTCATCTATTTAATAAGTGAATGAAGAACATCAGTATGAATAGTTACTGTATATTTTGCTTTTAGTGAAGCTAACCAATCATTTTCTAAAGCTGTCTGATAATCAGAAATAACCTTTCCTCTAGATTCAGACAATTCCTTTGTTCCAGAAGCTAAAACCTCATGAACATCAATAATAATATACGATCCGTTTTCTAAAACTACATCTTTTGACATACCTTTTTTCCATTCAATAGCATCAATATTTTTATTAGCACCTTTTACAAATTTGTTACTTTCAATTTGCAAACTCAAAGCATCATCTTTATTAATTTTAACTAAAATATCTGCATTAGTTATTGTTCCCCTATGTTTTTTGTAGATTTCTCTTTTTACTTTCTTTGCAGTTGTTAAGTCAATACAGCTATAGATTGTAGCATCCACTCTTTTTTCCCATGTATAATTAGATTTATTAGCATCATAAAATGCTTGTAAACCAAGTGTGTCTTCAACAGCTTTAGTCCATACTTTTTTATTTGTTAGATCAAATAGCAATATCCCTTCTCTATATTCTTGCAATAAAGCTTTATACTCAGGGTATTTCTCTTCTAATTTACTCTCTTCATAAGCCAATAACTCCTCATTTACAAAATCAATATACATAGCATCAATATCACTTCCTGCTGACTGATTAGCCAGAATATATTCTGAGAATTTATTGATAGATACACTCATTCCATCAATAGTAACTAAAGTTTTATTATTATTTAATTTCTCAAAAGTTCCTGTAGCAACTGAATTTGCAGCTCCTTTTCTGAAAGAAGTATAAACAGCTGGCTTATTTATTACTTTATAAATATCATTCAATTTTTTATAAAGCGCTTTTTTACTTAAATCACCTCTACTATCTCTTTCAATTTTTCTTTTCAATTCTACTTTCAATTCATCAAATGAAGGCATTTCCTCTTTTTCTATAAGTTTGATGATATGCCATCCATATTCTGTTCTGAATGGAACAGAAATATCTCCAATATTTTTAAGTTCGAATGCATTATTTTCAAATTCAGGAACCATTTTTCCAACTCCAAAAGCTGGTAAGTCACCTCCTTTTACAGCAGTTGATCTATCTTCAGAAAATCTTTCAGCAACATCTGCAAAATCCTCTCCTTTATTTAACAACTGAAGTGCTTTATTAATTTTCTCTTTTGCTTGATTTAATTTATTCTCATCAGCTCCCTGCCCTGTTTTAAACATGATATGAGCTACTTTTACTTGCCCAACAGCTTTTCTTTTATCATTTACTTTTACTAAATGAAAACCATACTTTGTTCTAACAGGATTTGAAATCTCTCCAATTTTGGTAGTATAAGCTGCAGTTTCAAAATCATAAACCATCATAAAAGCAGTAAAAAACCCTAATTCACCCCTATTACTAACAGCAGATTTATCATCAGAGTTTTGCTTAGCAGCATCACCAAATGACAACTTTCCATCTAAGATATCCTTCTTTATTGTAATTGCTTTTTGCTCAGCAACTTTTACTTCATCATCAGTTGCTTTTTCATCAACTGCAATTAAAATATGACTTGCATTTACATCAAAACTAATTCTTTCATAAGCCTCAGTAAGCATGTTTTCATCAAACTCTTCATTCTTCAAATAAGGTTTAGCCAATTGCTTTCTATAACCATCAAGCTCATTAACAAATGAAGGTATCGTATCCAGTCCTAATTCTTGCGCTTCTCTTACTTTTAATTTGAATTTCACAAATAATTCCATGTACTCATTTAAGTAATCTGCTGAAATATCAGCATTATGATTGTTCTTGTAAAATACATTTTTAAATTCCTCTAATGAGATATTATCATCTGCAATAGTTAATACATCTTGTGCACTTGAAATTAAAACAAATGCACCTAACAATATACTTAATCCTACTTTTTTCATTTTTTTATTTTAGTTTATTATTTTCTACTATAGTTTGGTGCTTCTCTAGTTATTGTCACATCATGGGGATGACTTTCAGCAACACCAGCAGCAGTTATTTTTAAAAACTCTGCTTTACTTAACTCTTCTATAGATGACGAGCCAGTATAACCCATTCCAGCTCTTAACCCACCAATCATCTGATGAATAACTTCACCTAAAGTTCCTTTATAAGCTACTCTACCAACAATTCCTTCAGGAACTAACTTCTTAGCGTCAACTTCTCCACTTTGAAAATACCTGTCTTTTGATCCTTTCTCCATAGCGTCAATAGACCCCATTCCTCTGTAAGATTTAAACTTTCTTCCTTCAAAGATAATTGTTTCTCCTGGTGCTTCTTCAACTCCAGCAATAATTGAACCCAACATAACAGTATTTGCGCCACCCGCTAAAGCTTTTACAATATCACCTGAATACCTTATTCCACCATCTGCAATTAAAGGAACATTATTTTTCTGAGTTACCTCAGCTACATCCATTACAGCTGTCAATTGCGGAACACCAATCCCTGCTACAATTCTTGTTGTACAAATTGAACCAGGTCCGATTCCTACTTTTACAGCATCAGCACCGGCTTCAATTAAAGCCTTTGCAGCAGCAGCAGTTGCAATATTTCCAACTACAACATCTAAACCAGGGTAAGTTGATTTTACTTTCTTCAAAACATCAACCACTCCTTTTGTATGCCCGTGTGCAGTATCAATAATAATTGCATCAACTGCAGCATTATTTAAAGCTTCTACTCTTTCAAGAACATCTCCAGTAACGCCAACAGCAGCAGCAACTCTTAATCTACCATACTTATCTTTACAAGCATTTGGTCGCATTCTGTTTTTAATAATATCCTTGAAAGTTATTAGCCCAACTAATTTATTATCAGCATTAACAATAGGTAATTTTTCAATTTTATTTTCTTTTAAGATATCCTCAGCATTTTCAAGGTCATTTAATTCAGTAGTAATAATTCCTTCTGATGTCATTACTTCATTAATAGAAAGTGTCATATCTTTTTCAAAGCGTAAATCTCTATTAGTAACAATTCCTAGAAGATGCATGTTATCATCTACAATAGGAATACCTCCAATTTTATTTTCACGCATCATTAAAAAAGCATCACCAACATTTGCATTTAATCCTAGAGTAATAGGATCTAAAATCATACCACTTTCTGATCTTTTTACTTTTCGGACTTCAAACGCTTGACTTTCAATACTCATGTTTTTATGAAGCACTCCAATTCCACCTTCCTGTGCAATAGCAATCGCCATTTTTGATTCAGTAACAGTATCCATAGCAGCAGATACTACTGGAACATTTAACGTTATATTTTTAGTGAATTTAGTAGCTGTACTTACCATGTGAGGTAATACTTCCGAATATGCAGGAACAACTAGAACATCATCATAAGTTAAACCTTCCCTCAATACTTTATTACTCATAATTACTATTTTAAAAATTATGCAAAATTAACAATTTATATACTAAAATAGTCCCTTAAAAAGGGACTATTTTTATTATTTAAGATTTACTTATCTTACTAGGGTAAAAGCATCTGTTTTATTTGTTAACTCTCCATCTGAATTTATGTATTGTAGATGATATACATAATTATCATTCTGCACATTTCTTCCTTTATATGTTCCATCCCACCCTTTTGATGGCTCATTAGTAGAGAATATCTCACTTCCATTTCTATTAAAAATAGAAAAAGAATAACCAACTTCAGAAACAAAATACGCAATTGGCCTAAACACCTCATTGTGCTCATCTCCATTTGGAGTAAAAGTATTTGGAACAAAAATATTTGGAGTTTGGCTAATGCATACAATATTAGATAAACTTCCTTCAGGAACTGACCCGTAAGGAGTATTATTACCTTCAGTAGCCTTTATGTAATAACAGAACTTACCATTTGTTTCTCCAAATTCTGTTACCTTATCAATAAACACTAATTCTTGATTTGAATTATTATCCATATCCCAAGTTTTGATAGGCAACATCACAAAAGGTTCATTATTAATAGATCTGAATAATTCATATTTTGAAACATCCCCTAACCATTTATCATACTCATTAAAAGTAATTGTATTTGTATAATCACTTTCTAAGCCAGGAAAATTAGAATAATCTTTATTCACTTCTACTTCTAGCAATATTGATTGAGCATATGAAATATCATTAACATAAGCCGGATCATCAACTGGAGGAACATTTAATGTAATACCGCAAGTATCTACAGGGTAAGTTTTGTATAAATAGGAATAATTAGAAGTAGATGCCTCATTATCGATATAATGAACAGATGATGTTCCGTTAAAAGTTACATTATCAATAAGATCTAAACCAACTTCAACTCCATTAACAATCTTACTTCTATAAATATCATAATGATCAATCACCCCTTGATTATCAACATAACAATTTAACTCAATAAAACCATTGTCAGGATTTACTGTGACATACTCAATATAATGAAACTTAGGCTTAGCTGCCAATGAAATATTAAAATCTAAAAGATTAGAAACCGCAACAAAAGAAGCGTCAAAATTATAAGCTTCAACATATATCTCATACTGAGATGATGAAGTTAAACCATCTAACAAATACTCAGTAGCATTTGTTACTGTAATTACATCAGAAATCACTACTCCATTCTCATCTATTTCATTTATGAATACATTAAAATGATGAGTACCTCCACTCCAATTAATATAATCATTCCAATTTAGCTGAACCGAATGATCACATTCATCAACTAATTGTACCAAATAAATTGAATTGTGTATTTCAGATCTTACTCTTGTATTTCCACAACTATCAAGAGCTCTCACAGTAAAGTTTTCAGAATTAATTGTTGCATTTGAGTTAACAAACTGATAACTATTAGTTCCAAACAAAACTGTATCTAAAGTAATCCAAGCGCCATTATTATCTTGTATGTAAACAATGTAAAAATCACTATCAGCAGAGACACTCCAACTTACAACTGATTTCCCATTAACATCAACTGAAATATCTTCAATAATTGGAGTGACAGGAGACAAAGTATCTAGTAAATTTACTGAACTAATAGAAGATTTTGAGACACACCCACTAATATCAGGTATTTCTACATAAAACTGTGGAATATAGTCACATCTATCTCCATCCATTTGAGCAAAAGTATCAGGTTGCACAGAAAGGATTGCATCAATATTATCTGCATTTATATAATGTACATCATAATCTGTAGAAGAAGAGGGTATTAAAGGATTATGAGTAGGATTCCAGTTTAAATCTGCAGTTACTCCCATGTTTACTGCTGTAGAATGCATTAAAATAGTGCTTAATGTGTCAGAATATAAAAGTGAATCACTTCCTCCCCCAATGTTAGTTCCACAAGTAACGCTTCCTAAAAGATAATAATAACTTTGTGATGTATTAGCGTCTGATCCTGAATGATAAAAAGTTGTATCAGGATAAAAAATACTATCAAGTAATGAATAAGGCCCTGAAATTTGTTTAGAATGATATATATCATACTTAATATTTGTATCAATAACTCCTGCAGGAAAAGAAAAATATAAATCAACTCCTCCATTGGCATCAACAGCTAAGCATCTTAAGTCGGGTTGAGGTGGAATAACGTTTATTGTTATGGTAGCCATTTTAATTCCATTTGCTGGACAAAAGTCATCATATGATTTAATGTTAAACGTATAAGCTCCTCCCTGCCTACCACATCCATAATCTTGCATATGATCACAATTAGATAACCATTCAAAATCTCCTGAGATATTTCCTGGTGATGAAGATGTTACTGTAAAGGTTGCAGGATTACTAAGTGCTAATAATGGATCTAACTGACCACCCTCTACCTCTAATGATAAATCTTGCATATTTCCAGTTGAATTAATATCACTGTCAGTTGCAACTACAGAAAAATTGACCAATTCACCAGCCATAATTGTAGTTTCATATGATGGTAAACCTGTTGAGGGGTTTAAAGTCGTAATCCAATTCTGACTTCCAACTGGAGCCGTAATAAGAGGAGGAGAATTTTGTGCACCATTTGGCAAGGTTCCACAACCTAAGAGAGCTACATTTACATCCCTATATACTTCAGCAACTAATTGTCCACACTTAAATGCTGCTACCTTTATCACTGTAACAAAAACACCATTAGTCATTGAAAAGAAAGATATCTCTCCATTTTCACTATCTAGAGTAGGATTACCTGGTATTGGAGATGTAACTGTATAACCTCCAATATACGGTATTGCCTGTGTACTAGGATTGATATAATTATATGAAGATGCTACATCCAAAGGTTCTGCCCAACTATAACTTAGTGAATCAAGCTCAACATCAAAAGCAAGATGACTATACGAAAAAGGATAACCAGAACATAGAATTGTTTTTGGCTCTTCTTTAAAAATTGGAGAATTCTCATAACACTCATTACTATTAGGGAATATCGTTCCACTAGGATCAGTATAAGGATACATCACAGATCGCACAGTCCAATCCATACTACCAGGCGTATTGATATTAGTTATATTTCCACTTCTACAACATGTACCCCAAGTAAAATGCCATCCGTCAGCAGATGGACTTCCGGTAATTGTCGTAGGAGCTGAAGCATAATTCCATTGCTTTACAGCACCAAATGTTCCAAATGGCTGAGTATTACAGTCATAGCAAGGAGTAGATCCTGGAACGCCAGTTGGAGAAATGTCGACTGATGAAACGAAAGGTAAATTAATTGAGAATAATGATGGGTGGTTATGAACGTCTATATTATAACCAGTCGTGCTAAAATCTATACCATCACAATCTTGATAAATTGTCATATAAAACGTATACTTCCCATAATTTGGACTTAATGGATCCTTATCGCATTCCCAAGTAATTTCACCGCCAATAAAGTGAGACGCTTGAGAAGAAAAGCTTAAAAAGACAATAAAAAATAAAAATAATATCTTTTTCATAATGTAATTTATAATAACTACAAATTTACAAAAAAAATTAACATAGAAATAAAGAGAATACTTGCTTAAAAAAACCTTATACATTCAAAGCGTGAAGATGACTTTTTGCATTATTGAAATCATCAATAATTTCATCAATAATTTCTTTGGAAGTCCGAATTTTATTAATCATTGAAGATACTTGTCCTATTTCCAATTCACCTTCTAATAAATCACCTTCAAACATCCCTTTTTTAGCCCTACCTCTACCTAATAATTCTTTTAACTCATCATTAGTTGCATTTTTTGCATACGCTTTTTGAATGCTATGATAAAACTCATTCTTCATCATACGTACAGCTGTTAGTTCTTTAAGCGTTAAATCGGTTTCTCCTTCATCAGAAGTTACCACCTTATTCTTAAAATTAATATGAGCTGAACATTCCTCACTTGCTACAAACCGACTTCCCATCTGTACCCCATCAGCACCCAACACCATAGCAGCTAGCATAGCCCTTCCACTTCCAATTCCCCCAGCAGCAACCAAAGGAATATTTACTGTATTAGCAATCATGGGAATTAAACACATAGTTGTAATCTCTTCAGCCCCATTATGTCCACCTGCTTCAAAGCCTTCAGCAACAATTGCATCAACTCCAGCCTCAACACATTTAAGCGCAAACTTTTTATTTGCAATAACATGTGCCACTTTTATGCCATTTTCTTGAAATCTAGCCGTATATTTTTTAGGACTCCCGGCTGAAGTAAACACCACCTTCACTCCTTCTTCAATTATTATTTTTATATGCTCTTCAATATCAGGGTACATTAGCGGAATATTTACTCCAAAAGGCATATCGGTTGCTGCCTTACATTTTTTAATATGTTGCCTTAACACTTCAGGATACATTGATCCTGAGCCAATTAAACCCAATCCACCAGCATTACTTACAGCAGAGGCTAATTCCCAACCACTACACCATATCATGCC
>ENA-OSET01003789-OSET01003789.1-sediment-metagenome-genome-assembly--contig:-NODE-3789-length-13664-cov-7.081549_pt1 | contig 13664 bp, 16 predicted proteins | sample MGYA00237882_ERZ534229 | MGnify/ENA primary metagenome ERZ534229 (study PRJEB26408, sample SAMN06266212) | sediment metagenome | isolation source: Hudson Canyon methane seep mesocosm | place...
CCTTGCGGATAGCGCCTTTTTAATTTTGTTTACTAAAACAATTAAGCTTTAGTAATAACGTCTACTAACATCCAGTTTTTGGATTTAGACAAAGGACGACATTCACGTATTGTTACTACGTCACCTTCGTTACATTGGTTAGTTTCGTCATGTGCGTGTAGCTTAGTAGTACGTTTGATGAATTTCCCATAAATTGGGTGCTTCACTTTACGTTCTACTGCAACAGTAATAGATTTCTCCATTTTGTTGCTGACCACACGACCTTGTACTGTACGAAATGCTTGTTCAGTCATTATGCAGTAGCCTTTTCAGTCAGAATGGTTTTAACACGCGCGATACTGCGACGCACTTTACGAAGACCGTCAGTTTTTTCAAGCTGACCTGTGCTCGCTTGCATACGCAAGTTGAATTGTTCACGAAGCAAGCTAAGTAGCTCTGCGTTCAATTCTTCTACGCTTTTTTCTTTCAGTTCTGTGGCTTTCATTACATCACCGTCCGAGTTACGAAAGTTGTTTTAAAGGGCAGTTTTGATGCTGCCAATGCAAACGCTTCGCGTGCTACTTCTTCTGGAACACCTTCCATTTCGTATAAAACACGACCTGGCTGAATTTGGCATACCCAGTATTCAACGTTACCTTTACCTTTACCTTGACGCACTTCTAGAGGCTTCTCAGTAATTGGCTTGTCAGGGAAAACTCGAATCCAAATTTTACCTTGACGTTTAACGGCACGTGTCATTGCACGACGAGCTGCTTCGATTTGGCGCGCAGTCATACGACCACGTCCTACGGATTTAAGTCCGTAAGTTCCGAAACTTACACTGTCACCCGTAGCATAACCACGGTTGCGACCTTTGTGCATTTTACGAAACTTCATACGTTTAGGTTGTAACATAATTAGCCCTCACGCTTAGGAGCACGGCCTTTCTTCTTAGGTGCGGCAGCGGGCTGCTCGTGAGTAAGTGGCATGCCACCTAATACTTCACCTTTGAAGATCCATACTTTTACGCCAATGATACCGTAAGTTGTATTAGCTTCTGACGTTGCATAGTCGATGTCAGCACGGAAAGTGTGTAATGGAACACGACCTTCACGATACCACTCGGCTCGCGCAATTTCAGCTCCGCCTAAACGGCCGCTAACTTGAACTTTGATACCTTTAGCACCAATTCGCATTGCGTTTTGCACTGCACGTTTCATAGCACGACGGAACATAACCCGACGTTCTAATTGACTAGCAATACTATCTGCAACAAGTTGTCCGTCTAATTCAGGCTTGCGTACTTCAGCAATGTTAATCTGAGCTGGCACACCGGCTAGCTTAGATACATACTTACGTAGCTTCTCAACGTCTTCACCTTTTTTACCGATAACAACACCAGGACGAGCAGTGTGTATAGTTACACGTATGCTTTTCGCTGGACGTTCGATAACGATTTTCGAAAGTGAAGCACTTTTAAGTGCCTTAGTCAGATACTGACGTACCTGATGATCATTAAACAGGTTATCTGCATAATCTGCAGTATTAGCGTACCAGGTAGATGTCCATGGTTTGCTGATACCCAGGCGTATACCTGTAGGATGTACCTTCTGTCCCATTACTTTCTCCTAGTTATCAGACACAACAACAGTGATGTGACTGCTACGCTTAAATATACGATCAGCACGGCCTTTGGCTCTTGGCTTGATACGCTTCATAGTTGGACCTTCGTCAACAAAGATTTTAGATACTGACAATTCGTCGATATCTGCACCTTCGTTATGTTCGGCGTTCGCAATCGCTGACTCTAATACTTTTTTGATTAGATCGGCACTTTTCTTAGGGCTGTAAGACAGCACTTCAAGAGCCTTTTCAACGTGTAAACCACGAATTTGATCTGCTACCAAGCGAGCCTTTTGAGCAGAGGTACGAGCATGACAATGTTTAGCTAAAGCTTCCATAATCTATATCCTATCTCTTGGCTTTCTTATCCGCGACATGGCCACGGTAAGTACGCGTTGGAGCAAATTCGCCCAATTTATGGCCGACCATTTCGTCACTGACAAATACAGGAACGTGTTGACGACCGTTATGGACCGCAATGGTCAACCCAATCATATCTGGGATGATCATAGAGCGGCGAGACCAAGTCTTTATTGGTTTTTTCTCGCCTTTCTCCACTGCAGCCTCAACCTTCTTCAGCAAGTGTAGGTCTATGAATGGACCCTTCTTGAGAGAACGTGGCATGGTGAATCCTCGCTATTACTTATTACGACGACGTACGATTAATTTATCAGTACGCTTGTTACTACGTGTTTTCTTACCCTTAGTTGGAACGCCCCAAGGTGAAACAGGATGACGGCCACCAGAGGTACGACCTTCACCACCACCATGTGGGTGATCAACAGGGTTCATGGCAACACCACGTACAGTTGGGCGGATACCGCGCCATCTGTTCGCACCGGCTTTACCAAGTGAACGTAGCATGTGTTCTGCATTGCCGATTTCACCAACGGTGGCACGACAATCTGCTAATACTCGGCGAACTTCACCAGAACGTAAACGAAGAGTTACATAACCTTCGGCACGCGCTAGGATCTGTGCATAAGTACCTGCAGAACGAGCAATTTGGGCACCTTTACCAGGCTTCATTTCAATAGCATGTACCGTAGTACCTACTGGAATGTTACGCATTGGCAAAGTGTTACCTGCTTTAATCGGTGCATCAGAACCTGACTGGATTGCATCGCCTGCTTTAGCGCCTTTAGGAGCTAAAATATAACGACGCTCACCATCTGCATATAACACCAAACAGATGTTTGCAGAACGGTTTGGATCGTATTCTAAACGTTCAATTTTGGCTGGAATGCCATCTTTGTTACGTTTAAAATCGATAACACGATAATGATGCTTGTGACCGCCACCAATATGACGCACGGTAATGCGACCATTGTTGTTACGACCACCAGATTTGCTGTTCTTTTCAAGCAAAGGTGCATAAGGTGCGCCTTTGTGTAGGTCAGGGTTTACAACCTGAACTACGTGACGACGACCAGCTGAAGTCGGCTTAGCTTTCAATAATGGCATATCTAATCCCCTTCTTAGCCTTCGCTGCCAGAAAAGTCGATGTCTTGACCTTCTTTAAGTACAACGTAAGCTTTTTTCCAGTCTTTACGCTTGCCAAAAGATGCACCATGACGTTTGGTTTTACCCTTCACGTTTAGGGTACGAACAGAATCAACTTCAACTTCGAACAATTTTTCAACTGCCGCTTTGATTTCTTCTTTGTTCGCATCTTTGACTACTTTCAAAACAACAGTGTTGTTTGTCTCAGCAGATAGCGTTGCTTTTTCAGAAACATGTGGTGCTAATAGCACCTTAAGTAGACGCTCTTCATTTATCATGCTAGCGACTCCTCTAATTGTTTAACTGCATCAGCAGTCATCAATACTTTTTCGAATGCAATAAGACTTACTGGGTCAATACCCTGAACATCACGAACGTCAACTTTATACAAGTTACGTGCTGACAAGAACAAGTTCTCATCCACTTCTGATGTCACAATAAGTACATCTTTAAGTTCAAGCTCTTTCAACTTAGAAATTAATTCCTTAGTTTTTGGAGTTTCAACTGCAAATTTTTCAACCACGATTAAACGTTCTTGACGTACCAATTCTGAAAGGATGCTTTGAATAGCACCACGGTACATCTTTTTGTTAACCTTTTGGCTGTGATCCTGTGGCTTAGCTGCGAAAGTAACACCACCAGAACGCCATATAGGACTACGGATTGTACCAGCACGGGCACGACCTGTTCCTTTTTGACGCCAAGGTTTGGCACCGCCGCCGCGTACTTCAGAGCGTGTTTTTTGTGCGCGAGAACCCTGACGAGCTCCTGCACCGAATGCGACTACTACTTGATGTACTAGTGCTTCGTTAAAATCACGTCCAAAGGTTGCTTCGGATACTTCAAGAGCGCTTTTCGCGTCTTTCAATACTAATTCCATCACTTAACTCCCCAGACGTTACGCTTTGACAGCGACTTTGATAATGACATCGCCACCAGCTGCACCAGGAACCGTACCTTTTACTAATAAAAGGTTGTTCTCAGCATCAACTCGTACTACGTCCAAAGACTGCATAGTTGCACGTTTGTTACCCATCTGACCGGCCATTTTCTTACCTTTGAAAACTTTACCAGGTGATTGGTTTTGACCAATCGAACCAGGTGCACGATGCGACAATGAGTTACCATGTGTGTTACGTTGGTGGCTAAAGTTCCAGCGCTTAATAGCACCTTGGAAACCTTTACCTTTAGAAGTACCGACAACGTCAACCATTTTAGTATCAGCAAAAATTTCAACAGTAATTTCACTGCCAACTTCTATGCCTTCACCTTCATTGTTGTCTAAACGGAACTCCCACAACCCACGACCCGCTTCCACGCCAGCTTTAGCAAAATGACCTGCTGCTGCTTTATTAACGCGGTTAGCTTTTTTGTCGCCAGCTGTTACTTGAAGCGCTTTGTACCCGTCGGTTTCTTCAGTACGTAACTGAGTAACACGATTCGGGGTGGCTTCTATCACAGTCACAGGAATAGACACACCATCTTCAGTGAAGATGCGAGTCATACCTACTTTACGACCGATAAGACCAATCGCCATGTTAAAACCCTCTCTTGTTAGCCCAGGCTGATTTGAACATCAACACCGGCAGCCAAGTCCAATCTCATCAACGCATCTACTGTTTTATCAGTAGGTTCAATGATATCCACTAAACGTTTGTGTGTACGAATTTCATACTGGTCACGCGCATCTTTGTTTACGTGAGGTGAAGTAAGTACTGTGTAACGCTCTTTTCGTGTAGGTAGAGGAATGGGACCACTAACCTGAGCACCTGTACGTTTCGCAGTTTCAACGATTTCAGCCGTAGACTGATCGATCAACTTGTGATCAAACGCTTTCAAACGAATACGAATTCTTTGATTTGGCATCGATTAAGCTCCAACCGAAAGAACAAAAAAAATCATCCACACCATCAATATTATTGATAGGAGGATGCATGTATAACTGCTGACCCCCAATTGGGGTCCTGTTTTTTTCAACGTGCAACATATGTAAACATTTGCTGCTGGAGATTACCTAAAGTAGTGACAAGCACTAATTGACCTAGATAACCACCCGTTAAATCACGTCTTTTCTAACAAGTTAGTAGGACAGTGGGCGCGCATTATACATAAGGGGTTTGATATTGCAAGTCCAAACCAAGATAAGGTGTATTTAATGGACTAGCTTGGCATTACCTGACTCATATCAATATGCGGGAATATTTACTCGGTAAGATAAGGTTATGTTTAAAGGTGGCATGATGATGAGAGATAACAGAATTATAGCGCTATTAAAGGTAGTCATGCTATGTGGGCTACTACTAATAGTCACTGGTATTTATTTACATTTGTTTGAACCACGTATGGAGGCGATGGGCGTAACAGGTATTTTAATTAGTGCGGGCTGTGTAGCATTTGGCATGATACTTTCGCTACCAACTAAAATATTTATTACCTTCTTATTAGTTAAACGAGAAGCTGACATGGCTAATCATAAGATTAAACTCCCCAAATAGGCGGTAAACTTTATTAGGTAAATGTTTTTTAAATGAAGTTCACAATTAAACTTTCCCTAGTAAAAGCAATTTGCTGTCTGTAATGGGTCAGTTATAGTAGAGTCTTCAGAATAAGAAAAAACAATGGCCTAGAAGTACATTAAGTAACTATATGAATTCTGACGTTAACCAAAATCATCTCGACCGCATCAATCAGCTACTTAAGACGTATCCTTCTCTTATGGACGCGTACCATAAGCTAGAACCTTTTGTTTTAGGCCTATTTGATGCTGAACGCATGAGTATTTTTCAGCGCCGCCGTCAACATCAAGACTTAGTTGCCCGTTTTAAAACAGGCAAAGAAACCCGCGAAATCAAAGTCCCCATTAGCCCTATGTCAATTGCGGGTTATGTGGCATTGAGTCAATTACCCCTGATTATTGATGATCCATACAATAAAGAAGAACTCGCCAGTATTCATAAACGCTTAAACTTCGCGGATAAATTTGACAAAGATTCAACCTTTAAAACTCGCAACATTATTTGTATTCCGATCCTCGATTCAGGTGTATTGATGGGTGTAATGCAAATCATTAATAAGAAAGATGCGGCTTTTACAGAAGACGACCTAGCCCTTGCCAATGCCATTGCGGAAATCATGGGTAAAAAGTTTCGTTATGAATTAGGGGGCACCAGTCAACCCTTTGATTATTTGGTACATCGCAACCTTATTTCTGAAAAAGAATTAAAAAAACTTCAAGAAACTAGCCACGACAATAGGCAGTTAGTACAGCGCCTCACTTCTGAGCACAGAGTACCAGAGGATGACTTAGGCAATGCCTTATCGGTACATTTCCAAGTACCCTATTTGGCTTATTTACCTGATAAATACCATCTGTTCCAAAGCGACAGTAAATTAAATCTGTCTTACCTTAAACGCAATTTTATAGCCGTGTTAGCGGATGTAAAAGACAACCCAATTGTGTTGATGTCAGAACCGAATAACGCCACTTTATTAATGGAAATTGAAAGTGCGTTAGGTATAGACAGTTACGAAATATCGGTAAGCTTGCCGAATATCATCCTACAATATTTAGGTGAAGCAGCCGGTGGCGGTGCTGGCCCAGGCGCAATGGACGAAATCCTTGATGAAATTGGCTCCAGTGCAGATGAGCTAGATGAACAATCGGATGAAATGTCAGACGATGCACCAGCAGTGGTAAGGCTGGTTAGTCGGGTATTACATGATGCCAAACGTTTAAATGCCTCAGATATCCATGTTGACCCTGAAAAAAATGCGCCCACTCGAGTACGAATGAGAATCGATGGCGTGTGTAGGGACGTCACCCAAGTACCTGCATCGCACCACAGTGCTGTAATTGCGCGTATCAAAATCATGTCAAATTTGAACATTGCTGAAAAACGTGTGCCTCAAGATGGCAAACTGTCTTTTAGAATGTCCGGACAACTCATTGAAGTGAGGGTTGCCACCATTCCCACTATTGCCGGTGAAGGCGTAGTCATGCGGATATTGGCGGCAGGTGGTGCACTACCTATGAGTAAACTGAATCTATCTCCTCGCAACCACGAAAAAATTCTTGAACTAGTACAAAAGCCCCACGGGATTATATTAGTAGTTGGGCCGACTGGTTCTGGTAAAACGACGACATTACATGCTGTCTTAGGCCACATTAATACACCTGAAAAGAAAATTTGGACCGCAGAAGATCCGGTAGAAATAACTCAACCTGGCTTACAACAAGTGCAAGTCAGTGCCAAGATTGGTTTCACATTCGCCAATGCATTAAGAGCGTTCTTACGTGCCGACCCCGATATCATACTCATTGGTGAAATGCGGGATAAAGAAACGGCGCATGCAGGTATAGAGGCGTCTCTTACCGGGCATTTAGTGTTTTCAACACTGCATACCAACTCAGCGCCAGAAACCATTTCCCGTTTATTAGATCTTGGACTGGACCCGGTCAATTTTTCTGATGCTTGTGTGGGTATTTTAGCCCAGCGTTTAATTAGAACTATCTGCCCGAATTGCAAAGAAAAATACCCTGCAAGCGAAACCGACGTTGCATTTATTAATCGCCAATATGGTCAAGAATACATTGAAGAGCTTAATTTACCTGAGCCACTTATGTTGTATAGAGGTAAAGGTTGTGATGAATGCGGTGACACTGGTTACAGAGGCAGAACAGGTGTACATGAATTATTAAGCATGACCGGTGAGTTACGCGCGTTAGTGTATAAAGAGGCCTCGGTACATGAAATGAAAGCTCAGGCAATGAGTGACGGTATGCGTACGCTGACCCAAGATGGTATTTTAAAAGTATTGAAGGGTGATACTGATATTCCGCAAATACAAATTATTAGTGGGACTGGGTAAAGATTTCTATCTATACCCTTTCTAACTAAAATCTTACTGGTCTTTGAGATTCACTCTCGCCTAACAATAACACTTAAACGGCAATATTCTATCTGCCGTAACGCTTTTATCAACAGCAAAAAACGGATGAGAAACTAACCCTAGTTTAGTGCTTAAAGCTAGTACTGTGTTATTTGGTATACACCAAGAGCATTTTAATTTTGAGCATTATTCAAATGCCTATATTGCAGATATTGACCATAGTGATACTGTATTTCACCAGAATTATTACGTCTTAATATAAATTATAAAAAACAAATAAAACGCTAGGGAACCTAATATGACAAACCTAAAAAAGAACCTGCTGCACGCAGCCGGTTTAGCAGCACTGCTTAGTTTTTCTTGCACTGCATTTAGTCAAACCGATCCGTCTTTAGAGAAAGTATCTACTGATAAAACTAAGGATGAAAAAGACTGGGATGTACTTAACCCACCTTTTGACTTGGCCACTGTATCAATCGATACAGACAACACTACTTGGTCAAGCCTAGATATAAGCCCAGATGGAAATAGCATAGTGTTTGATATGCTTGGGGATATATACGTCACAAATATAAAGGGCGGTAAAGCCAAAGCATTGACCCAAGATTTTGCATGGAATATCCACCCTGCAGTCAGCCCAGACGGCGAAAAAATTGCATTTATCTCTGACCGAGGTGGCATTTCAAACCTTTGGGTGATGAATAACGACGGCACCAATTTAAAACAGCTCAGCACCGAAAAAAACAACCTGATCCATTCTCCCAAGTGGAGTCCTGATGGACAGTACATTGCGGTAAGCAAAGGAATTATGTCGAGCCGCAGTATTCCCGCTGGTGAAATTTGGCTTTACCACCACTCTGGTGGTGATGGCCTAGCGATTAAAGAGCGGGTAAATGGTAAAAAAGATCAAAAGAACATTGCTGATCCAGCATTTTCTCCCGATGGTAAATATCTGTACTTTACACAAGATGTATCAGGTGGCAGCACCTTTAGTTACAACCGCGACCCTTTAAAGGGCATATTTGCCATTACTCGATACGAATTAGCCAATGGCGAAGAAGAACGCTTTGTTAGCGGCACAGGCGGCGCAGTAGTCCCCACCCCTTCTCCTGACGGAAAACATCTTGCCTTTATTCGCAGGGTAAAAGAAAAAACCGTACTTTTTGTTAAAGACTTGGCCACAGGTATGGAAACACCTCTGTATATGCACCTTGAACGGGACATGCAAGAAGGTTTTGGCTCAGAAGGGTATTTTGCTTACTTTGACTGGACACCAGACTCCAAACATATTGTTTTTTGGACCGATGGAAAATTTCAGAAATTAACCGTTAAAGACCAATCTATCACCACCATACCAGTGAATGTCAAAGCAGAACTTAAATACGCTGATGCTGTGCGTTTTGATGTAGATGTGGCACCTGACAGTTTTCCTATCAAAATGACTCGCTGGGCGCAAAAATCTCCAGATGGAAAATCAGTGTTGTTTCAGGCATTAGGCAAACTGTATGTGAAAAATATCAAGTCGGGTAAAACCTCACGTTTAACCAAACAAAATGATCACGATGAGCTCTATCCACGTTACTCCAATGATGGCAAAAGCATTGTTTACACTACTTGGCATGATCAGGACTTGGGTTCAGTCAGGATCATCAAAGTCCGAGGTGGTAAAGGTAAAAAGTTAACAAAAACACCTGGTCACTATATCGAGCCTAGTTTCTCAACGGATGGAAAATTGGTTGTTTATGACAAAGTCACTGGAGGCTATTTACTTAGTCCTGAATATTCGGTTGAACCAGGGATTTACGTGGCAAATGTTAAAAGTGGTGAAACTAAACGTATTGCCAAATCTGGCTCAGCGCCACATTTTGCTGGCGACAATACTCGAATTTATATGACCACTTCGGTTTCAGGTAGTAGTTACCCAGAAACCCAATTAATCAGTGTAGATTTAAATGGTGAAGATAAACGTGAGCATTTATACGGCGCTGATAAAGTATCTGAATATCGCTTGTCTCACGACAAGAAATGGGTGGCGTTTGTACACCAATACAATGCCTATGTTGCCCCTTTTGTTGATACCGGTAAACGCGTCAATATTGGCCCTGAAATGTCTTCATTGCCAGTCAAACAAATATCAAGTCGCGCGGGTGAATACTTAACTTGGGGTGCCGACAACCTATCAGTTAGTTGGTATCACGGCGCAACCTTTTATGAGCGAAAATTAAAAGATGCCTTTGCTTTTTTTGCAGATGCGCCAAAAGACTTGCCTGAACCAGTAAGCGAAGGTTTAGACTTATCTTTCCAACAAAAAGCAGACAAACCAACTGGTTACAAAGCTTTAATTGGCGGAACAGTTGTCACTATGCGTGATGCCAATCGACAAAGAGAAGTCATCGAAAACGGCGTGGTCTTAATCAAAGATAATAAAATTGTCGAAGTAGGCAAAGCTGGCGACGTGTCTATCCCTGATGAAGCATTGCTTATCGACACCAAAGGCAAAACCGTATTACCGGGACTAATCGACGCCCATGCTCATGGAGCCCAAGGCAGTAATGAAATCATACCCCAACAAAACTGGAGCATGTTTTCTAACTTGGCATTTGGTGTGACCACCATTCACGATCCGTCAAACGATACTACTGAGATATTTTCGGCGGCCGAGTTGCAAAAAGCAGGTAAAATTTTGGCACCTAGAATTTATTCAACGGGCACCATTTTATATGGCGCAGAAGCTCTAGGTTATAAAGCCATTATCAACAGTTATGATGATGCTTTATTCCATATGCAACGCTTAAAAGATACCGGTGCTATTTCGGTTAAAAGTTACAACCAACCCAGACGCGACACTCGCCAACAAGTGTTAGCAGCCGCCAAAGAGCTAGGTATGATGGTAGTGCCAGAAGGTGGTGGTAAATTCCAACAAAATATTTCGATGTTAGTCGATGGCCATACGGGTCTTGAGCATTCGCTGCCCATTGCCAAAGGTTATGATGATTTAACTGCTTTATGGTCTGCCACTAAATTCGGCTACACCCCAACATTTATTGTTTCCTATGGCGGCATGATGGGCGAAGAGTACTTTTATGATAGAACCGAAGTGTGGAAAAACCCTCGCCTAATGCGTTATACCCCAAGCTTTTTAGTGGATCGTCGCTCGATAAGACGCCCTACAGCGCCCGACAATCAATACAACCATGTAGCGGTGGCTGAGTATGCCAAGTTATTACGTGACGAAGGCGTGAGTGTGCATATAGGTGCTCATGGTCAGCGCGAGGGATTAGGCTCTCATTGGGAGTTATGGATAATGAATCAAGGTGGATTTACTCCTTGGGAAGCGCTAAGAGGTGGCACAATTGATGGCGCAACTCACTTGGGTATGGACAAACAAATAGGCAGTATTGAAGTGGGAAAACTTGCCGATTTAATGGTAATAGACGGAGATGTACTAAGCGATATTCGCCTTAGTGAGTTTGTTGAATACACTGTGCTAAATGGGCGTGTGTATGAAGCTGCGACTATGAATGAAGTAGGCAGTAAAAAACAACGTAAGGCGTTTTTCTTCGAACAAAACAATCAATTATTTATGCCTAAAGCCACACAACAATCAATCGACGCTAAAGCACAAAAGCATCATTGGGTGCATTAGCTCGACTAAACAACGCCTTAACAAACCAATGTTAAGGCGTTGTGTTTAAATAATTTAACTTAAAAGAAAAATACTTCTTAATATGAAAAGACTTGGTTTGATATGAAAAAAAACTTGGTTTGGGATATTCCCGTAAGACTATTTCACTGGTTATTAGTCCTTTGTTTACTAGGTCAATGGATAACCGCTGAGGTGCTGGAAAATGCCATGGATATCCATTTTTATATTGGATATTTCACCTTAGGGCTGATTATTTTTCGGCTAATTTGGGGCTTTGTCGGTACAAAATACGCTAAATTTAGCAGTTTTATGGCAGGACCCAAGGCAATATTGGCCTATTTGAAAAGTGTGAAATCTAAACAACATATTTTAAGTATTGGTCACAATGCCTTAGGTGGTCTGTTGCTGCCTGCGGTAATAATCCTAGTAGGTTTACAGGCGATTAGCGGACTTTTCACTACTGATGAAATTGTTTCCACAGGGCCCTATTACGCCAGTGCTAATGCCGATTTACAGCAATGGATGCAATGGTTGCATCATACTATTTTCAACGTGCTACTAGGTATTATTGGACTACACTTGGTCGCTATTGGATGGTATTTGTTTTTTCTTAAACACAACCTAATAAGACCCATGTTAGATGGTAAAAAAGCGATAGCAGAAAAAGACAGTATCAGTCACTCACAACTGATTAAGGCTATATTGATAATGTGTTTAGTGGCGATATTTGTGTATTGGTTGGTAGAAATAAATCCGCCTCCAATTGAAGACGGTTATTACTATTAAGATCAAAAAGGTCGCTCGAGACCTTTTTTTCGTTTACATATTAGTCTTCTTTATAATTATCGTGACAACCTTTACAGCTTTTAAATACTTGGCCAATAGCCGGTTTAAACTTGCTGCTGTCACCTGCAATAGCAACCTTATTTAAATTAGTTGCTGCCACAGTCAAAGCGTTTATTTTGTCTTTAAAGTCTGCTTGATTGGTCCAGATTTTATCTAACGCCGCGGTATCAACATCAAAGCCGCTTGTATCGGTGGCAAAATAATCTTCCAACATCAAAGAGAGCTGTTCAAGACGTACTGAATTGGTTTGTAGGGTTTGTGCATTAAAGGGGATAGCGCCCTTATTCATTGCGCCCAAAGCACCTACGTTGCTCTTCACTAATTTTAAAATTGATTGTCTAAACTCGGTGATATCTTTAGCTTGCTTAGCTGATCTGGCGGGTTCTGCCACAACAGAAAATGTACTGAAAATCGCTGTACTTATAAGTAGTGCAATAGTTTTTTTGATCATATTATTTTCTCCAATAGTGAAAGATAATTAAATGTGGAACGATGATAACGGTTTTTGTTCTGCCATTACGACTATTTTGTGTAAACTGACCATACGAGTTAAATAGGATATATCAAGATGGCAGAGAATAATCTAGAAAAGTCTTTTGCAACATTAAAACAAACCATCCCACTTATGTTGAAGCATAAAATTGCCGCCATTCCTACCAACTATGCGCTTTGGTATACCTATGTTTCAAATGAATCGCCAGAATTAAAAACAGCCATTGATTATGTCTTAGATAACAAAATGCAGTTAACTGAGGCCAAAACAAAAGAGCTTTATCGCAGTTACCTAGCAGAAACTGAAGAGGTCTCAGCCTGGGAATTACGCCAGTCTGTGGAAGCCATGTTGATTGAGTTATCCCAATCTTTACAAGACACTCGCTCAGAAACCACTAACTTTAAAGTAACCATGGACACCTGTGTTGATGACCTAGCGAAAGTTGAAAAAGAAGGCCTGTCAGTAAAAGAAGTGATGGCCTTAGTGCGTAATTTAGTCAAAGACACACAAAATATCAGGCGCAGTACCATAAGCTTTAATGCAGCCTTAACAGACGCACAAAAAGAAATAGCGGCACTTAGGGGCCAGCTTGAACAAAGCCAACAAGACGCTTTATATGACGGACTAACCGGACTATGTAACCGTCGTTATTTCGATGAAGAACTGGCGACTCAATCCTTACAA
>ENA-OSET01003790-OSET01003790.1-sediment-metagenome-genome-assembly--contig:-NODE-3790-length-13663-cov-2.254380_pt1 | contig 13663 bp, 18 predicted proteins | sample MGYA00237882_ERZ534229 | MGnify/ENA primary metagenome ERZ534229 (study PRJEB26408, sample SAMN06266212) | sediment metagenome | isolation source: Hudson Canyon methane seep mesocosm | place...
TTAAATGATGGTGAGTATGACAGCTACGCGTTATGTAAAATATTCTTAGCTGAAATGAAAAGACGGAATTTTTGGTTCAAGTATGGACTGGATGGCATACCTTATTCGTTGAGAAAGATGGAATGACATTGTGAACAAAAATGCAGAATCGACGAATGCTAAAGATACAAACGAGAGGAAATAATCATGTCGAGCGGTAAGGCGACAGAACTATTCAGAAACATCATCACGATATAAACGCCACAGGTGGTCTGATTGAATTTTCAGACGGTAATTGTGCTCCAAAGGCAGATCCAACATGGATAGACCTAGGTTCGCGCATCGAAGAGATTGATGCTCACCTGCGAGAGCAAAATGCTGCTATTAACATTAAACGCGAACAAGTGGACTTCCCCTCTGAAGAAGCATTTGAACACTTCTAAAGTAAGCTTGTAGAAGATAGCTGAACTACCACCAAGCCCGCCTTAGCGGGCTTTTTCTTGCCTAAGAATTGAACTTCTTAAAGCAGTGCGAAGATAGGTAAATAAACATCGAACATCCCAGAGGGAAAGAGATGTGAATGTTCGAAGATGTCAGAAAAGCAGACAATTTACTTATGCCGCTTAGGATTCACAATATGAACGCTTTGAGCTTTTATGCGCCAGAAAAGGCTACGAAAAATCTTCAGGTGCAAACTGTCGGGGAGCAGCGCAGACTCGTGATATCAACGAACATGCTTAGAATGTTCGGATACGTTCCCGGCGCGCAAACTGAGGAAGTTAGCATTGGGGCTGGTGCTGGTTTTCAAATCCGTCTGCTGGAGAACGCAGAGCGCGGAAAAAAGGTATACGAGCGCGAGTATAAGCATCGAAAAAATAATCCGTGTGAAACGCTTTTGGATGTTCGCCGCAAAGACTTACTAGAAGTATCGATTCCTATCAAGTGTGAGCATGTGCATATCACTTTAGAATACGGATTGATCACAGTGAAGCCGGTAACCTCTCACCAAGCCAGAGCAATAAAAAACGCCAAGTCAGCTAAAGAGCGTTATAGCGCTTTCGTTGGGTTAAGTTCGGGCATCGATGCGAAACACATGGTGAAAGATGGATTTGTAATCCACAGCTTGCTCGATAAGCGCGTATTAGAGGCGCGTGACAAGACAGATATCACCGAAACTGGCATTTTAACGGCGATGCACAATATGCCGATTGGTACCGTGTATAACGAGGACATATACGACGTTGACCCCGTGCGAATCGCTAAAGCATGTGAGGACAACCCGTTTACGGTGGCGGTCTTTTCTCCGCAATGCGACGACTTTTCAAACGTGAAAAGCAATAGCGCAAAAGTTAAGTCCGTGGAAAATTTGGACTCAACAAAAGATATGATACTTCCAATCCTCGATATTATTAAGTGGACAGCTTCACCGACAGTTGTGATTGAGAACGTGCCGGGATTCGTAAAGTCGGATGTTTTCGAGATATTTCAATTGCAGATGCGGCGATTAGGTTACAAAGAGCTAACGGATGTTTATGACGCTCGTGCGTACGGTGGGCTAACAGGACGAAAACGGGCTTATGCGATGTACTCATGCCTACCCTGCGTGCTCGAAGCACCGATCAAAACACAGTCTAAAACGACAGCTGGCGCGATTGGCTTAAAGTATCTAAGCCAGATGCGTGACATTACAGATAACATCTCAATTCAAAAAGGTATTGAGAGTAGTCGTTTACGAAGCTTTAACGCTGAAAGCGAGTTCTGCCCTACTTTTCTAAAAAGTCAGTCTCGAATGGCAAAGGACACGGTTACTTTTGAACATGAAGGCCGTCACTATTTCCCGACGAACGAAATGATGGCCGAGTTGATGGGCATTGATAACTCATTTGAAGCCGTATCAAAAACAATAGAGTCCGAGCAAATTGGACAAAGCGTAGAAGTACCGTTGAGCCGAGCAATCATGCGCTCTATCAAGAATCACTTAAATGCTTTTTTTGCGGGTGATTCTAATACACAAAAGAAACAAGCTGTGATTAACGAGGCCAAGCCTAAAGTTTCATATCCTGAATCTAAGTCGATTGAGGCCTTAGTTACGGATACAGCGCGAGGCGACAACTACCAATTTGCGTTCTAAATATCAGGAGAGCAGTAATCACATGTGCGAAATGATAAGCCCGATAATTAGAGGGTTTTTTTGAATAAGAATTGCACTTTTTGGAGTGGTGCGAAGATACGTACATGAGCGAAGTAAGTCTGCTTTGTGTTTGAAGGGATATTTTGGAGTTAGGAAAATGGCAGTAGATGATCTAGTAAACGATATTTTTAGTCGATACCGACGCGAGCTTATAAACGTTACAACGTGCGCCAATACAGTTCGTGTAGAACGCAAAGACACGACAAACGGCTACATAACCCGGGATGCAAAAGAGGACTCGCTCTGGAAAGTCTATCGTAACGGTAGATACGTTTGTGGAATGGAAACGCCACATGACGCTTTTCGTGTAATAAGACTACTGGACGAACAAGAAGCTGGATAGGTAGGCTTGTAGACGATAGCGGCTTTGTTTAAAACAGGAGACGTTAAGCGCTAATCAAGCCGCCCATATATCGCATTGTGATCCGCTCTGGGGCGTTTGTCATAACAACAAATATGTTTGTGGAATGGAGGCCCCGCACGATGAATTTCGTGTGGTCCGACTAATGGGCGAGCAAGCTTAGGGATAGGCATAGTAATAGAGGGTGTGGAGACACGAAAATACGTGGATTCAAGAACGCTTTACAGGCGCGCATGGTATCAGAATTAAATTGGAGTAGTTGGTCATGTGCGATTATTGGTGTGTAGTGTTTTGACGCCAAGAAACGAGAGTTTTATGAAAGAAGAACTATTAGGGAAATACTTTACAGGTTACTGCATGTTCCTAGCTGTGGCATTAAATGACACTTTCGGTTGGGAAATAAGAGCAAACGTAGACAGCGATGATGACGGAAGCTGGATTGACCATGCATGGGTTGTAAATAAGTGTGGGTTAGCTGTAGACATAGATGGTGTTCACAGTAGCGATGACCCCACGGAGTTTAATAGCGAATTGAAATACAACTTAACAAAGGGTTGTATAAGAGAGATTATGCGTATGTCAAATGATGAATTTAATACGCATCTTAGGGATGCGATGGGTGTGGTTGAGAATTACAGAAATCATTTCATGGGGCCGGCAAAGATTAAATAGCGCATCAGAAAGAGTAACGCTGGGAAACTAATTGCGTTACGTTGTAATAAAGCGGTAGGAGGTTTGGCGATTCATACAGTCTGCGTTGATAGTAATACAGGATTCAGAGTGCGCGATAACAAAAAACATATTGGAACTCTTTACACTGTAAACGAAAGATAACAAGCCAGATCAGTGTTATTTATTGTTGATTTTTAACTCTCATTAAATTGATATTGTATGGGCGGCGATACCATAGAGTTATAAATAAACAGACGTTGGAGCGTTAGCATGGGGAATAAAACATATCGGATAACGAGCCTAGGATTCCATGTGCCGGTTCCTCCATCGCGAAAAATGAGCTATGACGAAGCGTCGATGTGGGTAGCTTGTCAATCGACGGGAAATAGATTGTATTATGGAATTGACTTTGTAGGGAATGACTAAGGTTTAGCTATGGAAAACACCGGGGTAATCTTTAAAAATAATGGCGAGCAAAACAAAGCGTTTTTGGACGCGTTGGATAGCATGACGCGGAACCGTATTCTGGAATCTATTGCGGAGCATTACGGCACGAACGTGTCGGCGATAGAGTTAGAGGTATTTAGCAATGATGCGTATTGGTTGCTGGAGTATATGATTGAGCCTTTTCGATCGATTACTTATAGCCTAATGGTTGCGCACGGGTATGGCTCGGCGATTAATAACGATAATTCAGGGGAAGTGCATTTATGAAACAAGTACTCAATGTGTTTTGTAAAAATGGCCGAGAGCACGAGGCCGGGCCGTTTTCAAGTTTAGAGCGGGCGCAGGCGGATGCGTTTTTCGGAGAGTATTATTTGCCGGTAATCAAAGCAGATGATGTTTCTGATGCAGTATTTGACGCTTTAGTTAAGAAAGAGAACGAAGATGATGGTGATGCAGATATGTACGGCGAACCAACACGATATGATCGATATAAAGCGATTATAGAGAAATCGGCACAAGAAGAGGAAACTGACGCATGAGTGGAATATGGGAGAAGCTAACCGAAGATATTGTAGCTGAATATAAGCTGGATCCGTCCTACAAGGTAATTTGTGTGGGCGTGGAAGAAGACATCGTAGATGATCGAACAAGCGTCGGTAGTGAAATTTACGAGACGCAAGATGATTTTTTAGACATAGAAACAGCTGTCGATAAAGCGTTAGATAACCATTGCTATCGTGTTACAGCGCCTAATGGGTTCTGTTTTGTAACGCTAAAAGCTGAAAACTTAAAGCCGGTTTTAGTGATGCTTAGCGCTGAAACGTTAAAGGAAACTGACGAATGAAATACCAACTTAATAAAAATTAGGTTGCACTCAAAATAGATGGCTGGTTAACAAGACAATAGCGAAAAAACACGACATATCTATTTTTTACACATACCACACAATAGACCGCACTACCCCATCCTGAATATATCTTGATAAATATCAATAAAATGCTTTTTCGTGTTTTGCGAGAGAATGGTTAGTGAAATAACTAAGCACACGTTGGAGATATATTTATGCGCGAATTTGAGTTTTCAGTCAATCCAGAAGGCATCAAGCGAACACTAGAGCACACCTTTAGTTCGCAACAAACGTTTTTAAAAGAGCTTGTTCAAAATGCAGAACGCGCAGGTTCTAGTCGCGTAGAGGTAGATATTGATTTAGATCGTCGCATAGTGATCGTTAGCGATCTGGGGTGCGGTTTTGACGAGGATAGGATCGAAGCCTTTTTTACCGCTGGATGTGACTCGCTATGGGATGAAAAAGTGATCGCTGAGCAGCTACCTTTCGGCATAGGTGCTGCGGCTTGTTTGTATGCATCTGACGAGTTAAGCATTGTCTCTAACAATCTCGAAGTTACGATAGATAACGATTCATTTTTAAAGAACGAATCAAAGGCCGTTGTTGAGACAATGTCGGAAAAAATAGTCGGAACGATGATCGGCTTAAGAATTAAAGAATCTATCGATTTAAAGCGTATAAAAAGAGAAGCTGAAACATGGCTGTTTGAGGGGTTTGCGATAGCTGTGTTCATCAACGGCAAGGAGGTAAAGCGAAGCGAATCGCCGACTTTTAAGGGCCGTTATGAGTGGATCGATGCAGATTTTGGAAAAGTTGGTTTTGTAGATGATGCTGCTTTTTTGCATGGGGGACATACGCGAGGAATATGCTTATATCTTCAAGGGTACGAAGTGAATAGAGAGGGTAATAGCAACGGAGTCGTTGTTCACTTAGATAGTAAGATTCACTGCGCGCGCGTGCCGGATCGCGATCGATTAATAGGCAATACGGTTAATGATGCAGTTGGGCAGAAGGTTACGAATTTAATTAAACACGAGATGTTAAAGCGTATTAACAAAGAGCGTAAAACGCTAGACATACGCGATTTCTCAGCGCGATATTACGAAATACTCAGTGAGCTCGATAGCGAATCAGCGGCGGATCTGCCCGTACCTGCGCGGTATTTTAAAACTATGGGACGCATGCCTTTCGTACTGATGGAAAATGAAGAGTTTGACGACGAATTATTTTTCAATGAGAACTCTAAAGATCATCGCAAAGCGGTGTACGCTTCAGAGTTGCCAGAGATAGTGTTTGGGCGCGTGGATAATCTTGAATATAAAGAATATTCGAGTGAAGACGAGGAAAAATGCTTAGATATTTCGAGTTTTTGTTATCTAGCTCAGTTGCCCATTTTAGACGACCGAAGCAGGAATTCCGATATAAACAAAAAAGTGTTGGATATTGAGCTTGATGCAGAGCGATTGAACCTGAAGGTTGAAGCTACGAATCCTCGTGTCGTCAACAAGATAGCCTTAGAACGAATAGGGGTCGTAGATTTAGTGTTTTGTGACAGTTACAAGGCTATGTGCTATTTAGATTCAAATGAGCAGCCGATCGCTGAAGTCAGTGTAGCTGCCGAAATGTGGCTGTTTAAAGGGGCGCTATATATACCGCTTAATGTAATGAGTGTTGACGACACAGTGCGTCAAGTCGTGAATTGTGAAACGGGTAACGAGTGGATAAGTGAATTGAATGAGGACTATTTCAGCGACGTTGTAAGCAAAGTGGAAAGTCTGATTGCTGTGTATCGTAATAATGATGATTGTCAGCTAATTAAAGATATTATGAGGCGTGCTTGGGACGAAATAGCGCGCGTTAAAGATCGCGTGGAAGGGAAAGAATTTTCGATTAAATTCGTCTTCGGGGAAAGAGATTGGAACACGGAAGTAGTTGTCTCCGAGATTTAATCGCCGCGAAAATCGAGCTTCGTGAAGGCAAGAGAAAGAAGCGTTTTCCATGCCATGAAGCTCGATAGAGCCCTGCTAGTGAACGAAATGAGACGATATAATTGCCAAACTTTAGGGGGTGGCAAAATATAGACTTCTAAGGATAACAGTGAGCTGACGAATGAAGTCGAAGAAAGCTGGATACAACATATATGGACTGACCACCGTTCGCGCTAAAAAAGAGATGCTGAAAGCAGGGATGAAACGGTGGAAAAAAGCAAAAATCGCCCAAATCGCAGGTGAGATATTTTATGCTGAGGGCATTGGTGATTTAGATAAGCATGTTTTTGTAGCCGAGACGCTGTGGGAGCATGGTGATCGGTCAGTTCTGTTCCCGGGAGATGCCGGTTTTTACAGGATGTTATTAAGATCGAATTTCGCATTGGATGGAAGCGCTCACTTAAATCTGCCCTATTCGACTTTTATCATAGCGATGCCGCGTGATTTCGAATTCGATGGGGTAAAAATCCCGAGCGTAATGGTGAACTACAACAAAGGTGATGAGCGAAACGGTCGCTATGATTTAGCAACTAAGCTCATGGGTGTCCCGAACGTGGGGCATGCGAAAACTGATATGGACGGCAAGGACTCCCTAAGCTTTTTCTATAATGACCCCTACGGGATGCCAGGAATTGTTGTCGGCGCTACCCAAACGCCGGAACAGGTCGCAGGGGCTTTACAATCACAGTCTGCTAATGAATATGCTGATATCCTCGGGATGATGCCCAAAGATCAGGTTTCTGAGATGGCGATGGAGATTGCTGATACAGACAAGGTTATTCAGTTTGTAATTACAAAACTTATCGCAGGGATTAGTGTTTACTTATCCGCTAACAATATTACGGAGCTAGCGGATGGGTTGCCTAAGGGCGGCCGGGCAGCGATTGGTAATTTAAAGAAAGATATTAAGTACACTTTTAGGCATATACCGTTTGCCGCGCAGGAATCGAAGGTTGGCGATGAAACGATGACGACGCGTGTTGATCATTTTCGGCAGCTTAGAGCGCCCGTCTATTATCAAAATGAATATGCGGATCTGGCCATCGGGTCACGATGGGTATACGTAAAAGCAGCGATAGTGGGCGGGTTTAAAGCGGAACATATCAAAACGACATAAAAAAAGGGCTAAAAAGCCCTTTTAACTTACTTCAGAAAAAATCGTTGCGGTAAGATACCGCTAGTGAAGTAACTTTTTTCTAACGTTTCTTTGTGTGTTAGACAAAGAAAGTCGTCTTCTTTTTTCAAACCAGGCTGGTATGAAATCCGGTAGGAACGCGATATAAGCGGTCTAAGTCTTTCACACTCTCTGGAAAGCTTTCGCTTAGGTGCATAGATATCCAAGCCACCGGTATTGCGAAGCTCACGGAACTTCGCATACGAAAGCAAAGAATATTTGCTTTCGCCCTTTACGCTGCATTTCACCGACATAGTGCCATCAGCTTTACGCTGAAAGACACCCAACTCTTTAATAAGAGCTGCTTTTTTTGGGACGGGCTTATGGCGCTTGGCGAATGTTACGCCAGCGCATGAAGTTAGCATGTAAGCGGCGTTTTTTTGAAATAGTTTTATCATGGTTCTTTTTTCCCTGGGATTGTTAAAAAATGCCGAAAGGCAATTTTGAAAGCAGATGCTCTCGAGTCCGAAGAGCTGCGTTAGGGAAATTGAATCTATATAGTATTCGCTATAAAGCCCGGGGACAATACCCTCTGCGCGATGTAGAACGAAATATCTATGTGGTCTGTGCTAATTTCTAAAGGTAACGTTCTAGTGCTTAAGATAAGGGGTTCACTACAAATATGAGACTAGGATGTTTAAAGACATAATAGTAAGCACGACGAGTATTAATGCACCAGAGCAAATAGGAAGTGATTTGTACTTAGATGGGTTTGGGTCAATGTCTGACATAAGGCGTAAAGTAAGAATAGATGCATTTATAGGATGAAATGAAGGATACAGATGTCACGCCGGATAGTTTAATGAAGAGTGCTTTATAACAATCGTATTTATTGTTTGTGGTTAAATATAAACGAGATGGTCGCAATTTAAACAGCCTAATCTGTTCCGGTTTGAATTAGTAGATAAGCCCTCTCCCTTCGTTACAAAGGGAGAGGGAAGCCGCTCAAAGGGTATAAGGGGGAGCAGCGATTGGAATGATACAATATGCATTTATTTAGTGAAAGTATATTTATTTATTTTTTTCTACGTTATTATAAATGTTTAGATATTATTAACAAAAAGGGTTTTTATGCGCGGATTAATGGGTTTATGTTTAATGGTACTTAGTTGTTTGGCAGCCGCTAATGAAGCCGATTTAAAAGAATTAATTAAGAAAAAACTTCCCAATTTTATTGTGCATGATATAAATGAGTCCAATTTAGGAAATGGCATTTACGAGGTGTTCAACGCAAAGGGGCAAAGCTTTTTTACAAATGGCTCATTAGATGGGTTTATGATCGGTAGCCTGTTTGGCTTTGACAAGAATGGCGAGGTAGTCAACGTAAGTGAACAGCGAAAAGAAAAAAGCAGAGCATTAAAGGCGCGTGAGATAGGAAACAGAACGAATAACTTCGAATACAAAGCGTTAGGCGAAGAAAAGGCTGAGATAATTGTTTTCACAGATATAGATTGTGGGTATTGCAGACAGTTTCACAACGAAGTGCCATCGCTTAACGCCATGGGGATAACCGTTAAATATTTTGCTTTCCCTAGGGCCGGTGTTGAAAGTAATTCATTCGGGAAGCTACGGAACGCTTGGTGCAATAAGAATCCTTTGCGCGCGTTGACTGATGCTAAGTCAGGGGTGCAGTTGAATAATGAGTATTGCGAAAATAATTTGGATGAACAGTATACGTTTGGAATGACTGCAGGAGTTACAGGGACACCAGCAATAATGCTAGAGAACGGTAGACTGCTACCGGGCAGCCGAAGCGCAAAAGAAATTAACAACATAATAGAAACGAATCTTTAACAAGGGGAATATTTTGGAAGCGGCAATTAAAGAACTTTTGAAAACAGTGGGATTGGAAAAAACGATGCAAATCGTATCGATGCATCTAATTGCATTAAAAACGAGTGCAGAAGTTGCCGGCGAAAATCCAAACGGGGAGATTTGTTTTGCGCAAGGGAATATAACAATAGAAACGGGAAATGTAAGCAACTTGTCGATTCATTAAAATTGCGGTTTTAGGGGCCGGCGTATTATTTAACTGAATCAACAAATTAGTTAATCGAGGGTGTTATGAAAAATAAGCTTTTAGTTTTAGGGGTAACGACAATTCTGTTCGGCTGTGGAGGCGGCGGTGGTGGTGATGGCGAGCCAGCAGCGGTTCCTGAAGTAGCGAATGAGACGGAAATTAACCAGATAGATAAGGTTTCAATTGAGTCGTTTTTGCCGGGAAATGTGACTGAAGAAAATGCTGGAACAATCGGCGTAAATGTTTCGCGAGCACTCGTAAAAATGTCTCAAGAATTTTATGATTTATTTCCAAAATCAACCGTCATTTACGGCGAGGACTTAAATTTAGTCGCGGCATTTGAGGAAGAAGAAGCGTGTTCAGAGTCGGGAGCTTGGACGTTAGTTGTGAATGCTGACAATTTAACAAATTCTGATGTGGGCCGGCTATTCGGTCAAGGGGAGACTTATTCAAATGACTACAGCTGGTGTAAAGACCAAAGCATCTTGAGTGGTCGATACTATTTAAACGGTAAAGAATCGTTTACCGGTGAAGCTGGTGCGTTTGACGCATTAGGAAGTGCATATTTGGAATACAACAAAGGCACTTACACTTATCAGAATGTATCACTTAGTGACCGTGACGGTAGCGACTTGGTTCGATTTAGAAATGGCTCGGTTACTGTCGAAAGCAATGAATCAGTATTGCGCGTAACGTCAAACAAGTTCTCATTGATCGAGGATGATGTGACCAATCGGGTTTGGTTTACCGTATCGAATTTAGACATGACATCTCAGAAAGACCTAAACGGTGTATTTGAAGGTGTGACTCTAGATGCAGCGCCGTTTGATATCGAAATTGAAGACGTTGATGCGAAATACACAGTGTATGTTGATGATCCGCTAAATATGCTTGCTGTAAATGGTTGGGCTCCAAACGAAGGGACGATCGTGATTGAAGGCAATAACGGCCGATTAAAGGTCGAATTCATGAGTGGTGTTTTTGTTGGATATATCGATCTAGAAAAAGATGGGGACTATGAGACTTCATTTTCAATCAATAGTGATTTGTACTAGAGGTGTATAATGAAATACGGAATAGCATTCTTTCTAGTAATTGGGGCGGTATCAATGTTTAGCATAGTAAATGAGCTAGACGAGAGCGAAGAGCGATCTAATAGAGCGTATCTTATGAGTTCACCTACTATGGAGAGTGATGAGTTTACGCCAGAAGACTGATTTTTTTAGACGAAAGAAAAAGAGCGCTTAGTTATTTAACTGGCGCTCTTTTTTTATGTGGCGTGGAGAATATTTACAGGCGTTTTTGGCGTTACGGATTTAAGATTTAACTGGAACACGGTAATCAATAAAATCAGAAAACACGTGAGCGGAATAGTCAAAACAGGTTGCGACATATAAAGAATGGTTAGGCTTAGGGAGAAGGCTATTAAAAACGCAACACCGCGCGTATTGGGCTTAATGCACGTTAAGGTGGCGCGCAGACCAAACAGAAAGGCGCAGGATACTATGAAAACGATTGAATGGTTAGCCATGAGGTAATTAAGAAAGTCGCTGAAGATTGATATGTATGCTGTTATTAGTAAGGCACTCAGAAGAAAGCTGATAGAAATAAATGTTATGGGTAGATTAGAGATATTTTTGGTTTTTAAGAGTTCAGCAAATTGAACGTTTTTTACATCTCTGGGTAAGTCTGATGAGAATATATTATCGACTTCAGATGAAATGTTTTTTGATCGCGAATAATTTGATGCCGCTTTATGAAACAATTTTCGCGTGGCAATCAACACCAAAGAACAAAAACCCAATAGGATAAGCGTAGCGGGTATCCCTTGATTTTGTTGGTGTCTGTAAAGCTTAAATAAACTTCTTTTTATAAAACTGTTTGGATACATAACATGGGCATAGACCTCGATATCATGCTTGTATAGATTAATAGTCGAACGAATGGGCGTGGATTCTGAATAAAGTGCTTTGTGCGTGTTATTTACTTTCTTAACCGTCGTTTTTATTGCGTCAAACTGATAAACATCATTGTTTTTAGTTAGGACAAGAAGTTTATCTTTGCGAGAAAAGATGGCGGAACCATCGATTAGTAGCAAGTATCCAGAAAGCTCATCGCAAGCAATGTCGCAGTTTATAAATGTTTTATTGTCGAGATTATCAACTTTAACGTTTATGTACTGAGGGGGCTCATAAAGCGCTTTGAACGAGAGCATTAATACGCCAGCGGCAATAAGTAAGACCCGAAGAGAATTAAACATAGCAATTAAAAACTGAAAACAGCTCCAGTGATTGCTTTGCCATCAACTGGACCGAAAAATCGACTATCAAAGGAGTGATCACGGTTATCCCCGACTAGAAAATATTCATCATGTTCTAGCTGCCAGATACCTTCGGCTTTCGAATTTATGTACTCATTATCGATTTTTATTTGATATTTGGTTCCATGATATTCAACGTCGAAGACATCATCGTTGACAGGTATTGTGGTTATAGGGGAACCGTTTACGAAAAGCGTTTTGTTTGTGTACTTTACTTGATCACCAGGCAAGCCAATCACGCGCTTAACAAACATTTTATTTTGATTAGGAGGAACAAACGAGACAATGTCGGAATAGTCAGGACGCGCTACTGAAAATGCATGAAGATCGAGGATGGGTATATTAATGTTGTAGTTAAGTAGCGACGTTATTACAAAAGCACCTTTTTCCAAGGTGGGTTTCATTGAAGAGGTCGGAACGATATAAGTCGTCGCTATGAATGATTTAATAACAATCCCTAGGGCAAGTATCGGCAAGAAGAAACGACAAGCACGATAAAATTCATATTTTTTAATCTGCTTAAATGGAATAGATGATAGGGTAACTATCAACGTAGCGAGCATAGAAAATAAAAGTATTTTTAACGTCATTAGGATGCCTGCTTCTTTTCGGCTTGATTAGAAAGTCTGCGCATGTATAAACCGTTCTGATAATTGATTTCTTTAAATGGGATTTTATGGTGATGTTGTATTCTGATTCCCTCTGATAAGACATTTAAATATGTATTAATCTTTTTCTCAGTCGGGAAATATTTGTAACGATATGATGAAGCGCCAAGAACTAATAATGATTTGATATTAGCCGATGAGTAGTCAAATATTTTCTGAATAGCAGAAACGGTGTCCTCAATTTTTTTAATCCTGAATTCGTGACCATTAGCTATCAAAATTCCGTTTAATAACGAACTCATGAGCGTTTCAGATAGAGCGATCTGAAACTCGTTAAGATTGTTATGATTAGACTTAAGCAACGTGATAATCATATATGCGGGGATATTTAGACCGCCTTGAATCGAGAGCTTATGAAGCTCTGCGTCGTTAATTTCAAGGGGTCGAAAAATGTTTCTAAGTGTCTTATTAGCATACGGATTCATGTTCAGCTTCCTCTTGTTGAAAGAAAAATGTTTCGTATATAAAAATAGATGCCTCACCTACGTAGGAAATACTTAACTTGTTCTTGGCGCGAGTCATAGCCACATAAAAAAGCACTGTCAATAATGAGACGCCGGCAAAAAGAAGATCGTAATTCAGCCACAAAATACCAATCACAAGGCATATCTCAAATAGCGATGGCAGAATGTTAAAGACAAAAATCGAAAGTAGTGTAGAGACACTCTGAGTGCCTCGGTCAATATCACGGGTGATACCGCCAATGCGGCGATCCAAATGAAAAGATAAGTCTAAAGTATGTAAATGCTTAAAAACACCAAGAGCAATCAGGTTCATTGCGTGATAACGCACTTTGGCAAAAATCGCGTCTCGAAGTTCGTTAAAGAGCGAACTTGCCAACCTTAATAAACCATAGGCAAACAACATACCGAGCGGCAAAACCAATACCAAATTGGTTTGGTCCAAGCTGTCCACTATCTCTTTTAACGCCAAAGGTACAGCGACGTTTGCCAACTTCGCCAACATAAGAAAACTAACAGCCAAAATTACGCGAGA
>ENA-OSET01003792-OSET01003792.1-sediment-metagenome-genome-assembly--contig:-NODE-3792-length-13659-cov-43.993005_pt1 | contig 13659 bp, 8 predicted proteins | sample MGYA00237882_ERZ534229 | MGnify/ENA primary metagenome ERZ534229 (study PRJEB26408, sample SAMN06266212) | sediment metagenome | isolation source: Hudson Canyon methane seep mesocosm | place...
GGATATTCTATGATTTATAGAGTGAATTTTTATTGAGAACTTATTTTTCTTAGGTTTCATGTTTTTCGAGGTTCCCTATCAATTATTTTTCGGGGGGATTACCCCCAATTCAGAAATTGAAATTATCACAGAGAAAAATATCTACTACTGATATCCATTAAAAATGAAGGGGTTAGCATTCAGGTAAATACGTTCACATTTTGCACTACGCCAGAATCGTTCGATACAGGTATTATCGGGTGTTCGATCTTTTCCATCCATAGAGATAGTAATCCCTTTGCTTTTCAGACGCTGCGTATGAATTTCGCTGGAATATTGACTATAACTCCAAGTATAGCGCAATAAATCCATTCTATTAGGAAAATTATACAAATACTTCGCGTGAATTTTTGGAAAATAAATTAAAAGTAGACGCCTTACCCTTCAATCTCTATCTATGGCTAGCTTAAACATTGGTGTTAAAAGTTTATTACCATATTCACTCATATGATCACCATCAAAATAAATTGGTCGCCCTTCTACTTGTGCCATACATCTGCCGCTATGGCACAAGTATGGAATAGGGTCTAAAACCTGAATACCATTTGTAATGGCTACCTCATCTAACAGGTATCTTACCTTCTCATTTCGTTGAATATATAGATTATAATCTATTGATAAATCATCACTATCCATACCAAGAATAATATTTTTAGATAACGTTTTAGGAATGTTTCTTCTCATTTCTGGAGTGGGATGAACAATATAAACAGAATGATTAACAAGGAGTTTCTCAATTGTTGTGCTTAAGTTAACTTTCAATTCATCAAATAGCTGATTTTCCGCACTAACATACTGCTTTGTAAAGTAAATGTATGGCTGGGTATCCCTGATGTCATGTACTCTTTTAGGGTTTGATTGGCCGTATAAATAAGCTCCTGTTCTTGATATCCAAAACACTGGAACTCCTAAATAATTAGAATTAAGAAATTCCATTCTTCTAATATTTTCTTTAAAGCACTCGTCACCACCTTTAATGAACATAATATTAACTATTAATGGGCAAGCTGATTTCGTTAAAGCAATTATGCCACTGTGGTTTAAATCAACAGAGTATGCAACTGCTGTCGTTAAGGCATCTGCGTGACTATCTCCCACAATAATAGCCTTAATATTATTTGCATTACCGATATAACAAGGAAATTTGTTATCTGACAGACATTTATAAGGGTTTTTATTACTCGCTTCATTATTTGCGACTAATATGGGGTTAGAGTAATGCTTTATAAAACCACTGGATATAAAAGTTCCACTACCAATAACCCCAACAACCAATACGATATAAATGGGCTTACACTTTAAGTAACTAAATAAACTGCCAAAATCATTTTTAAACTTAATTTTTTCAATATATTTGTTACTGAGGAAGCCAAGTAACACTGATAGTGAAATGCCAAAATAAATGAACATATCATTTAATGAAAAGTAGTAAATAGCAACAACCAAAGGCCAGTGCCATAAGTAGATTGAGTAAGACCACGCCCCAATTCTTTGGAAAACTATGTTGCTTGTAATAAAACTGTCATTTCGTTGTGCTTGAATTATCAGGAACGAGCCTAGTACAGGCAAAACAGCTAAATAACCAGGCCAATGATTCTCTTTTGAGATAAAGAAGTAAGAGGCAATAATTAAAATCAAGCCAAACCATTCTAATAGTTTTTTTCTTTCTTCTTTCAAAACGATAGGATAAAGATAGGCGACTCCACCAATCATCATTTCCCACGCCCTAGTAGGTAATAGATAATAAGCTGGGTTAGGCCATTTATAGGTAACAATGACGCAGAAGATAAAACCTAAGACTGCCCCAATTAGAACGGTTGCTTTCATTGCCTTAATAGTCAAGAACTTCCGTATAGCAACCAGTGCTAACGGATAAATCATATAGAACTGCCATTCGACAGATAGTGACCAAGTATGAAGTAGCCATTTTTCGTGCGAAGCTGAATCAAAATAACCTGACTCTTTCCAATAAATAACATTAGATAAAAATCCTATGCTACTGCCAACGTGCTTACCTAATGCTTTGTAATCAAGAGGAATGATATAGAACCAACCGAATACAAGTAAAGCCAAACAAAGCACAGCTAAAGCTGGAATTATTCTATTTGCTCGAGAAACATAAAACTTCAAAATAGAAAAGTTTTCTTGCTCTATTCCTCTGAATATTATTCCAGTCATTAAAAACCCTGAAATAACAAAAAACACATCTACACCAGCAAAACCACCCGGCATCCAAGATGCATTAAAATGGAATAGAACAACAGCTATAACTGCAATGGCTCTAAGTCCATTTATATCCTTTCTAAACTGCAAAATACCTTCCCAAATAAATAATATTTCTTAAATGTTAGCCTTCAATTATACTGGCAACCCAATATTTACATCTTACTTTTGCGGTTTTTTAGCAAAACTAGCGCCTTTTTTTACTTTAGCTTTGAGTTCTAATGCTTCAATTTGATGTGTTAACACCGACACTTTTACAGCCTCAAGTTTAGGCGACAACTATTTTGCAAAATACCGCTTTCGATGACTCCATCGTAATCACTGAATTTTCCAGAAATATCTTTTTCCAGTTATTTAGGTTTTGAGGTGTAATATTGTTGGCATTTCTGATTTCAGAGAGCGTTTTTTCATTTTTTAAAATTTCTAGCACAAGTTTACTGAATTTTGTGCCGGAAATTATTGGGGTATTATACTCCTGTGTTTAGTTTACGAGAAATCTCTAATTATGAGGCTGATATTGATTTTTTGGGAGGATCACAATAGGTTTTTTCTGACTTGAAAATAGAAAAACCCCTACATGGATATTATCCATTTAGGGGTTTTTTATGGAAGTTAGATTGATTAAATAACTTTTATTTTTTGGTCATAGACGTCATAATCGAAATATTGGATATATCATTGCTTATAGCAAGTTTTTTTGCATCATTCCATTGGTTTTCAGTGGTCTTAAATAGTTCAGAGATAGATGAAAACCAAAGTCCAATCTGCTCAAGTGCACCTATGTCGCTTGAATAGTTTACCCCTGGGCCTGAATAGCTTGGATTAGAGGCTAAAACTTGATTAAGAATCATTGATTCAATCTCGGTGGGGCTTATGTTATTTTCTTCTGCATAAGTAATTAAATCATCCCAAGTAAGTTCGACGATCACTTGTGAGATTGTATTTGCCGATGCTAAAAGGGTATCTATAGAAATGGAGTCAGTTAAGCTAAATGTATTACCTCCAGTTTGTTGAGAAAGTAAACTTTGTTGATTGTAAAGGCGATAGTCACCTGAGTCAGCCTCAGTTCCTTGAAAATACTTTGTCCAATCAATATTGGTAGCACTCAAGTCCCCATAAGCACGACTTGATCCACCGATTTGTATGCTTGGTGTTGTCATATCAGGTGTAATAAAGTTATTATTAGCGAGTATTAGTTCTTTCGTTAAGAAGGTTTCTGCTTGCTCTAATGATAGGTCAGGTAAGGTATTTCCAAGTAAGTCCTTACCTTGTATAAGTGGGGTGAACGTGAACATTCTTTTTTTGCTATGTGTGCTATAGAATGAGTTATCTGTAATATTTATTTTCTGATGATTAAATTGGTCAGAACATTTATCGTCAGAGTAATTTGCTAAGCTGATAAAACTGCTAGTATATGGGCCTTCAGATATAGCGCTATCAATAAATTTATTATGGTCTATGCTAATATTTCTGAGTGGGCGCATATCCATGCCTGCATTCATTTTTATGCGAGTAACAGAAGATGTATCGGCAGATTGGAATGTGTTATCGTGAATAGATATATTTTCACCTACGCCTACGATCATGAAATTTTCGGCATCAGTAACATTATTTCGTGTGAAGACGACATCGTGAATGGCTTTATCTTCGCGATAATTTGGAGAAATATTAAGAAGGCTATAGTTGTAACGCTTTCCATCGGAAAAGGCAGAGCCAAATTCAGCTTGAGTACGCGGATCTATCCAGCCTGATATCTTATTATCTGAAATCCAGACATAGTTATTTGGATTTGTGAACTTGTCACCAGAAAGGCGTAATGCTGTTCGGCCAAAGGCTGGGCGACTTAAGGTGTTGTTATATACCAAGCCGTGCGAAATACTGCTATAGATTAAATGATTAGCTGAATAATCATAGGTGTTATTTACAATAGCAACATCTTCAAAACTATTACTTGTGAAGAGTTGTGTAACTGCGGAATCATAAAAACTGGAATTAAAAATAAAGAGGCCGCGAGCATTTTCATCAACTGATGCAATGATGCCTTGAAGCATTCCTTTTATATTGACATGACTAACAAGTGTATTCATGGGGTTGCCATTCATATACAATAATGTTGCGCGGTCTCCCAATGGGCTAGGTGTATTAGATTTCAAATTGAAATCTAAGTTACTCATCGTAAAACCAAACATTCCTATACCTTGAAAATGGAGCATGAGGCTTGATGTTTTACCTGTGTTTTGTATGGCCGGAGAGGCTCCTGAACCATACGCACCAAAGTGAACGCCTTTTGCTGGACTCCAGTGCCCTAGGGTTGTAATGGGTGTAGTGTCTAACCTTTCATAATTATAGGTAACGTCGCTATTAACTGCCGTGTATTTAGTAAGTGTACTAACTCCCGTTTCTAGCTTAAATTGTTGGCCGCGATTAAATAAAACTTGATCTCCAGGTCGTAGCGCTGTGCCACGCTTAGCGACTGTGTTACTACAGAGTTGTGTAGGTACCGCAGGTAAGTATTGGCCATCTGTATCTTTTATGGCTTCGGACTCTACAAAAGTACTGCTTCTAAAGAGCTTGAAATTCCCTTGCTTATAGCGAATAATGTCGGCGGTTTCTGTGTCTGTGCAAATATTATCTGCTGTATATTCGCCATTAGGGTAATTGGTGACTTGGTAAGGTGACATTTCACCTAGTGCTCTAGTCGCTGTTTTCCACGGACCTGCACATGAGTTTAGTGCGGCAGTATTGGCATCACAAGTTGTATCAGGTGTGTGAGATAGTCCATCATATCTATCATCTCCAATTTCACTATCTACAAAGTAGTCTTTACCATCACGCGCCCAAACGGTAATGTTTTTTGTATCTGTACTTGTAGATCCATCTTTAGCAGTAATGGTTAAGGTTGCACTGTATTCACCAGGCTCGTCAAATACATAAGCCGCATTGAAAGCATTATAAGTGGTTATGAGTTCATTAGTGGTACTGTTTTTAATTTCCCAGTCGTAAGACACAATATTGTCTTTAGCTGTAGAGTTGGTGCCGCGCAAGAATACACCGAAGGGTACATAGCCTTTGTTTAAGGAAATCTGATCCTTGTTTGCTTCACACTCTGCTTGTGTGAAGTTTACATGCTTTTCGTAGTAGGGGAAGTAGACGTTACATTTATATTTTGTAAAATAATCATTTTCTGCAATTGTGATTTTAGCAACTAAATCCGTACTGGTTTCTACAGGAACTTGCCCAAAGCACATGCGCTCTGCAGCAGCTAGGTTGCCGGTAATGCTTAGCCCTAAGACTAAACTGATTGCTTTAATATTCATTAGGTTTCCCCTTAGATGGTGGTGTAAGTGACTCGAATTATACCAATAGATATACGGTAATGTTACTGTACCTTGGTACATATGAATTTTTATCTGTATATATGGTGCTTTAAAGGTTAACATCCTAGCTAGTTTGTTTATGATTACTATTATGCATTTATTAGCAATATATGAAATATAAGAGTATTGGTGTTGTTGTTATCGGCCGGAATGAAGGGGCGCGTTTGAAAAAATGCTTACGCTCCGTTGTTGAGGTAGTTTCTCATATTGTTTATGTGGACTCTGGCTCTTCAGATGATAGTGTTTCTTTTGCGAGTAGTTTAGGGGTGCATATTGTTGATTTAGATATGAGCCAGCCTTTTTCCGCGGCTAGAGCGAGAAATGAGGGTTTTGATAGGCTATTAAGCGAATCTTCTGATATTAAGTATGTGCAGTTTGTGGATGGGGATTGTGAGATTATTGAAGGCTGGTTTGACAATGCGCTGTCTGCTTTTATGCTTGATAAAGAAAAAGACTCGCTAGCTGTGGTTTTTGGTTTGTGTAAAGAGCGCTTTCCAGAGGCTTCTATTTATAATTATGAAGCGGACCGTGGCTGGAAAATTCCAGCAGGATACACTGAAACATGTGGTGGTAATACTTTTATTTCAGTCAAGGCTTTTAATACGGTCGGTGGATTTAATCAAGCATTGATTGCGGGAGAGGAGCCAGACTTATGTTTGCGTTTAAGGCGGGTGGGCTGGAAAATATTAAGTATTCCTTACGATATGGTCTGGCACGATGTTAATATACTTAAATTTTCTCAGTGGGCTAAACGCGCTGTAAGAACTGGTCATGCCTTTGCTGAAGTAGCTTGGCTACATAGGAAATTTCCAGAAAACTATTGGTTTAAGAATAATGTACGTGTTTTTGGCTGGGGTTTACTATTGCCAGTCGTGTTTGGATTATTGTCTTTATATGATATGCGTTTGTTAGGCTTATTTTTTATTTATCCTATACAAGTAGGGCGAATCGCCCTTAAAGAAGGGTGGCTGTATGCTTATTTTTGTGTGTTAGTGAAATTTCCACAAGCGATAGGTCAAGCGAAGTTTTTCTTTAATCAATTATTGGGTAAAAAAAGTGCGCTTATTGAATATAAGTAAGCTAAATATTGCTGGGGCGCAGACTTTAGAGACTGTGAAAGTATTCAATAAAACGACCAAAAACAGCAAAAAATATGTTGTAACTTATTGATTGTCTGTTGCCGAAGTAGGTTTTTTAACCTGATTTCGGAATACTTTCATAGCCTCTTTAGTCTGCTTTACTTAGAAGGCTAAAGCCTTCGCCCCAAATATTGGAGCGGGAATCTTAGTGCGTCTTTTCAAAATGCTATGTCACCGTTACATGTGGGTTTTTAATTACTTTTGTTCTTAAAAGCCCTCTCCAAAGGGAGAGGGTTGGGTGAGGGGAAATAGAAAGTATGTTGTCAATATTTCTTTCATGTCTTTGTAAGAAATTAAGAGGAGCTTACAACAACTTATTTTAACTTCTCACCACCTAGCCCTCCCCGCCTTTCAAAAAGAGGCGAAAGCTCTGCGTAATATCAGTTCTTAATACAAGTGCAGGTTAAAACCTGCGCCCCATGTCATTACTGCTAACAAAGTTATACAATTATAATTAATTATTTAAATAGGGTGATTTAAAGTGGCGGCTATCGTTGGATACTTTGATGTAAAAAAACAATTACCAGAAACAACATTAAAAACTATGTTATCGGCGGCTTATGTACCGTCTGCGTGTGATGAAACATCATGGAAAACTGAGTTTTCAGGTTTGGGTGTTGTTGAGCAAAAGTCAGATACGGCTAATGTGTATGAGTCTGCGGAAACTGCAAGAATTGTGATGACCGGCGAGTTTGAATCGCTTGAAGTGGGTGATGTCATGCCTCGTTTAGATCATATGACGGATCAGCAGATTGCTTTATTGCGTGGTGGTTTTATCTGGGGATTAATGGATGAGGCGCAACAACGATTTTTTATTGTTAATGATCATTTCGGACGGCACCCTTTATATATAGTTAAGTATAAAGAGGCGGTTTTGTTTGCCACGCAAATTAAAGTGTTGTTGGCGGCGTTACCCGTTAAACCAGAGCTAGATAAGCAAGCGGTTGCGATGATGTTATCGATTGGTGAAATGGTGGGTAACCAAACCTTGGTATCTGGCATTACAACCATGGCGGCGGGTTCTGTTTTGTCGATTGATGCTAAGGGGATGCAGCAACATCAATACTGGCAATATAGCTACCAACAAGATTTCTCAAAAAATAAAAAACAGGCGATAGCAGAAATAGGCTCTGCGTTAGAGCAATCTGTTTATCGTGCGGTTAAACAGAGTGATACCTTAACCGTCCCTTTAAGTGGCGGGTTGGATTCACGATTTATTTTGGGTTTAGCCAATAAAGAAAAGCAAGTTCATGCTTATACTTGGGGGGTACCTGGGTGTAGGGATTTAATTTATGCGAAAAAAACTTCGCAAAAAATAAACTGTGCGCATGATTTATTTGAGTTTGCGCCTAATTATTTACAAGACTATGCTGATAAAGGTGTTTGGATTACGGAAGGTCAGATTCCTGTGGTTAATTTTCATGTGTTGCCGTATGTCGATCGCTTAACGGAGGATGGAAATTTAACGCTATTAGATGGCTATGCAGGCGATGCTGTTTTAGGGGGGAATTTTATTAAACCGGCTTGGTTTAATCATTCTAATCAAGCCGAGGTGGCGGATAATTTATGGGATTGGCGTTTAAATAGTACGGTAAAGCAATTTCAGCAAAGTAAGGAAGTTTCTGGTTTTCTTAAAGAAGCTAAGCCACTATTTACGCAGACTTACGCTGAGTACCAGAGTGAAACTAGTATGGATGCGGTGATGGCATTTTTAATGGATAATCGTGTAAGGCGCGTGACGGTAGGTGGCACTGAAATTTTTAGAACGCAATTTGAAGTGAAGCAACCTTTTATGGATGTGGATTTAATGAAGGCGATTAATTCTGTGCCGCACGAATGGCGCAAGCGGCATCGATTGTATGTGGATGTTCTAAAACACGCTGCGCCAGATGTCGCTGCTGTTGCATGGCAACGTACGTGTATTCCGGTTTCTTCTCCTTATGTTTTTAGTTGGCTGTCATTGGCTGGCCAAAAAGCGTATCGAGAAGCGAGAAAAGTTATGCCTTTACCTGATTTAATGGGTAATGATTCACCGAGTCAATTTGGCATGTGGTTTAGGGGTGATTTACGTGGCTATGTTGAGAGTGTATTATTCAGTGAGCAAAGTTATGAGCGTGGTGTGTTTCCTATGGCCTTATTAGAACAGGCTTGGGAGAAGCATCTTACTAATGAGATTGATGCCTCTGCCTTTTTGGGGGCGGCAATGAGTATTGAGTTGTTTGCCCGTTTATTTATAGATGATTTACAAGGCAATATTCAGAGGTTTTCATGATTATGTTTGAAGAAATATATTATGGAACAAGGTATTTGATAGAGGATGATTTATGAATATTTTGTATATTCAGTATGCGGGAGACTTTTTAGAGGCCTATACACGTCTTTATGTGAATGGGGGAAGTGAAAATTATTATGGCCAAAAATATTCGGTTGATACTGTTGTAAAACAGGCGAGAAGTAATGCTGATATTATTGAGGTTTTAGTTCTTCATACTGATCAATATTATCGTACTGAACTAGAAAAGAATTTAACTGTCGTTGGATTAGGAAAGGGAAAAACTATTTATAGCGATGTTTTTAAAGAAATTGGTGTATTTATACCTGAGCGTGTAATTTTAAGAATGCCTGACGTAAAAATTCTAAAATTTTTACGTAGAAAATCTATTTTAACATTCCCAATTTTTGCAGATTCATTTGAAGTTTCTGGGCTTATTAGAGGCCAGTTATATCGGTATTTACTCTCAAGAGAGCTTAAGAGTAGTTCTGTGCAATGGATTGCTAATCACCAAATTAATGCCGCTATTTCAATAAAAAAATTAGGTATTGATTCAAAAAAAATACTTCCATACGATTGGGAACATAGTGATACCCCCTTGAATTGGGATAAAAATATACCAGATGATTTTGAAACAAAAGAAATTATTGTTTTTTTTGCTGGAAGCATATCTAAGTCTAAGGGCGTATTTGATCTTGTTTCAGCTATACAATATGTGCATGAAGCAAAAAGAAAAATTATAGTAAAAATTGCAGGGAAAGGTGAACAAGAAAATCTCGCTAACTTAGCAAAGGAACAAGGCGTTCGAGATAGTGTGGAATTTTTAGGTTTAATTGATCATTCAGAAGTATTGGAATATATGAATATGGCAGATATTGTCGTTACTCCAAGCCATCATTCCTATCCTGAGGGGTTGCCTATGACAATTATGGAAAGCCTGATGGTTCATACCCCTGTAATAGCTTCGGATCACCCTATGTTTTTAGGGAGAGTAGGGGGGAGAGGGGCTGTTGAGTTCTTCCAGGAAAAAAATTCAAAAGATTTGGCTAATAAAATAATTTCTCTTTGCGGAGATATTGGTGAATATAAGAAGCGTTGCAATAATGCCCCTCTTGAGTGGAATGATCTTATTCTTAAATTAAAATGGGGGGAGATGATTAATCTATGGCTTAAAGATTCTTCTCATGATTTTATTAAAAGCTCTTTATATGAAATTGAAAAAATAGATGAGCTAGGTGGTAATTGATGAGAATTATCATGTTGGAAGTTATTAAAGTTATTAGTTTATTTTTAAGCTTTTTTTTTCGCGTGTTGACGCCTATTTTAAGTTTAATTAATCGATTACTGTATTTATCAAAAGCTCAAAGTAAAATACGCAATTCTATTCCTGTTAGCACCCAGTTCGATGGTGAATTACAAATTATTGGCACAGCAAATGTGACGTGGGGTGAGCATTGTCGATTTGGTAAGGATGTAGTTTTAGAAACCCAAGGTGACGGTGTTATCGAACTGGGTAATAATGTACGCATTAATCAAGGTACTGTGATTGTTGCACATAGCCGCGTTTCTATTGCAAATGATTGTTTGATCGGTGAATATTGCAGTATTCGGGATGCTAATCATGAGATTAATTCGGGTGAATTAATAAGAATGCAAGGGCATTCTAGCTCAGCTATACAAATAGAAAATGATTGTTGGCTTGGACGTGGCGCTGTTGTGCTTAAAGGCGTTACTTTGCACCAAGGCTGTGTTATTGGAGCAAATAGTGTAGTAACTAAGACTGTTTCTGGTAATGCGGTTGCTGTGGGTATACCTGCTAAAGAACTAAGAAAGAGGAAATAATGAAAATATTATTAATATCGCCATTTGAAAATAATGGTTGGACTTGGCTTTCGGAATATTTTCCAGAGCATGAATGGACTGTCATTAATAATGATTTATTTGGTATTAAGCTACCTTTTTGGTTCCTTAAGGCAATGACAGTTATTAGAGGTGTTTCTAAGTATGATATTGTTATTACACATGCCCCTTATATGACTCTAGCGGTTGCATTTGCTTTATTTATTACAGGACAAGATAAAAAAATAAGGCATTTTGCCTTTAGTTTTAATCATGGTAATGGGCGTTTTTTTAAGGGGGTATATCTGCTGATTGCTAAAAAGGTTTTAAAGAATATAACTGGTTTTGTTGTGTATTCAAAAGCTGAGAGAAAACTCTTTAATGAGAAATATGACATACCGCTTAATAAGCTTTCCTTCTGTCATTGGGCTGTTAATCGGCCAGAGTTAGATGAATCTCTAAGGGACTATATTATTAATTCTAAGCCTTATATTTCATGTATAGGGAGAAATAATAGAGATTTTGAAATATTTATTGAGGTAATGCGGATGAATCCGCAGTTTAATGCAATTTTAGTTTGTCCTAAAGATAGGTTATCGAGTGTTAATTTGCCTGATAATGTATTAATCAAAAATGACATTCCTATGAAGGAAGCAATGACTGTGTTGGCTAATTCAGTAGTTAGTGTTGTGCCTATTAAGGATGTATCAACAGGTGCGGGGCATATTACAATTGTGTCTGCTATGCAGCTTGGTATTCCACAATTAGTTACTAGAATTAATACAGTTGATGATTATTTTATAGATAATCATCATGGTTTTTATGTTGAGTTGGGCGATGTTGAGTCCATGTCTGCTAAACTGAATGAGATTATAAATAATGATGAATTACGTGAAATCATGAGTACAGAGGCTGCTGATTTTTCAGAAAAATGGTTGATGGAGCAATCATCTGTGAATTTCTTAAAGAAATATTTAGAAGCAATTGAAAAAAATACTGCTTTACCAGAGTTTCCTACATAATATTTAATAGTATTATTATAGTTCAGGGAAATAAGGGGGTTGTAAGTTATTGATTCTTTATATTGGGAAAATGTGTAAGGGGATGTCTGTAAGAGTGCCTTGTGATTTTATTCGTATAACTCTATGTTCAAGTTTTCAGCTATAACTGGTCTAAGAAATGTACATTTTGACGAATTAATTTTATAAGTGGTTGAGTTGTGTAGACGTAGATAATTTCTTAGACAAAGTAATTATTTATAGAATCAATTGGTTAAAAAAACTTGAGCATCGATCATAAGGCGGTAGGTTTTTAAAAAAAGTTTTATAGTTTTAAGAGAGAATTTCATGAAAAAAATAGCAATTATTGGTTTGGGTTATGTGGGTTTACCATTAGCAGTCGAGTTTGGTAAAAAAGTAAATACAATAGGCTACGATATTAACACGGCTAGGGTTAGTGAATTAAATTCGGGCACTGATTCCACTTTGGAGACAACGCCTGAAGAATTGGCGTCAGCTAGTTTATTAAGTTGTACGGATAATCCGGATTTATTAGTCGATGCCAATATCTATATAGTGACAGTCCCTACGCCAATTGATGGTAGTAAATCACCTGATTTAAGCCCTGTTATTTCTGCGACTCACTTAGTGGCAAAATATTTAAAGCAGGATGATATTGTTATTTATGAATCAACTGTTTACCCAGGTGCAACAGAAGATGTTTGTGTACCAATTTTAGAAAAGGTGTCGGGATTAAAGTTTAATACGGATTTTTATTGTGGTTATAGTCCTGAAAGGATTAATCCAGGTGATAAAGAGCGTACTTTAACAACTATCCTTAAAGTGACCTCAGGTTCAACTTCTCAAGTTGCAGATTTTGTAGACGATTTATACAGTTCAATTATAATTGCAGGTACATTTAAGGCGGCTAGTATGAAAGTAGCAGAAGCTAGTAAGGCTATTGAAAATGCACAGCCCTGCGAAATGCCAAAAAGGGCAAAGCTGTCCAGTTCAGCAGCATCAGCAACCGCGCCAATGTCAGAGACCATTGTGTCAAAAGATATGTCTTCGGCACCCCAATCCGACATACCGCCCCCACGATGGTCAAATCGCACCAGCGCATTGTTTTTCTGAAAACCATCTAAGAGTGGACCCCATATGGAAGAGCGCCATTCATACTCAAGATGGCTTAGCCAGTTTGGTGCTTTGACCAGATTTGGCCCCTGCCCAATTTTGGTATAGGCGAGTTGAACATCATCTTGCGTCAAACAAAACTGAATGTGCTGGCTGCGCGCCTGCTCAAGGTAATCAATGTCTTGTGCTGACGAGTTCGGTGTCCACTGCCACACCCGGACTAGCCGCGAAATATTCTTGACCGCCTGCTGCCCAAGATCAACGAACGGCTCGTCCAGGCTGTCACAGACCATCTGATAGGTTTGGTCTGAAATGCCGACCCCGCCCGGCTCAGTCATGCTCTCCAACCGGGATGCTACGTTCACGCCACCGCCAAAGACATCACCGTCATCAAAAACAATATCGTCGACATTGATACCAATGCGGAAGCGAATGCGTTCGCTTTCCAAACTATCTATTTCCCGGTCGACCATCCCAAGCTGGACATTGATCGCCGCGCGCACTGCGTCTGCCGCACACGTGAACTCTACCAAAAGCCCATCGCCGGTCGTCTTGACGATCTTGCCGTTATTCCGTTGTATCTCTGGGTCTATCAATTCGCGGCGATGAGCCTTTTGCCGCGTGATCACATCAAGTTC
>ENA-OSET01003793-OSET01003793.1-sediment-metagenome-genome-assembly--contig:-NODE-3793-length-13655-cov-6.259832_pt1 | contig 13655 bp, 10 predicted proteins | sample MGYA00237882_ERZ534229 | MGnify/ENA primary metagenome ERZ534229 (study PRJEB26408, sample SAMN06266212) | sediment metagenome | isolation source: Hudson Canyon methane seep mesocosm | place...
AGGTATAGTCATATTCTTAATCCTAAAACAGGCTGGCCAGTTAGGGGTTTTTCTTCAATAACCGTTATTGCAGAGCAGTGTGTTATTGCTGGCAGTATATCAACTATTGCCATGTTAAAAGAAAAAAAGGCTAAGAGCTGGTTGAAAGAGTTGGGGGTGTCATGTTTGTGGATGGATGAGAAAGGGAAGGTGGGGGGAAGTATTGAGTAATTAGTGATCATAAATAACAAAACTGTTCGCACGAAGATTGGGTGTGAGATGACTCTGGTTAAATGTTGTCAGTCTTTTGCTGGTTACAAATGATGAAAGAATAAGGCGTTGTTTTTTTAAATGGCTATGAGAAAATCCCCTTGATAGCGTCTATTCTGTCCTTCAAGGTGCGGCGTAAATACATTTATGTAGCCTTAGAGGTAGCTCAAAAGCCTTGAAAAACAGAATGAAAACAACTTTAGAAAATGAACCGGCTGTTCGAATCATTTCTGGCAAGGCAGTGAAGATGATGAAATAGAGACGTTGCATGTAACGTCTCTATAGAAATATAACTGTTGTTAGTTCGATGAAGATTAATGCAATCAGTGAAAACTAATCGGCTAAATATTCTTCAAAAGGAAGTAATGGGTCTATGCGGCCTTCAGCACCAACAGCTTCAATAATTAGAAATTCATCTTGTGCAAGCTCAGTAGAGAGTGGGTTGCTAGTGTGGGCAGATAAATTGTGACCATGAGGGATTTTAATTTCGGGATGGTCAAAAGGTGCTTTTTCATATCGCACGCGATCATCAGTTAATGTTTTAAGGAAGGCGATTAAATCTGCACGATTTTGCTCAGACCTCAATAACTCCGGCGAAAAAATACTGGTGGTATGTTTAGCTTGCGTATCAAAGTTGCCGCCGCGCGAATAAAACTCAAGAACTTGATCAAGTGTTGCCATGCCTCCGTTATGCATATAGGGGCCAGTTAATTCAATGTTTCTTAGGGAAGGGATTTTGAAGGCACCGTTTACGGCATGAAGCATTTTATGGTTTGTAGGGCTTTGTAATTCTGCAGCCGCAACTGCTTCAGTTGGTAAAGTGGCATTTATTATACGGTAGCAATTTTGAGTCGATTGCTCTTGAGGTTTTATATCATCTTCTAAGGTGAAAAAATTATTTTGCGGAATTGGGTATATCATGTTTATCGAAAATAAATGCTCGAAGTCACAGGGTCTTACGTTGGAAATATCGGGGTCAACAACTTTTGAATGATTTCCAGCAAGAAACTGAAGATATTGCTTGCTATAAGAAAGAGGGTTCCCAAAGTCATCCACACCTCCATTTCCTATGTCGGAGGTTAATTCGGTAACACCTGTTGAGGCATAGCCTGTGTCAAAAAAAGCAATGCCATCTGACAGAGTAACTCGGTTAACTACGTTGGTGGTGGTACTGACGGTTGATTTGCTATTTCCAAATGCTTGCGGATGAATTTCAGCAAATTTTACATTGGCTGCAATAGACGCTGTGGTAAAGTTGGGGCCGGTGTGACAATGTGCACATAGAGAGCTGCGAAAAATATCAAGGCCATTGATTTCTGAAGGGCTAAGATCAACAGGTATTCCATCTTCGTTACGTGCGCTGAGATCAAAAGCTGATTGGTCGGAGATAAGAGTTGATTGATATAGTTGAATGGCTAAGGCAAAAAACATTCCGAAATTTGCTTCCATTTGTGTATAAGGTAATTCTCCATCAGGTGTGCCAAATGGGCCACGACGACGGTATGACCAGTATTTTTTGTCGAAAGATTGTTTAATTAGAGTGGCGTAAGAGGTATTGAGCCCTGGTAATTGATCGTCTGGATTACTGTTACTTAGTGAGCCTAATACGCTATCCAGATGATGAACTTTCTGGTGTTCAAGTGGTTTTCGATAAATTAATTTTCGTCCAATAGCAGGAAATGACCTTCCTGAACAACCCATTTCTGTAGTGCTGAGTGGAGGAGCTAATGCCAGAGATGCTAAGGATGAGTTAATTAAGTGCAAGCGTTCTTTTTTTACCCTGCGTGAATTGATTTTAATCCATACTCCTGTCTCTTTGTTTGTGTCTCTTTCACCCCAGAGACTACTACCATTAAAGATATTGTTGGCCCTGCCATCCCAAAAACTGCGATGATTGAATATGGCATTGATTACAGAAGGTGTATTTCTGGGTTCAACTCGACGAGTACCTAAAAGACCTGAATGAAATATCGGGTCGGCTGAGCGTTCACATGTGTCTTCAATCGTGTTTGTGCGTGAGCTGGACTGGTATTTTCCGCTGAAAGTACCTGATGAAGAGCTGACATCGTCAGTGTTATGTATGATGGGCGAGGTATGATCGGAAGGGATGAGTCTTTGGTGAAAGGGGAAGTCATTCCGGGTAAGGGTGTGATTGGCACCTAAGGATTGACCTGAAATGGAATCATCAAATATTTGCTTGCTGATGTCGGTAGATTTACCACCTGGAGAAAGCTGGTTTTTGGTCCGGGAATCTGCGCCAGCATGAAAGTGACAAGATGCGCAGGCCATTTGGTCGCTACCTACATTGCTATCCCAAAATAATGCTTTGCCTAATATAATAGCTTTGTTTTTATTAATCACTATAGGAGATGCCCCGTCAAGTAGTCCTGGAGTGGGAGGAATTTCCATATCAGACAGGCTCATGGGTAGCGGGCCAAATCCACTGGCATAGGAGTTATTGCTAACCATGCAATAAGCAAGTAAAAAGACTATTAAAGGTGCTTTATTTTTGATGAATAAGGCCGGCATATAGAACTCCAGAAAGCAAATGTAAATAATGGGGTGGTTTAAAAAACAAAACCGATACAGGCGTTAAGCTCTGCACCGGTTGTTGGCTGTATGCTCAATGTCTACCTATATAAAGGTAGAAGAGGATGGAAGCTAAATATAAAAAAGATGTAGAAAAATTAAGTACCCACTAATAGCAAGTATAGGTTGTGTCTTGTCAGTACTTATTATGCATTAGCAATTTTTCTGCGTGAGCTAGCCCCTAATCCAATTATGGCGCTACCGAATAAATAAACGGCTGCCGGAACTGGAACGGCGCTGACTTCACTGACAGTTAAGTCAATTGAGCCAGTGCCTAAGCTTCCGTCCGCACCGCCAACAAATACAACATACCAGCCCATAGCTACAGAGCTTAAAGTGATTTCTGCGTGGCCATCACCAGGGGTGGTGTCGCTACCGTTACCAACAGCTGCGCCCCATGCATTGCCTAAGGCTGTAGCGCCATCATTAGCATAGCCTATTGTTTCTAATATGCCGTGAGCAGTGTATCCATTGTCCCCTGATGATGTTGTGAGGCTGTCATCTGTCATCCAATAAGTCCCCCAATCGCCAGGGCTTCCCACTTGGTTAAAAGAATGAGGCGTGTTCCACGAATTCGTGGATTCTTCTTTAACAGGTCCTCCTGATTCGTTACCTCCATCGAATTCACCATCTGTACGCCATACAGTGAAACCTGGGGCAATAGCTCCATTTGCATCTGCTGAAACAACGATATCAGAGGCCATGTGTGTATGAAATGTATACCAGGCACCAAAATGTCCCCAGGAAGCATTGGCAAGAGACGGGTTGTTGGTATAGGATTTAATATCAGCATTAGCAGCTGTTTTGGTAATGCTGCTCGCTCCCATCATTCCAACTATATTTGTCCCTCCATCCCAGGTAGTTGCACCATTTACCGTAACCCCTAAAGCGTAGGCTCCAGTTGAAGCGGTCATTAAAGTGCTGGTGACTAGTGTTAGTTTGATAACAGAAGATAAAGATTTATTCATTTTGATATTACTCCATTTTTAACGTCGTTAGGACTAATTGTTTAAGGACTAAAAGGTTACGTTTAATTTAAGAATACATATTCTTATGTCATTCAGGGATTTGAAAGCGCATAAGCTTAGGTTTTCTTTTTTGCTGAAGCTCTGTTGCAGAAGATAGTTCTCTTACTGCTCTCCTGTTGCTTCAAGGAGGTGGCTCGGCTACCTGTGTAAGTCTTTAGGTCCGTGGCTTTCCGACCTCGTCTTTCGGCGAGTGTGGCTGGGTAAATTTATTTTGTAATTTATTATCTAGCAAGCAATATAGGTGCCATTTATTATTAGTTTTGTGTGGAGGTGGAGGGTGTTAATTTACAAGGGAGGGGGGGCGTCCAGGTAAGCTCTGCTGCAACATTCTGTTGCAGAAACAGGCTGTTTCACGCATAAAGTGTGTCATATGACCTATTTGGTTATCAATAAAGCTAGAGCTCCCCTCCTCAGTTTTCTTCAAATGGATAAGGTTGAGGAGGGAGAGGGGGTAATTGCTAATACAGTTGTGCTGCTTAAAAATAATTATCCTGCTTTTCGATAGTTGCGAAGAAAGACGAGGCTACTAAGCATTAACCATCCTGCTGCTGGTGCAGGAACAGGAGCTACTGCTAGTGCTTCTGCATAGCTAGTTATAGAGACATCAGCGTAGAATAGATTTGATTCAAAGGCTCCCAGTGTTAAGCTGAAAGAAGGTGTTGCAGAGATGCCATCGTTGAGAAAAGGGATTTCAGTCGAAGCGGAGGCATCCAAATAAACATCTCCTCTTTCCCATTCGTCCCAATTAATATCTGTTAATATATTGCCATACCCAATGGCGATTGTATTTGTGGCGTGATCCCCCGTTACTTGAGCATTTAGAATATAGTTTAAGCTATATTCAATGGTAAAACTGTCTGAGGAGTTGTTTATAAATTCGAGGCTACCAAGCGCTTCATAGAAAGCCTCAACATTGCCGCCATTGTTTGCATTTCCAGATGAATTAAATATTTGATTAAAGCTATCTCCAGCACTGACTGCGGCAATATCGGAGTCAATTTCACTGCTTGTATAAGATTTATTTGAATCAGCATCCCCTGTGATGATCTTTATAGGATATGAGGGTTCAAATAAGCCGTAAATATCCAGGCTTGAATAATCGCCAGTATTTGTGTTGTTAGTGATGTTGTCTATGCTTATGCTAACGCTTGATTGAGACTGGAATGTGCTTGTTGCTTGTGCGGTTTGTATTCCATATAAGCTGCTGATAGCGGTTAAAAACAAAAATTTGTGTAATTTATTCATAAAATTCTTTACTTTCAAGCTTGTTAAAGCCTTTTGGTCTTGGTTTGTAGTAGATAGCATCATGCGAATATGAAAATACTCATTCGCATGATGCTGTGGATTACGGGGTTAAAAGCTGTTCAAAAGTTGCAATAGGTGTTTCTCGTCCATTTGCTCCTACAGCATCTAAAACGAGTGTATTATCAATTGCTAGGCTAGAGTCTAGTGGGTTGCCGTTAGTCACTTCAGTCTGATTTCCTAGGTGGCCATGAGGGATAGTCAGTTGAGGGTGGTCGAAAGGGGCTCTTTCGTAGCGAACTCTTTCGTCAGTTAATGACTTCAAAAAAGCTACAAGATCAGCTCTTTTTTGAATGGCGCTAGCTGTGTTGGAGGCAATTGCGCCGTTCTGGGCGATAAAATTATGCTCAAATTCATTATTGAAATTGCCTCCTCTTGCATAAAATTCAATGACTTCTTCCAGTGTAGCCATGCTACCGTTGTGCATATAGGGGCCTGTTAGCTCTATATTACGCAGGCTGGGGACCTTAAATGCTGCTTGAGTAGCAAATGACATTTTTTTACTGTCAGGGTTTGCTAATTCTATGGCTGCAACCGTTTGGTTTGGTATAAATGATGCAGAGCTGCTGTTATAACAGTTGCTGTTGCCATTTGGGTCAGGAATAATGCCATCTTCTGGTCTGAAGTAATTGGTTATTGTTAGAGAAGGTGGAAGAAATCCATTGCTGGCAAATAATGATTGAAAATTACAGGATTTTATTTTTTCAATGCCGGCTAAACTATCAATGATTTGATAGCTTGGATTGGCAAGGTATTCTGCATATTGGGCGCTAAACGATAGTGGATTGCCAAAATCATCTGTTCCAGCTACGCCTGCGTCGGTGTTTGCAGCTTGTACGCCTGTGTTAGCAAAGCCTGTATCAAAAAACCTGGAGCCAGTGCTAAGGTCATAGTTGACTATATTGCGATTAATGGCAACGCCATCGACCCCGCTTTGGTCGACATTGAGACCAAAAGCCTGGGAGTTTGCTTCAAGGATTTGGGCGTTAGTGCTGATGGCATTTGATGTTAATACGGGGCCTGAATGACAAGCGTTGCAATGTAGTTCTTCAAATGCGAGGGCGCCTCTACGTACTGATTCTCCTAGGTTTGTTGGTAATGTTTTGTCGTCAAATATTGCATTATCAAAAGGTGCATCGTCCGAGATTAAAGTGGATTCATACATTTGTAATGCTAGACCAAAAAACATGGCGAAGTTGGCTTCCATTTGGGAGTAGGGTAATTCGCCATCCTTACCGCCGAATGGGCCTATACGTCTATAAGACCAATATTTTTTATTAAAGGCTTGTTTTATCAGGGTTTGGTATGTTGTATTGATGCCTGGCTGTGAGTTGCCTTCACTGCTATTGCTTAAGCCTCCTAATACGCTATCTTGATGATGCACTTTTTGTTGATCAAGAGGGCGACGGTATAAAAGTTTTCTGCCTAGCTCCTCAAAGGTGCGTTGGCGACAGCCCATTTCAGCATCACTTAATGGTGGGGCTAAGGCTTGTGAGGCAAGGGATGAGTTGATAAGCGCCAGTTTTTGGTGTTTAACTTTACGGCTATTTACTTTAACCCATATCTTGGCTTGAGTATCGCGATCTCCCCAGATGCTACTGCCATTAAAAGTATTGTTTGCTCGGCCATCCCAAAAATTTCTATGGTTAAAAACGGCATTAATTACGGTTGGTGTGTTGCGTGGTTCTACGCGTCGGGTACCTACACTGTTAACGTGAAAAACAGCGTCTGGATCGCGTGTGCATTCATCGTTTATATCACCAGTGCGTGGAGCGCTGTTGTAATCACCACTAAAAGTGCCTGATGAGGCGGCTGTATCATCAGTATTCCAGATAACTGGACTGGCGTTGTTGAAAGGATCATCTTTTTGATGAAAAGGGAAGTCGTTGTGCGTTAATGTGTAATTGGGACCGCCCGTTGATCCTGATGCAGTGGCTTCAAATGTCTCGCCGCTAGCTGCAGGGTTTTTATGGCCTGGGTTTAATTGGTTTGTTATGCGACTATCGGCACCCGCATGGAAATGGCAAGACGCACAAGCTATACCGTCACTACCTACAGCTATATCCCAGAATAAAGCTTTGCCAAGAATAATTGCTTTTTGCTGATTTACGATAATAGGACTTGTCCCATCTATTAGGCCAGCAGGTAATTCAGGTAATGGTGCATTTTTTAGGCTGGTTGGTTTGGGGCCGTGAGCGTATGCCAGTTGTTGCAGTAGCAGAGTGGAACATACTGCTACCAATATCTTTAGTCGCATGACTTGTCTCCTGATATGTATGGGTTGGGTGTCATCCCAATTAATTTGTTTTTTATTTAAGCAATTAACAAGCCGTTTTTGTAGGCGGTTGATATTAAATGATTTTTTCTTTGTTGTTTGTTTGAGGGATAAAATAGAGACTAGTAAGCATAATAAAAACAGGGGATATGCCTTGTTTTTATTATTTTATCTGCTACAAGGGTGGGTGGTTCCTTGGTGTTGGGATAGTTCTTGGTTTGTGTGTTGTGGGATTTTGTATTTCAACGGGGGAATAAGGGATGAGTGTTAAGGGTTTTAATGTTGTGCGGTTCTTTAGTTTGTGTTTAAAGATTGCAGGGCTAAATCGAGAGTGCTCGCGCGAATTTTTCATGGGTTGTGAAGGTATTGTTTTTTAGTAATTACTCAGCGTAACCTGAGGTATGTAGCTCTGAAGCCCTCTCCTGCTGGAGAGGGGTGGGTGAGGAGTGCTTAAAATAAATTCTTTATTTCTTTATTTCTTTATTTCTTTATTTCTTTAGTCTTTAGAAATAGAAAAAAGAATTTTGCAAAAGAGAATTGTTTAATTTCCTCCTCACCCAAACCCTTACTGCCATTAAGTTAAGAGGAATACAGAATGGGGCGCAGTGCTTTAGCCTGCTTTTATAGCCGAAAATAGCAGGCTAAAGCACTGCGCCCCAACGAACTAATTCGTTAACTTAATGGTATTGACCCAAACCCTCCCCAGGAAGGGAAGGCTTAAAAGGAAGCCCCGTTAATATAATATTTAAGGGAATATTACTACATTTTTAAGTTTCACTGAGTAGTTACGTTTTTATTTGGTTCTTTAGCAAAGAAGGAGGTGGTAAAAATGATTTTAAGGTCTGTAAAAGCTTGCTCTCTAGAGGGAGTCAAGTCGTTTTGTATCTATTTCTGGGCTGGTTTTTTGCCGTTCTGGTTTGTTTGTGTATCTTCTGGTATTTTGAAGAGCTTGATATTGGGTGGGGTGAAGGCGAGGGGGCAAAGAGTTGTTGTCAAAGCCATTTAGGATGGCTTTGACAATGTTTTGTTAGCTTATACCTGTTTTTTTCTATTGTTAAGAGATGTTAAGCCTATAAGTCCTGTGCCAAACAGCCATACAGCGGCAGGGACGGGAACAGTTGCTGGAGGAGGTGTTGATATGACGTCTCCCACTACAATATTGTCAAAGTCAAATTCTAACACTGTATCTCCTAGAGGAGCCGCTTTTATGCGGTAAAAGTCAGTAAAGAAAAACTCAACGTAGTCCACTTCGCTAAAATTAGCGTCTAAAGCAAGAAAGTTCACTGGGCCAGTAAAGTCATTGGCAATAGTGGTTTCGGCTACTTTGTTACCACCAGCATATAGCATGGTTACGCCATCAGCTTCCGTAGTGCCGGTCATCATGTTGTTTATACCACCAAGGAAGCCTCGAACTGTAACTGTTGCATTTGGATGGCTCACTCCATCACTTTGTAAAACAGCATTAAGAACATCCATTGATTGCAAAGAAAATCTTTCGTGAGAGCCTGAGCCATCAATGAAAACACCGTCAACATCACCATGAATAAAAGGTGTTGTCGGGGTGGAGGGGTTGCCATCACCACCATTAACGTGAATGTGTGAATTATCGCCGAAGTTAACGATTGGGGATAGAGTGAGTGTTCCTTTGTTATCACTGGTGTTTATGGTGTATGGGGTGCTTGAATGAACTTTCTCGAATCCAGGGCCGAAAATAGGTGAAAAATCTTGCCATTTGTTATCAATCAATGTGCCAGAGTAATCTTGTAAGTCAATGGTTGTCGTTGCTATGGCTTGGGCTGTAAAAGTACTTGCAGCAATAAGAATGGCTGCAGAGATAAAATTTTTATTCATGGTTATATCCTGTCGGTATTTACGGTCTTTCTTAATTGTTTTCAATATTAATACGAAGGGGGTATTTGCTGTGACGGTTTCTGTCTCGCAATTTTGATGCCAGTTGTTTGTAGGGTCTGGCTGTGGGCGCTTGATGTCGAATGTTTCTTGTGTCGCTTGTTTGGATTGTAAGTGGGGTGTGTGAGGAAACTAAAAACTTCAGATCAGTTCTTAGCTTGTAGGGCGAGCGCTGGTGGTGTTTTTCGAACTGGCTGTAATGCGTGCGAATTAATTAAACTATGTTAAATGACGTTGCTTGTGAGGCATATCCCCTATTATTGTTGCTGACGGATAAAAAAATGCTGGGACGTGTTTTATACTTAATTAATACCTCATTTTGGTAGAGAGCCATGTTGCACCTTTCTGTGTAACCCCTTTGGGTAAATACCAGTTTGTTGTAGACTGGTTTGTGCTGTGATCCAATATCAATGGATAGGGTGATGGTATAAACAAGTATCTTTTACTTATTCAAGTGCTATGCCCTCTGTATTCTGAGATTCAACCTTTTTTGCACTGTTCTTAGGAGCGTCAGCTAGCGCCTCATGGTAGATTTTGGGACTCCATGTCACAAAAATCGATTCGCCACTAGGCGAATCCTTAGGCCGCGGCCGTCCTGAGTCCACCTTAACTATGTCCACAATCCTGCATAGTTAAGGTCCCCACAAATGGCTTTACGGCTCTTTGAGAAACAATTTTAGCCCCGTTTGCTATCGAGAACATTGGCAAATTGCCCTTTAACCTACCGCGGACTTTACTCCGTCCTGGGCTGACAGCGGCTGAATACCATCAAGTATTTCATTAATAGTGTCACACTATTAAACTAATGTTGTAAGGGTAAATTATGGGGTGATTTTATGCTGACTGAATATGATGACATAATAAAACTATGATTTTAGTGTAAATATGGTTTGGAAATTGCTTATCATAATTTTTTGTTTGTGTTTTAAAGAAATAATGAATAAATTCTTTTTTTGTATATATTTGCTCATGTTTTGCTCTAGTGTAAATGCAGTGCAGTCCGGTGATTCCATACCTTTATGTGAGGCGAAAATGATGAACTCAGGTCAGAATTTGGATTTAACTAATTATAAAAACCAGGTATTGCTAATTGATTTTTGGGCTACTTGGTGTCCGCCGTGCAAACAATCCATGCCTTTTTTAAATGCCCTGCGCAATGAATTTCTGGATAAGGGATTTGAAATAATTGCAATTAATGTTGATGAAGATAGTCAGGATGCACAGAGCTTTCTTGAGAAGTACCCCGTTGATTATCAAGTTGCATATGATGAACGAGGTGATTGCCCAGCAAAATATGATGTAAAGGCTATGCCATCTTCTTATTTTATAGACAGGCAAGGCAAGCTACGCTATGTCCACTTAGGTTTTCGCCATGCAGATGAAACAGAAATTCGAACTCGAGTTTTGGAGTTATTGCAGGAGAGTCGTTAAATGTTTTGGAATATTCAATATAGCAGAGCCAGTTTGGTTTTGTTAATAGTATTCAGTGTGCTTATGTTAGAGGGATGTTCTGTTGCTCCATGGGAGCGGGGTAATTTGGCTAAAAAACAGATGTTAATTGTACCTAACCCAAATCGTACTGCTTTACGGCAACATGTTTTTGATAGTAAAGAGTCATCTCAAGGTGGGATGGGCTCAGCAGGAGGGGGTTGTGGCTGTAATTAAAAAAGGAAAAAAAACATTAGCCGCTTTGTCCTGTGCAGCAATGGGCTTACCTGGAATACAGGTTAGTGCTGCTGTTCCAGTCGCTGGGGCTGAGAGTAATGTGCAATATGGTTTTTATCAAGAGCAGGGTGAGCGTATGCAGTCGCAGATTTTTCATACTGATTTTGTGGTACCGTTTGCTGAACGTGTGGAATTTACTTTTAGTGCGGATCTTGATACTTATGTTGGTGCTACTCCATTATATAGTACTCCTGATTCTGTACCCGATATTGTATCAGCAGCATCGGCCGAATTTGAAGCAGCATGGCATATGGCTTCTCCTTTGTTATTTTCTGATGAAAGTGCGGCAATTGAAAATAGAATTGGCCTAGAAATTCTGGGCAGGGAGTTATTTAATTATTTTGTAGATCCTTTTGGTGGTAATTTCAATATTAAACCGGAGTTTAAAAAGGAAGCAAAAGTAAAAACGATTGAAGAATTTATAAACTTTCCAGTAGCTGTGTCAGTTGCAACAAATCAGGTAATGGCTGAGCAACCGAGGGAAAGCCGGACTATGCCCATACTCGGAACAAGCTTGTATTTAGGCCCAGTAACCTTGGGTTTTTCAGGTGGTTTTTCTAATGAACCTGATTTTAAGTCTACTTTTGGCTCGACTAATGTTAGCTGGGAGCTTAATAATAAACTTACTACTTTGTCAGCAGGTTATTCGTTGACAGGCAATGATATTACACGCAGTGGTGGACATGGCACAGGGCATCATAGTGGTTTTACTGAAATACTAGATGAAAAAAGCACCTTTAATAAATTTCATTGGGGGGTGTCTCAAATATTGTCAAAAAATACCTTGTTGCAGGTTAATACGGGTTTTACTGCTCAGCGAGGGTATTTAACTAACCCCTATAAATTTGTTTATGTGCGGGGTGAGGTGACTCCTGAGGAATATTATGATTTGCTTATAGATACTCAGTTGGCTGATGGAGATTGGGCAAAATATACTGACCTGGAAGTAGTTGGAGTTGATATTTTCAGAGAGGTTAGGCCTCGTGATAGGGACCAATGGTTTTTTGCAACTCAATTGAATCAACATATTCCAGCTCTGGATGCTTCAGTGCATTTTAATTATCGTTATTATAAAGACAGCTGGAAGATTAGATCGCATACTTTTGAGTTGGATTGGTATCAGTCTTTGCCCTTTGGTATGACAGTAACACCTAGTGTACGCTATTATTCTCAGTCCAGTGCAGAGTTTTTTGCACCTTACTTTCTGGCTCCAAGAGCTGATGGACATTATTCAAGTGATTATCGTCTATCTAGCTATGGTAAGTTAAGCAGTGGATTGTCTATCAGTAAGCAGTTTTCTAAAGGAGTCAGGCTAGATACCGGTTTTGAATATTATATCCATAAGGGCTCTTTAAAAATGGGTGGGGATGGCGTAGGCGATTATGCTGATATCACCTCTTATCTTTTAAGTGCATCATTGAATGTCAATTTATCTAATTTAGGACGATCTTTGGGCTCGCATAAAGGACATGATATGCATGCTCATCATGGCAGTCATCCGCCAGCTGGTGTTATGGCTGGGCATATGTTGGGTAAGGCAGGCGATATGATGGTTGGCTATCAGTATATGTATGTTGATCGGGCAGGTGATACGGTAAAAGGAATGCACAATGCCAGTGATCAGGCGATTGTCAATAATGCCTGTGCTAGTAAGCAGTGTAGCTCCAAAGCCAGAGAAATGACTATGCATATGCATATGTTTAATTTTATGTATGCGCCAACGGACTGGTTGAATCTGATGTTGATGCCACAGATTATTGCTATGGAAATGGATATGGAAGTTTTACCTGGCGCTAATGACGATGAAGCGCATGAAGGTGCTCATTTATCGGAAGGGCTTGGTGATACTTTAATGATGGCATTGGTTAAAGTGTTTGATAATCCAAACCATCATTTGCATCTTGGTCTTGGTGTTAGTGCTCCTACGGGACGGACTGATGCAACATTAAGTGGGCTAAAAGAAACTGATTTGCAGGGCTATGGTATGCAGTTGGGCAGTGGAACCTGGGATTTTAAACCCAGTTTAACCTATACTGCTCAGGCAAATGACTGGTTGTGGGGGGCTCAGGTGAGCGCGACTAAAAGGCTACAACATAGAAATAAAGACGGTTATGCGCTGGGGGATGAAATACAAAGCTCGATTTGGGGTGGCTATAGTTTTTTGCCTTGGCTTTCTGGTTCTGTGCGTGGAATCCATACGGCTCAGAGTGCAGTAAGAGGCCAGTATGATGGTTCAAGTTTACAGTCGGCCCCAACTGATTTGCCTGAGAATTACGGTGGTCAATTTTGGGATGTAGGTATTGGTTTAAATGTATCTGTACCAACTGGCGGTTTAGCCGGGAATAGTTTTAGTGTGGAATGGTTGCAACCAATAAAACATGATTACAATGGTTATCAGTTAGAGAAAGATGGTGCACTATCAGTTCGATGGGGATATGCTTTCTAAAGGTTCATGGAATTGTCATAACCTTTTCTGATTACCCATGACTCTCCGCCATTTAAAAAAAAGCCAATTTTTCTACCCCGTCATTCCTGCATTCTCTAAGCAGGAATCTAATTTACTCTGAATGGATCCCCGA
>ENA-OSET01003795-OSET01003795.1-sediment-metagenome-genome-assembly--contig:-NODE-3795-length-13654-cov-11.210503_pt1 | contig 13654 bp, 13 predicted proteins | sample MGYA00237882_ERZ534229 | MGnify/ENA primary metagenome ERZ534229 (study PRJEB26408, sample SAMN06266212) | sediment metagenome | isolation source: Hudson Canyon methane seep mesocosm | place...
GTATTTATCAGAAAATGGAGAGCAAGAGCCTTTCTTTCTCTGAAGTGATGGATGTTTATGCCCTTCGGATTGTCGTTGATGATGTGGCAGCATGTTATCGGATGTTAGGTGTTGCACATAATCTCTATAAGCCGGTACAAGGAAAGTTCAAAGACTATATTGCTATCCCAAAAGCAAATGGCTATCAATCATTACATACCGTTTTATTTGGACCTTATGGTGTGCCGATTGAGGTACAAATACGTTCACGTGAGATGGATCAGATGGCGGAAGCTGGGGTTGCCGCACATTGGTTATATAAAACAGGTGAAAATGAAGGTAGTAGTCGGGCTCATCGCCTAGCTAGGCAATGGTTGCAGGGAATACTTGAGATGCAAAAAGGCTCAGGTGACTCGGTGGAGTTTTTAGAAAATCTACGTATTGATCTCTTTCCTGAAGAAATCTATGTTTTCACCCCGCTAGGTAAAATTCTCTCTTTGCCTAGAGGTGCGACGGTTGTTGATTTTGCTTATGCCGTTCATTCAGATATTGGTAATTCCTGTGTTGCAGGCAAGGTGGGACGACATTTAGTGCCTTTAAGCACAAAGTTGAAAACAGGGGAATCTGTTGACATTATCACCTCATCTTCATCACACCCGAATCCAGCGTGGTTAAACTTTGTCATAACGGCTAAAGCACGTTCATCTATTAGACATTATTTGAAACAGTTGCGTAATGAAGATGCAGAATTATTGGGTCAACGGTTGTTAAATAAACACCTTAATGTGTATGAAACAAAATTTGAATCGGTTCCTGAAGAACGTATTGATCACTTAGTTAAAGAACTTGAGCTAGATAGTTTTGATCAATTATTAGGCGAGCTTGGTTTAGGTAATCGTTCGGCTCTTGTTGTTGCACAAAAACTGGTTCAAGAAGAGACATTGCGTGATGAGCCTTCTGCACCGGTATTTATTTCTGGAACAGAAGGCTTGGTTGTGAGTTTTGCTCGCTGTTGTCACCCTATTCCGGGTGATTCTATTCATGGCTTTACGAGTGCGGGACGAGGAATCGTTATTCATCGTTCAACATGTAAAAACAGTGTTAAATTACGTTCTCAAAATGAGAAGTGGATTGACGTGGCTTGGTCGGAAGATGTTACTCGTGACTTTCCTATTGAAATTATTATTCATGCCAAGAATCAACGAGGTGTATTAGCAACAATAGCCATTGCTATTTCTGAAATGAATTCAAATATTGATAATGTGGTCGTTGATGAGCGTGAAGGAAGCTATTCTGATATACGTTTAATAATAGATGTGACAGACCGACAACATTTAGCACAGATTATTCGTCGTTTAAGACGTATTGATATGATTGAGCGTATAGCTCGTAAAAATTAAACTATAAATGGAGAATACAGATTATGACTCGTGAGATTATTCACACTTCAAATGCACCAGAAGCAATTGGCACTTATTCACAAGCAGTTAAAGTGGGAGATGTGGTTTATATGTCAGGGCAAATTCCATTGGTACCTGAAACAATGACCGTGATTGAAGGTGACTTTTCTACTCAAGTACGTCGTGTGTTTGATAATTTGACGGCAGTGGCGGAAGCGGCGGGTGGTAGTTTACAAGATATTGTAAAGTTGAATATTTTCTTAACAGATTTAAGTCACTTCGGCACCGTTAATGAAATCATGGCAGATTATTTTCAACAACCTTATCCTGCACGTGCAGCGATTGGCGTGGCTTCATTACCTAAAGATGTGCCTGTTGAAATGGATGCTGTTATGCATCTTGGTGCATAACTGAGGAGTTAAGGCTGTGGTAGATACTATCGATTTATCACGGCCTGTAACCGTATTAAAAGGCGTAGGCCCTAAAGTAGCTGAACGTTTGGCTAAGCTGGGTATTGACCAGATCCAAGATCTATTATTTCATTTGCCTTTACGATATCAAGATCGAACACGTTTACAGCCATTAGGAACGCTTCAATTTCAGCAAGAAGCCTTAGTTGAAGGTACGGTGAGCCTTTCTCAAATTAAATTTGGTCGGCGTCGTTCACTTATTTGTCATATCGAAGATGGAACGGGAACATTGGTTTTACGCTTCTTCCACTTTTCAAATACACAATTAAATCAGTTAGCTAAAGGTACTCGTGTTCGTTGTTTTGGTGAAGTACGAAATGGGCCTGCATCATTAGAAATAGTACACCCTGAATACCAAGTTATTGCAGCAAATAAAGCGGTTCCTGTTGAAGCAGAGTTGACGCCTATTTATCCGACAACAGAAGGTTTGCATCAACTCAGTTTTCGTAAGTTAATGGCCCAAGCCTTAGCCTATTTAGATACGGATAGTTTGCCAGAGCTGTTGAGTGATGAAGTACGATTGCATCCTGCTGCGAACTATTCATTAAATGATGCATTGCAGTATGTTCACCGCCCTCCGCCTGATGTGAATGTGCAGCAATTATTAGATCGTAAACATCCAACACAGCGTCGTCTTGCTTACGAAGAGTTATTAGCTCAACAGATTAGTATGCACCGTGTACGTGATACGATGCAGCAGCATGCCGCACCTGTTCTCGATGGTCGTTCTGATTATCGCAAGCAATTATTATCAGCATTACCCTTTCCTTTAACAGGGGCGCAACAACGCGTTGTGGATGAAATCTTACTTGATATAAAGCAAGCAATCCCAATGCAACGGTTGGTACAGGGAGATGTGGGCTCAGGAAAAACAGTTGTAGCTGCTTTAGCTGTTATCGAGGCGGTATCAGCGGGTTATCAAGCGGTGATGATGGCACCTACTGAATTATTAGCAGAACAACATTTACAGACCTTTAAACAATGGTTAGACCCTTTAGGTCTGAAAGTGGGTTGGTGTGCGGGCAAGCAAACAGCAGGACAACGAAGAGATGTTTTGGAAGCATTGAGTGCCGGCGATATTCATGTTGCTGTAGGGACTCATGCTTTGTTTCAGGATGAAGTGGTATTTAATAATTTAGGTTTGGTTGTTATTGATGAGCAGCATCGTTTTGGTGTACATCAACGTCTTGCATTAAGAGATAAAGGGCGTGGCAGTAATAGTTTTCCTCATCAGTTAGTGATGACTGCAACGCCTATTCCTAGAACACTGGCAATGACGGCGTATGCGGATCTTAATGTGTCGGTTATTGATGAATTACCTCCAGGTCGTAGCCCTGTAAAAACGGTGGTGTTGCCTGATTCACGGCGAGGCGATATTGTGCAACGTGTTCATATTGCATGTCAGGAAAAACGGCAGGTGTATTGGGTGTGTACTTTGATTGAAGAGTCGGAACACCTTCAGTGTCAGGCAGCGGAAGATGCAGCCACTGAATTGCAAGAAGCTTTGCCAGACATTAAGGTTGCCTTGGTTCATGGAAGAATGAAATCGGCAGAAAAAGACATAGTCATGCAATCATTTAAATCGGGTGATGTTGATTTATTGGTTGCGACAACGGTGATTGAAGTGGGTGTTGATGTGCCTAATGCGAGCTTGATGGTGATTGAAAATGCAGAACGATTAGGTTTGGCTCAACTTCATCAGTTACGGGGGCGAGTAGGGCGAGGTAGTGTGCAAAGTCATTGTGTATTGATGTACCACTCGCCACTCTCTAAAAATGGTCAAGCACGTTTAAGTTGCCTACGCGATACAAGTGATGGTTTTGCTATTGCACAGCGTGATTTAGAATTACGTGGTCCTGGGGAATTATTAGGCACCAGACAAACAGGCTTGCCTCAGTTTCGGGTGGCAAATTTATTGGAAGATGATGACTTATTAGTGGTAATGTCAGATGCTGCGGAACAATTTTTACAATCAACGCCAGAAAATACGGATGCCCTTATCGACCGTTGGTTTGGTCAAAAAATTGATTTTGGCCAAGTATAATTTAGAGTGTAAGTGAGATAGCTGGATGATGAATTGGACACGTTGGCATTCGCCACAAAAACGCTTAATGCCAAAAGAAATGATACCGTGGTTAACAGATAAAGGATCATTAACTCAAAAGTTAAGGTCATATAATCAAGATGATTTTTCGGTACAGTTATTAGGCAATCATTGGATCAAACCGCTTCCCGATGAATGTTTATCTTTAAATATTGCTACGACACAGATGGCTTACCAACGTGAAGTACGCTTGATGGATGGTGAGCAGGCAAATGTATATGCTAGAACCATAATTCCTTTAGATACATTTCAGGTGATGAAACAACGGTTTAATGGATTAGGGAATAAGCCGTTGGGAGAGTTATTATTTACGGATCCCACGGTAAAGCGTGGCCCGATGGAGGTGGCTTGTTTGCAGCCTGGGCAATGGTTATATGAAATGGCATTATTAGAAGAAGATTATCGTCCCGATGAATTATGGGGCCGGCGGTCACAATTTTATTTAGGCGGCAAAATCTTGCTAGTGAACGAGATATTTTTGCCGACTTTACTAGGAAATACAGCGTGAATATCGTATTTCAAAAAATGAAACCCTATCTTCAGTTAATGCGTTTAGATAAGCCTATTGGTATTTTATTATTATTATGGCCTACCTTATCTGCACTGTGGATTGCTGCAGAAGGGCTGCCTGATTTAACGGTGCTTATTGTCTTTATCTTAGGCGTTATTATTATGCGTTCAGCAGGCTGTGTGATCAATGATTATGCCGATAGAAATGTTGATGGTTTAGTGGCTAGAACCATTAACCGGCCTTTGATTACGGGGGCGTTAACTCCGAATGATGCACTTAAATTATTCTTAGGCTTGGGTGTTGTCGCATTTTTATTAGTATTGTTGTTGAATGAGTTTACTATTCTCTTATCGCTTGTCGGACTCTTTTTAGCTGCTACTTACCCCTTTATGAAGCGTTATACTTATTTACCTCAAGTGTATTTAGGGGCCGCCTTTGGTTGGGCTATTCCAATGGCTTTTGCAGCTCAGACCAATACAATACCCACCATTGCATGGTTATTGTTTTTAGCTAATATCTTATGGGCAACAGCGTATGATACGTTTTATGCCATGGCTGATAGAGAAGATGATATTCATGCTGGAGTCAAATCTACCGCTATCTTATTTGGTGAAGAAGATAGAATCATCATTGGTATATTACAAGTAAGCTTTCTCTTGGTAATGGTGTTAGTGGGTAATCAGTTGGAAATGGGGATAGCCTATTATCTTGGGGTTGTCATTGCAGTCATTTTATCGGCTTACCAACAAAGAATAACAAAGAGTAGAGAACCGGCACAGTGTGTGCATGCTTTCTTAAACAATAATTGGGTGGGTGCTGCATTGTTTGCAGGTATAGTTACCCATTATGCAATGAGTTAATAATTTAACGAGGTTGAATGTGAGCGGAAATTTATATACACGTAGAATGGGAGATGCGTATGACACCATCTTTCGTCAATGCGTGAGCTTGAATACCGAGTTGCACAGGCTGGTGCCATTGGCAAAGCAAATGCATTTGTTGTCATCTAATGCGGTTAGTAGTGCTGCTCGAGCGGGAAGTGAAGGCGATGCATTTCGGGTTCTAACACAAGATATTCAACTACTGGGTGATGATGTATCTGATTGTATCGATGATACTCAAAAAGTAATTGGTGAAATTGTGAAGTTAGCTTCTAATCTAGCGCGATTATTTTCAAATTATATGATTTATATTGATTTGAAATCACGTTTAGATGATGCTGATGCATCAACATCAGTTAAGTTTTTTGATCGCGGACAAAAGTTAGTGGCAGAAGATATTCGAAGCCATAACTATAAACTGAGCCGTAGCTTAGGTTCATTAACAAATTTATTATCACCGATTGCAATCTTGGTTAAAAAAGGTGAATATCTTGCCGTTTGCTCCTCTGTAGAGGCTGCAAGTGCTGGCGATCATGGTGTTAGTTTTGAAGCTGTATCATCAATGCTAAGAGAACTGGTGGGACAGCTTGGAGAACAATCTGCACGACAACGATCACTATTACGTGATTTGTCTGATGCAATGGAACAACAACAAAATAATCAGGGGAAACTGCTTTATGCGCGTTGAACAACTTTTTAAAAAGAATGCCCATAATTGGATGGTAATGGGACGTGATGCTGAGCGTCGTGATGAAGTAATTGATACCAATCATTATTTGATTCAAAACAATGGTCGAGGTTTATTACTTGATCCAGGTGGTGTTGAAAACTTTTCAGTAGTTGCATCTGAGTTCTCAAAACATTTTGAATTGGCTAATGTTGAAGCTATTTTTGCTTCTCACCAAGATCCAGATGTTATCTCATCATTACCTTTATGGATTCAGGCTAATCCAAATTTAATCGTATATGTCCCTCAAATTTGGGTGAGTTTTATTACGCATTTTGGTGTGAAACTTGAGAATATTCGCCCAATTCCAGATGAAGGTGGAACAATTACATTAGGTGGACATGATCTTGAAGTCGTACCTGCACATTACCTGCATTCATCGGGTAATTTGTCGGTCTATGATCCGCAAGCTAAGATTTTCTTCTCAGGTGATATTGGCGCAGCATTGCTACCAGATGATTACACCAGTTTATTTGTCGAAAACTTCGATTTACATACCAGTTATATGGAATATTTTCATCGTCGTTGGATGCCTTCAAACACGGCAAAAGCACGCTGGATAGCAGAAGTACGTAAACGTGACGTAGAAATGCTTTGTCCACAACATGGTGCTATTTTCAAAGGCGAAGATGTAGGTAGATTTTTATCGTGGTTTGAGAATTTAGATGTAGGTTCTGGTTGGAGTAATGTACGATAAGTAATCAATTTATGGCAGAATAGTGCGATGAGACAATTACTGACACGATTGATATTAATTGGCCTGCTTATGCAGGCCAATTTCGTTTGGGCTGATATATTTCGGCATCAAGATGCACAGGGTAATATTAGTTTTTCAGATACGCCTTCAAAAAGTTCAACACGGGTAGAACCGATTGTGAAGACGTATCGTTATAAACATAAAGTAAAACGTGTTTATGACGGTGATACCATTATTTTAGAAAATGGTGATCGGGTTCGACTTTTAGGCATTAATACACCTGAAATTGAAAGTCGTTATCGTCAAGGAGAAGACGGTGGGCTGACAGCAAAAAAATGGTTACAAACTCAGCTGAAAGAGGGCGTTGTCTTTCTTGAATATGACCAGTTGAAACACGATAAATATAAACGTTCACTGGCACATTTATTCTTAGAAAATGGCGAGCATTTAAATAAATCGATGGTGAACTTAGGTCTAGCTACGTTGAGTATTATTCCTCCAAATACCCGTTACTCTGACGTGTTAAAAAAAGCTGAAATTGAAGCACAAAAAAAGGCATTGGGAATATGGTCAATGCAAGCTTATCAGCCCCTTCCTATTTCCAAACTAACAAAAGATACACCCTCATCTTGGCATCGGTTTACTGCCACACCGGTAAAGATAACGCAAAGTCGTAAATATATTCGTTTGGTTTTGAATGATAAGGTTGATGTTCGTATTCCAAAAGAAAATAAAGCATTATTTCCTGAGTTAGAAACGTACCTTGGCAAAGCATTAGAAATTAGAGGTTGGGCCTCTCGTTCTAAAAGTCATTATTCAATATTAATACGACATCCGAGTGCACTTATTTTTCTTTAGAGAGTTTTTGGCGCAATGCTTTTAAACGTTGGTGATAGTTTTCAGCATCACCAAAAGGAATAAATTGTTGGTATCTTTGATGTGAGTCAATCACTTTTCTAGCGTGTTTTATAGGGCAGAAATAGTGCTCAGTACGCGCGATAATTTCCCTGATATAAGCGATGAGTCCATTGGCATAGCCACAATATACGCAGTGAAACTTTTCAAATAGATTAAGGTACGAAAGCTGGTTACGATCGATCACAATATAATGACTCCGGCGTACCTTCTTTATTTTGTAGATAGGGAAGCAAGTTGCTTGATAAAAGCTAACAAAAATATCACTGATAATGAGTGGAATGAACATGCTGTAAATAATGGGTGCAGTAATGATGTTAAGCGGTCTAATACCGAAGAGCCAGGGGAAAATGCCGATTTTTAATTTTTTGTGAGCTAATTTGATGCTTTGTTCAAATTCGGCTTTTTTTCCTCGAAGTTCAAAAAGTAGCTTGTCTTCATGCTGATGTAGTTCGTTACTCAATTCAGTTTCTAAGGTTTTTATTTGCTCTATTAATTGTTGAATTCGATCAGTCATAAATAATGCTCGATTTAACTGGCATGATGAACTCGGTTCCTACCTGCTTCTTTAGCCACATATACAGCTTGATCTGCAGAATTGATAAGGTGTTGGGTTGTGGTTATTTTGCTGTTAGAACCTAGAGTTGAAAGTCCGATCGAGAGGGTAAGCTTTAATGACTGGCTAGTTGAGATAATGAAATCGGTATCAGCAATCAGCTGACGAATTCGCTCGGCAATTTCATAGGCCGCTTGCTTATCAGTATTAGCAAGTAGGATGACAAATTCTTCTCCACCATACCGGGCCAAAATATCACTGGTACGCATAGTGTCATCAAATAGTTGTGCAGATTGTTTGAGCACTTTATCACCTGCTTGATGACCATGATTATCATTAATACGTTTAAAGTGGTCGAGATCAATAAAAAGACAAGACAAGGGTGTTTTATTGCGTTGGGCTAAGGTCACTTCTTCTTCAACACGTTGGTCAAAGAAACGGCGATTATTAATGCCGGTAAGCGGATCGCGTAAACCGAGCTGTTTGATGTTTTCTTGAAGCCGAGTATTTTCAAGACTGGCGGAAATTACCGCAGTGAGATGCTGTAAAAACTGAGTGCCAATCCCGGCTTGAAACCGATCGGATTGACGACTGGCTAAATTGAGGCTGCCTATAATTTTATTTTGTCGTGATAAAGGTAATATGGCGACAGATCCAAGGTGAGCATGGTTTGGAAATAGTTGACCATGATGATGAGGAATAAATTCTGATAATCGTGCTTTTCGAGGCACATTAAATGTTTGCTTAAGTGAATGTTCATTATCAGTAAATAATAAACGTCCTTGCCAGGTTGAAGGTTTATCTATGGAATCTAATAAACGTTGATATTCATATTCGGGATCAAGTAATAATAGGGTCACTTCAGTGAGGTGGAACTGTTCGCGATGTTTTTCTAGGATGATGCTTAAGAGGCTGAATAAGTCGGTACTATTCATCAAAGCAAGTTCATATTGCTGAAAATTACTGAGCTTCTGCTCATTGCTTTTAGCCATCTGCAGTAAGGCATCAAGTTTTGATTGCAGCAGTTCAACTTTTGAAAGTGCCATTTTAGAGCCCAGTGAAAGGTGAATATTTATCCATAAAACTTAATCATGGCCTATTGTGCGAGCAATTGTCCATACTTCTATGGTTGTAGCGCCTGCTTTGCGAAGTAATTTAGCGGCAGCATTCGCGGTATGGCCTGTTGTAAGTACATCATCAATTAATGCGATATGTTTAGGTGGCTTTTCTTGCAGAAGCTGAAATGCGTTCTGAATATTTTGTTTGCGCTGTTTGAATGGAATAGTTGATTGTGATTGCGTATCAATAATACGGCTTAAAATGTTATTACTGATAGGGATATTGAGCTGCTTAGATAGATCTTTGGTTAACTCTAGAGACTGATTATAACCACGTTGACGCAAACGGTTTGGGTGCAGAGGAATTGGAATTAATAACTCGGGTAAAGGTGATAAGCGAAGTTGTTCCGCCATTTTTTCAGCAAAAAAGTGGCTGAGGTACAGTTTGTCATGAAATTTAAAATCAATAATTAAGCGATCAATAGGTGTTTTGTAAGTAAATAAGCTGAAACTACGCTGTTGTTCAGGCGGATGGTTAAGGCAATGTCCACAGACCTTTGATGTCGATAGTGGCATAGCACACCGAGGACAGGCATGACTTAGTTTGGGAAGGTCAGCAATACAATTATCACATAAGGGGTGATGTTGGCAGGCTGTACCACAAAGCCTGCACGGTATTGGCATCAGTTTGCTGTATAATTGCGCCAAACGATGTGCTGGTTTAGCTAAGAAATCCATTGCCATCAAGACTTAATCCTTTTAAATCTAACGAAGTAATATCATGCCAGAAAATAATACAAATGCCGACCAATCATTACGCCATGACTGGCAAGTTGAAGAAGTCGAAGCACTTTATGACCTACCTTTTGCTGATTTAATGTTCCGCGCTCAAACTGTACATCGAGATAACTTCGATCCTAACTCAGTGCAAGTCAGCACATTATTGAGCATTAAAACAGGTGGGTGTGCTGAAGATTGTGGCTATTGTCCACAAAGTGCCCATCATGAATCAGCGGTGAAAGCTGAACCATTAATGCCTTTAGATAAAGTGCTAGAAAATGCAGCACAAGCAAAAGAAACTGGAGCAAGCCGTTTTTGCATGGGAGCTGCATGGCGTAATTTGAAAGACCGTGATCTTGAACGTGTTGCTGATATGGTTTCTGGCGTGAAAGATATGGGATTAGAGACCTGCGTCACATTGGGCATGTTAGAACAGCATCAAGCTAAACGTCTTAAAGATGCGGGTTTAGATTATTACAATCATAACCTTGATACCTCACCTGAATTTTATGGTGAAGTTATCAGTACGCGCACATATCAAGACCGTTTAGATACCTTGAGTTATGTGCGTGATGCCGATATTAATGTATGCAGTGGTGGGATTGTTGGTTTGGGTGAAAGTGGTGAAGACCGTGCAGGAATGTTGATGGGCTTAGCGAATATGCCAAGTCATCCTCAGAGTGTGCCAATCAATTTATTGGTTAAAGTGGAAGGAACGCCACTATCTGAAAATAAAGACATTGATCCATTAGAATTTGTTCGCACAATTGCAGTTGCACGCTTAATGATGCCAAAATCATTTGTACGCCTATCAGCAGGCCGTGAAAGCATGAGTGATGAGCTACAAGCAATGTGTTTCCTTGCCGGTGCAAACTCAATTTTCTATGGTGATAAATTACTCACCACGGATAATCCGGGTACAGATCATGATCAGAAGTTGTTTGACCGTTTAGGTATCAACACCATTATTGGTTCTGAGAGTGAAGTAACTAAGGAAGCATGCAGTCATTAAATGGCCAGCCTACCTTGGTCCAATGAATTAGCGTTAAACCTTGCTGAACGTAAACATGCTGGACGTTATCGTCAGCAGCGTACTCGCGTTGGAGAGCAAGGTGTTAACGTTGTTATTGATGGACAAAAGTTACTGTCATTTTGCAGTAATGATTATTTAGGTTTAGCAAGTCACCCCGCATTGAAAAAAGCCTTTATTGATGCCGTTGAACAAGAAGGTGTTGGTTCAGGCGCTGCACATTTATTAACGGGACATAGTCACTACCATCAACAGTTAGAGCTTGAACTTGCTGATTTTATGGGCCAAGAAAAAGCCTTGTTATTCTCATCTGGTTATCAAGCGAATATGGGGATTATTGACGGCCTGATGAATCGTGGTGATGTCATCATTCAAGATAAACTCAACCATGCCTCTTTATTAGATGGTGGACGACTATCCTCTGCTGACCAACTACGTTATCAACATGGTGATATAGCGGCATTAGCACGACGATTACAGCAATCTGAACAAACAAAAAATCGCCTTATTGTGAGTGATGGTGTGTTTAGTATGGATGGTGATCTTGCACCTTTGCCTAAGTTGATGGCCTTGGCACAAGATTATAAGGCGGGCGTTTTGATTGATGATGCTCATGGTTTGGGTGTGCTGGGAAAACAAGGGAAAGGCAGCGTTGAACATTGGAACATTGGGCCGAATGAATTGCCAATCGTGATGGGTACATTTGGTAAAGCATTGGGTACTGCAGGTGCTTTTGTTGCGGCCGATAAAGAGGTGGTTGAAACCTTAATTCAACAAGCTAGAACCTATGTTTATACTACAGCCCAACCGGCAGCCATTGCAGCCGCAACATTAGCCAGCTTAAAATTAGTACAAGCTGAAAACTGGCGTCGTGACAAATTACAGACATTGATTGCTCAATTTAGAACGGGGGCTGTAGCATTAGAATTGAAGTTGATGGCGTCTTCTACAGCGATTCAACCGGTATTAATAGGTGATGATAAGCAAGCAGTAAAAATAGGCAAAGCATTAGAAGAAAAAGGGATATTGGTTGGTGTTATACGTCCTCCTACCGTGCCCGAAGGTTCCGCACGCTTGCGTATTACATTGTCTGCAAATCACAGTGAGCAAGATGTGAACCGTTTATTGGATGCTTTGGAAGTCGTTTATGCACATTAAACAGATGGGACAAGGCCCTGATTTAGTCATGTTGCATGGTTGGAGTATGCACAGTGCTGTTTGGCATGAACTAGCTGAACAATTGGCACAACACTTCACTCTACATTTAGTTGATTTACCTGGACATGGGCAGAGTGCGTGGCAACAAGGTGATCTAGATCTTGATGTCTTAATCGAACAACTTGGTAAGCAGCTTCCAGAAAAAGCCTATTGGATGGGCTGGTCTTTAGGTGGATTGATTAGTATCGCCTTTACTAACCATTTTCCTGAACGGGTAAAAAAGTTAGTTTTAATGGCTGCAACGCCCTGTTTTGTTCAAGCTGATAATTGGTCTTGTGCAATGGATGCAGGCATATTTAAAGCTTTTGCAGAGAATTTGCAGGATAATAAAGCAGATACATTACAGCGTTTTTTATTGTTGCAAGCTCGTGGTTCAAAACATAGTCGTGACACTATTAAGAAACTGGCAGAGCAATTAGCTATTGAAAGCCCACCAGTGGAAGAGGCATTACAAGCAGGCTTAGATCTATTAATTAAAACTGATATGCGATCACAATTATCAAGCCTTCAATGTCCTGTGAAAATTATATTGGGTGACCGAGATACTTTGATTCCACAGCAGGTGTTGCCAGCAGCTAAACAGTTACAAGATAACTTACAAACAAGCTTATTGGCTGGAGCAGGGCATGCGCCTTTTATTTCTCAGCCTGCCGAGTGCCACCATGAGATTGAAGTATTTCTAAATGATTAATGAACTTCCCAACAAACAATTAGTGGCTCGATCATTTGGGAAGGCAGCAGCCCAGTATGATGATGTGGCTGTGTTACAACGCCAAACAGGTGATGAATTACTTGATCGTTTGTCATTAGTTACTTTGCAGCCTAAAACGGTTTTAGATTTAGGTACGGGAACAGGACGAAACTTAAGCCTATTAGCAAAACGTTATCCTAAAGCGCAACTGATAGCGATGGATATTGCGACGGAAATGTTACGCCAAGCAAAGCAGAACTATCGTCAAGCTGAAGGTGTGAAACGTTGGTTGCCAAATAGCAATAAACCCATTTATTTGACCGGTGATGCTGAGAAATTACCCTTGGTAGATAATAGTGTCGATTTAGTCTTTGCTAACCTAGCATTACAGTGGTGTGACCCTCGAGTCAGCTTTGCTGAGATCCAACGTGTATTACGTCCTGATGGATTATTGATGTTTACAACTTTAGGGCCTGATACCTTATCTGAACTGCGTCAAGCATGGGCTACGGTAGATGATTATCCTCATGTAAATTTATTTTACGATATGCATGATGTGGGCGAAGCAATGATGGAGGCGAGTTTGGCTGAGCCAGTGTTAGATACCGACCGTTATACTTTGACGTATGAGAGTGCG
>ENA-OSET01003798-OSET01003798.1-sediment-metagenome-genome-assembly--contig:-NODE-3798-length-13650-cov-2.904885_pt1 | contig 13650 bp, 13 predicted proteins | sample MGYA00237882_ERZ534229 | MGnify/ENA primary metagenome ERZ534229 (study PRJEB26408, sample SAMN06266212) | sediment metagenome | isolation source: Hudson Canyon methane seep mesocosm | place...
AAAGCCATCGACCTGGGTGTTAGCGGGTTCATTCACAAAAGTTCCAGCTTCGATGTCATGCATGAAGCGATTCAAAAGATCCTGAACGGCGGCATCTACCGGCTGGAGTCCCTGTCATCTGCAACAAACCCAGCAGCCGAACCCGATCCAGACTTTGAGCAACCTCAGAATAGAGAAGCGCTCATCAACAGCCTGACTAAACGTCAACTCGAGATACTGGCTTGTCTGGCAAAAGGGCAGAGCAACAAAGAAATTGCGACCGCCCTGTTCATTTCTGAGAATACGGTAAAAACCCATTTAAAAGCGGTGTTATCGGAACTGGGCTGCAACAACCGTACTGAGGCGGGCGTGTTAGCCGAAAAACTGGGCATATTGGTTTCAAAATGACGGCTTCTGAATGACTAGTTTAATCCGTCGCCTTCTCACATTCTCCCGGAGTGCACACGGACGACCCGTGTTTGCCTACTGCCTTTTGCTGTGCCTGCTGTTCAGTAAATTTGCCTATGGCAATCAGGACATCATAATCATTTCCTCCTCTGGCGCCCCGGTCTATCAACAAACTGTTGAGGTCATCAATCAAACCTTGGCCCAGGGTAATTTACTTCAAAACCGTGTGATTCAGCCCTTCACGATTGAACAACTGGAAGAACAAGACGCCACACACCCCACTCGTGGCCCAAAAGCACTGGTCATCACTATCGGATCTGCAGCTGCAGATTACGCGACACAGCACTTTATCGGCAGCCCCATCATATGTGGTTTCATCACTCGCAATGCTTTTGCGGCAATTACTTCAAAATTGCAGACTCCATCGAATATTACCGCTGTGTATATGGATCAGTCACTTCAACGTCTGTTCAATCTTGCCACCCTACTTAGGGACAATCAGCCTTCCTACAAGATAGGCATGTTAAGCCAAAACACAGAGGCTCTTAAACATCTGACCAATGGTAAAAAACGTCAAGACATTGAAATTCAATCGGCAATGTTAGACAAAAACAAGAACCCCATGAAAGTCATCGAACCTTTGATGAAAACGAGTGACGTTTTTATTGTGCGCCCCAATACCAGCTTGTTTAACCGACTTGTCGCCAAACTGGTTCTACAGCTCAGCATGAGGCACAAAACCCCCGTTATCGGATTTTCGAAGAACTATGCCCAGGCCGGCGCGCTGCTGTCGCTTTACTCAAGCCCTGAAGACATAGGGAAAGATACGGCAAACATGATTAATCATTGGTTACGTTCCCCAGAACAGGCACTTCCCGAGCCTCAAGAAGGTTCAAATTTTAGCATCGCCACTAATCACCGCATCGCAAAAAAAATGGCGATGCCCATCGATGCAGACACACTGAGCCTTGAGCTGCAGAACATGGAGGGGAAATAGTTTTGAAACTCTCAAAGTTATTTTCTTTTAAATCCTGGAGCCTGAAGGCGCGGGTCTCTGCCCTCGTCGCTTTGCCCTTGATATTTATTACCTTATTAACGGTCTTCAACATCAAAACGGCGCTCGACCGGGAAACTGTCAATTTGCAGAGTCGCGGAGAAAAGCTCCAGTTACTCGCAGCCGACGCGTCGCAACTGGCATTGTTTGCCGGTGATACGTCAAGCCTGAATACATTGAGCTCAGCCATCAAACAAGACTCACAAATCGCTGACGTGCTGTTTTATGACGAAGAGAAAAACTTGCTGAGCGGACAAACCCATCAGAGCAACATCATCTCCAATCGTGAATTTATTGACGGCATGAACTATATCGAAGGTGAGTATTGGTATTTCATTAAATCAGTACAGCTAAAACAAGAATTCCTGGAAGAAGATCAAGAGCAATATGCAGGGTCACCCGACGCCACACCTCTGGGTTGGGTAATAGTGGCCGTTGAACTGGGTGAGAGTCGTGCTTATCAAACCGTCATTTTAGGAAATAACCTGCTAATCGCACTATTGATGCTCAGCATTGCGCTGTGGCTGGCATTCCGTTTCAGCCACGCAGTTGTGGGGCCCATTGCGAACATTACACTCGCGGTGGGCCGCTATGGCGACGAAGACTTCAGCCAACGTGTTGACGAAGTCAGTGCCGGCGAATTGGGCACACTTGAGAAAGGCATCAACATTCTCGCGGAACGAGTGGGTCAATCTCAACAAATTCTCAAGCAGGAGGTTGAAAAAGCGACCAAAGATCTGGCGTTAAAAAATGTCGACCTGGAAGAAGCCAAAGAAGCTGCAGATGCCGCTAACATGGCCAAAGATGATTTCTTGGCGCGCATGAGCCATGAGCTGAGAACACCTCTGACAGGCATTATGGGATTTACGCGATTACTGGCAACCACCGACCAGGATGACCTGCGCAAAGAATACAGTGAAATGATCATTAAATCGTCTTCGGTTTTGCTGTCCACCATCAACGACATTCTCGATTTTTCCAAGTCACAAGCCAACTCTTTTTCTCTGAACCCCGTTCGATTTAACCTGGAAAACTGTCTGCGAAACGTATTGGACCTGCACCGGGTCTCAGCCTTTGACAAGGGAATCGAGTTGAACGTGCTCATCGATTCAGATATCCCCGTTGAAATATTTACCGACATCGACAAGCTTCAAAAAGTAGTCAACAACATTGTTGGCAATGCGGTGAAGTTTACCCCCGAAGGGGATATTGTCATGTTTGTTTCACTGACAGAGCAACAAGGGAAAGAGGCACTGATTACAATCTCTGTCAAAGATACGGGCTTGGGCATTAGCCCCGAAAACATTAAATATTTGTTTAACCCCTTTTATCAAAGCGACGAAAGCAATACACGTCGCTATGACGGCACAGGGCTGGGTTTGGCCATCGCAGAGGATTTTATTATTCTGATGGGTGGCTCCATAAGCGTCGACAGTGAAGAGGGCGAAGGCACTGAAGTGGAGTTCAGTTTTCGCTGCAAAGTCATTATTGACGCCGCAGAGCGGCATGTTGAACCCGATTCTTTTCGAGCCATTGTATTCGACAACAACCCCTGGACCCGGCGATCCTGGCGCAATCAACTTCTGAAATACAGCGACGAGGTCAGTGTGCCTTCCAGCCTGGCCGAGCTCATCTCACAGCTGAGTTCCGGACCCGACATGCTGTTAATAGGCATAAACTACCCCGCCTACAATCTGGAGCAGGCCGATTGGGCCTTGAAACAAATAAGGGCCGAATACAGTGGCGCGATTATATTGGCAGTCGCCGATGACGGCAGTGCTGTATTTGAAAGTTTAAGCGATGCCTATGGCCCACTGGAGATCATCAGTAAACCACTGACCAACAATCGACTACTTGGCGCGATGGAAAAAGTGAGCCCCGCGCTGGCAGCAGATCTGAATCCGGTTGCAACAGACCAACCGCAGATCAATTCATTGACCTTCAACAGCACAAAAAGCATTGCCGGACTGGAACTGCTTGTGGCGGAAGACAACCGCTTCAATCAAACCTTACTGAGCAGACTGTTGGAGGCCGCTGGCGCCTCAGTCACATTGGCTAATGACGGCTTGGAAGCTATGAAGCACTGCGAACAACACCTCTATGATGTTCTGATTGTGGATCTACACATGCCCGGCTTAAACGGTTTGCAGCTCAGTTCGGCAATCAGGGCCTCCAAGGAGCATTTAAACAATACCACCCCCATTGTGCTGCTAACCGCAGATGTTCAGTCAAAACAGGAATCTGAGATTCTCGAAAGTGGTGTGTCTTCCATCAGTTATAAACCCATTGATGAGGGCGATCTCATCGATAAAATCAGCATGCTGTCCACCAAAGCGGCGCTGGCGGGCCCCGCCACCAAGCGCGCGCTGATCAGTCTCTCTTCCACTCAGATATCAGAGGAAGTCGGCCGGCAATTACAACTCATTGAGCGGGCACTAGAAGATGAAAATCTCGATAGTTTGACAGATCAAGTGCATCAACTGGCAGGCATGGTCGGCTTGTCGGGTCTCGATAGCATCGACGATTTAGTTCAAAATTTAAACAGCGCGGTGCTGGCCATGGATTTAGCGGAGGCAAAGCAATGTTATAAACGCCTGGCCCGGTTCTGGAGCAACGTAAAAGTCTAATCCGGCTGTCTTTGTGAACCGAAAGTCACAAATATCACCCCAATGGGTGATGCGCACCCTCCCCCCAATTGATAATCTTTTACCCAAGCTAAGTTGTTGGACCGGAGAGTACGACACGGAAACACAGGGAGTGTACTTGGCTGCTTATTTCTTCTAGGACCCAAATAATAATGTCTTGATCAATTGAAAGGTGGTCGCTGCTGACCCCCAGCCATGGACGCGGTTAAACGAATGCACACTCAATTACAACAAAGACTTCCTATGCAGGAATACACCCTCGACTTTGGTACATTCCAGTTTTTCTCTGACTATGTCACCAGTGCTATTTTTGAGGGCGTTAACCTTGATACCGAGAAGCTGCTGCAGTTTTACTCGCTGTGCCACGACGTTTTTGAAGATCAGGCCTTTAGCGTCATTGAGTTGAGAGACTTCTCCTTTTCTATCGACCCGCTGTTTTATTTACAATGTGGCGATTTATTAAAAAATGTGAAGTCCCATTCTATGGTCATTGACCCGCTCTCCCGTTCGATTTTGAACACCTACGAAGCTAACTTCATAAAACACTGCCCCTTCAAAACCTTTTACAAGCTAAGCGATGCCATTGACTGGACCCGATCGCAGACGGTTGCCAGTTAAACCTCCAGAGATTCCGCCGGCACTGCCATTGCCTCATATAAAACAGTATTTATCTTAGGCAATAACCACAGCACATAGACCGGCAAAACACTAAAAATCATGACACTTAATTGTTCAGGCTCACTCAATGGCAACAGTTGCAGTAGTGAGACGAGAACGGCTGCCCCACTCATTTGCAAAAACCCCAACAACGCAGAGGCAGCGCCCGCATTATCGCCAAAGGGCGCTAATGCTTGCCCTGAACACGACCCCATCAGCAAAGAGGTTCCCAGCGACGCGATCATCACAGGCAGCATAAACCCGGCAGGTTCATGCCAATCCAGGAGAAGCAGCATCAGAACACCAGAGGCAAGCAGCGTTGCCATACCCAAACCAATAGTAGTTTTAGCACCCAGCTTCAAGAGTATTTTGGGTGCTACAAAACAAGCCACAATGTTCAAGGCCGCATTGATACTAAACCAGTAGACAAAGGTTTCCCGGCTCAAACCCAATTGCACCATGAGCCAGGCGGGCGAGCTACTAACATAGGCAATTAAAATCGCCATAGTCAACATAACCACAATAGCGTTAAATAGAAAAACAGGGTGCTTAATAATGGGAATAAACTTTCCGACTGATATCAATTTTTCATGCTGGACCGTACTGTCTGGTCTGGTTTCGGGGAATACAAAAGCAATAATAATTCCTGCACACACGGCATAGGCGGCCATGAATTCAAAGTTACTGCGCCAGCCATAGAGTTCCGTCAACAAGTCTCCTAGCAAGGGCGCAAGTGCAGGGACACAATAAATGGCCCCATTTAGGTAGCTATAAACGACGCCGCTCTGCAATGGGTTGAACCGGTCACGCACACAGGCAAAAGCACTCACCACGATTGCACAGGCCCCCAGGCCCTGGATCAGGCGGGTGAAGAGGAAAAACTCCAGGCTGTTAGATAGGGCAGAAAGAATACAAGACACGCCATAAATGACCACACCACAGATTGCAACGGGCCGGCGACCATAACGATCCGCCAAAGGACCGCCTAGTAGCTGCCCCGCTCCCATACTGAGCAGAAATACCGAGATGCTCCACTGCATTTGAGTCAGTGTGACTGAAAAATCTTGTGCCATAACGGGTATAGCGGGCAGAAAGATATCAACCGCCAACGGACTGTATATAACCATCAACATCAACAGTGCCATAAGGCTTCGGTTTGTCATTTGTCTCTCCTGAGTGTAAGCAGGAGCAGTATAGGGCAATGGCATTATGAGCAGAAATGAATTATCCTCCTATCAGTTATTCCAATAAAGGATATCTCTAGTGAGCAAACTCGATCTAAATCTTTTGAAGGTTCTAGAGATTTTACTGCAGGAGCTCAATGTCACGGCGGCCGCCAAGCGCTTGAACCTGACACAATCCGCCGTTAGCAAACACCTGGCCCGATTGAGAGACATGTTTGCCGATCCCCTGTTCGAGCGCACGGCACAAGGGCTGAAGGCCACTCCTAGAGCACTGGAGCTCGCCCCCCAGCTGCGCCAGATCATTCAGCAGCTAGAACAGCTGACTCGCTCAGCCGCCTTTGAGCCCGCCAAGAGCCAGCGTCAATTTAACATCCACCTTCTGGACACGGCCTACTCGCTCACCTTTCCCTATTTTATGCCCAGCCTGCTTAAGCAGGCACCCGCCGTCCGTTTGAAAACAAAAACCTGGAACAAAAGCAGCCTCGACGAGTTGCTCAAGTGCGAGATAGATTTGGGCATTGCCTGCAGGGAGTGGGATACTCGCTCACCTATCCACATGAAGGATCTTCCTCCAGAGCTGAATCATGTGGAACTCATGCGCGAACATTCCCTCTGCCTGGTGAGAGAAGGCCACCCGGTTCTGGACCAAACCTGGTCGATTGATAGTTTTTTACAGTACCGCCATATTCAGGTCTCATTTGGAGGGATAGAACACTGGTTACTCGATGATGTGCTAAAACTCAAAAAACGCGATCGCGATATTGCCATTGATATGCCCGATTTCCACAGCGGCATGAGTTTGTGCGAACAGAGTGACTTGCTGCTCTGCGCGCCTGCGCAACATGTTGCAAAATTGGCAGCGGGCTTTAATTTACGCATACTTGAAATTCCTGTTGAGCTTGATCCCGGCGCTTATGTTCTGTTGTGGCATAAACATTTTGAGCACGATTCCGGACATCGGTGGCTGCGTGAGCTGATCATTGACGGTGCCATTCAACAGAAGTCTACTCAGCTGAAAACGCAGAAATAAATGAACCATCAATTTCTGCTAAACTTTAAAACACTGCTCAACAAAGGCGGTACCAAGGGTCTTCCTCATCTGTTTATGAATATTATTCGGCACTTAGCAATTTGCTTATCTGTTTCTCTTTCTCTGGGAGTGAGCTCTGCGGCTGAGACTACCGAGACAAATCCTGTCTATACCGTGCATTTTGCCACCGACTATTGGCCCCCCTATTTTATCTCCGATGAAAACGGGGAGATAAATCAAGGTGTTTTTGTTGAGCTGATTCAGGCGATATTCAAGCGGATTCCGCAGGCCCAGGCCAAAATTCACGCCATGCCCTGGACCCGTGCATTGGTTGAAGTCAGATCTGGACGCATGGATGGTTTGCCCGGACTGGTTTATACTGAAGCGCGTACACAACACCTGCAGTTCACCGCTCCTCTGTTCAAAAATTCCTTCCTGATGGTATATAACAAACAGCAATTTCCCCAAGGTTTTCAATGGGATGGTCCAGAAAGCCTCAAGGGGCGAAAAGTTGCCGCGGTTCGGGGTTATGCCATGTACGATAAAGTGCTAAAGCTTCTGGATGACCGCCAAAGGGAGATTGTCACGCCGGTACTTTCTGATGAGATCGTGATAAAGATGGTAGGGTCCGGAAGAATCAGCCTGGGTGTGATCAACGAGTTAACCGCTGTCTATTTAGTGGAAAAATATGACCTTGAAGACAAGATCGAATATGCCCGACTGCCAACGGCAGAGCAAGATTACTATATAGCCCTCTCCAAACTCTCTGCCTCAATCAATCTCACACCGACCATTAGCAAAGCTATTATCGAGTTGCGGGAAGAAGGCACCATCGACAGGATCCTGGATCAATACAGAGCCAGAGTCGGCCCCAAATAGCTCTGAACAAACCCCTCCCGAATGTTAACGATATCATTATTTTTCCAGGCTTGCGTCCAGGCCAAGCAGCGAGTTTTTACTTTGCACTCTGAGTAAAGTCACGGTCCATTTGGCATTGCCAACAATGGTCAAAAGTGCCTTCATTTTGCTCCTGACAACGATGGCACTCCCAGGGTAGCTCGTCGGCGCCTCGCTCTACCCTATCAAGTAATATTTTAGCTCTTTCATAATCCCGGTCATGCAATATCCACAGCTCTAGCCAGCTTTCAAAGACAGACAACTCGCCCACGGCGCCACCCGCAAACTCGTTTTTTAAGGTCGTTTGAATGTCTGCATTCTCAAGCAGGTTGCTGGCCATGTTGACTAAGATACGATTTTCACTGGTATAAACTAGCTTCATCTACCTCTCCTAATCTGCTTCGGAACATCGCTTGAGGACACTTATGAAATAGACCCTCTATACTACAGGGAGTTCAGCAAGCTAACAGGGGTAATTGTGCATACTCCCTCATTGCCAAGGGGCCACGAGGAAGAACAACCGCAATAGATCTACCCGATTAAAGGGATGTTAGCTAGTTTATTCAATTCTCGAGACACCGGCGGCTGATACCATAGTGCCTACATTATCGGCGATTCACTGACTTACCAATACCGTTACATCGCTATTTCCCACCGGTTCAGCAGGAGAGAATACCGTGAACAAATCACTACGAGATGCCTTCGAAAAAGAGATGTCACTCGCGCGAGATTACTACATTGAGGGTGATTTAAGTCATAGCTTTGTACACTTGGAAAGAGCTCATATTCTGGGCCAACGGAACTATATACCACATGTGAGAAATCATTACTGGATGTACAAAGTCGCACTGAAAAAGGGTGATACTCGTGAAGTATTAGGCCAAGTTTCAAGAATGATTATGAGTGTTGGCTCGCTCGTGGGCACGGTGCCTCTTGGCAATACCGGCCGGGCTCGCATAAGTCCGGTTAAACCTATGCCAATCCCTGAAGACCTTCAGGCCTATTTTGACCAATAAGCATTGAAGGGCAACCAATGAAACGTAAACATCGATTGCTGCGGATAGCCGTATATTGCCTTATAGCCATAACGTGTATCACTTTATATGCGTTCATTTCATTCAAACAAAGCGCAGCCGAGATTGAAAAGGAATGGTCAAACTACAAGGCGCCAATCATCAGGGATTTTGGCAGCACAGAATCGCTCGCGATTTTACCCCTGGTCAACTGGCATGCAAACGACCCTTCGCTCAAAACCGAGGCGGGTGTTTCCTATTTAATTAAAACAGACACCCAAACAATACTATTTGACGTCGGTTTCAATAAACACAAAGAGTCCCCTTCTCCCATTGAACACAATATGAACGCTCTGGGTATCTCTCTCGATGACATTGATACAATATTCTTGAGTCATGCGCACCTCGACCACAATGGCGGCCAGCAATGGGTCGACCAGAACACCTTTTCATTGGGATTAGAACAAACCGATTTATCTGACAAAAGAATATATGCCGTCTCACCCACCCACTATCCAAACAATACAGTGGAAGTCATTCCTGAGCCCAGTGTCATCGCACCGGGAGTCGCTAGCCTCGGGGCAATATCCAGGCAATTAGCGATTGGCAGGATTGAAGAACAAGCCCTGGTTATCAATGTTAAGGGCAAAGGCCTTGTCGTCATAGTGGGCTGCGGTCATCAAACGGTTCCCAAACTTATCACTCGTACCCAAGATGTTTTCGGTGAAAGCATCTACGGTCTCATCGGTGATTTGCACTACCCCATTCCCACCGGCCGACTGAACCTACTGGGCATCAATCTCCAGAAATTTCTTGCCTCCGGAGAAGGCCCGCACAGTCCAGTCACATTCGACACGATGGTAAGGGATCTAAAGATGTTACAGGAAAATAAACTTCAGGTGATTGGCCTGGGCGCCCATGACACCAGTGATGAAGCAATTGATTATTTCAAGTCAAGATTTTCCGATGCATATCACCCGGTATTAGTGGGTGAGTGGATAAGGTTGTCAGAGTAATTCTTAGTCCCTGAAAGCAGCCATCGAATTTTAGTCTTGTTCCAAAGGTGTTGGACTTCGCTGTCGTCCCATTAATGCAGCGCCCCTCACTCCACTGGTATCCCCAAAGGCAGGCGGCACGATCGCAGGCGACGTTGCGCCTTCAAACAGATACTGTTCAATCGCCCCGGGCAACTGCTGATAAAGAGCCTCAATATTGGATAGACCGCCTCCCAACACAATTAAATCCGGGTCAAACATCAGGGTTAACTGCGCGAAATAGCAGCCAAGGCAATCGATATAGGCGGCAAAAATCTCCTTTGCTTTTTCATCGTTCCGAAGAAACGACTCAACAAAAGCAGGCACTGAAGAGTAGTTGCCGCGAAAATGCTGGCACATCCACAACAAACCCGGCCCCGAGAGATACTTTTCGATGCAGCTCAAATTTCCGCAGCCGCACTCTCGCAAGGGAAAGTCATAACGTTGTTGAAGCAGTGCGGGCAATGGAATATGGCCATATTCCCCCGCGATTTTTTGTCGACCGTGATGCAGTTGGCCTTCAATACATTGGGCGCCCGACAAACCCGTGCCCAATACAATACCCAAAACAGATTTTGCCTTTGTTGCCGCCCCGCCCCGTGACTCTGACAATACAAACGCTTTAACATCGCTTTCAAAACTCACCGGGCGTCCAAGAATGTTGTGTAAATCCCGGACCAGTGGTTGCGCATTAATACACGGAATATTCGACGATACAGCAAGACCTTGGGCGTCGATAAAAGCAGGCAAACCAATACCCACAGACCCTTTACCCTGGCTTTTCTCATCGGCCTGCTCAACCATCCGGCCAATGGTGTCAAGTACCTTCTGGTAGCTGTGTAGGGGAGTTGGCACTCGCCAGGCGTGCAGCGGAGCGCATTCGTCGGTAAAAATGCCCAGCTCAATTTTGGTACCGCCGACATCCAGACCATACATATTCATGCGCAATTCCCTTTTCTATGCGGGGTTCAACAACGTCCATCGAGTGCAATGGTACGCTTTTGTGTGGCACTTTCAAGCTGTCAGATAAAGAACGAAACCCGGGACTCGCCAGAAGTTAATGCGTATCATAATCATTTCATCTTATTGAATACAAAAGAAATATTGCTCTCCCCCCATAGAAAAAAATAGACTTGATCGCAGCCCAGAAAAGTCTAGTATTAGGTTCGAAACAGGACTGAGTCACGTACAAAGGCGATTGTCATGAAAGGTAAAACCAAGGTCATTGGGGCGCTCAACAAGGTACTTCACTACGAACTGACCTCCATCAACCAGTATTTCCTGCATGCACGCATGTTTCGCAACTGGGGGCTTGGGGAACTCAACGAAAAAGATTACAAAAAATCCATCAAAGATATGAAGCAGGCCGATGACCTGATCGAACGCATTCTGTTTTTGGAAGGTTTGCCAAATGTACAAGATTTGGGAAAACTTCGCATCGGCGAAAAAACGGCTGAAATGCTGCAGTGCGATATGGATCTTGAGTTGGAGCAAATCAACTATCTTCGCGGTGCGATTGCCCTGTGTGAGAAAGAAGAAGATTACATCAGCCGTGAGCTGCTGGAAGATATTTTGGAATATGAGGAGTCTCATGTCGACTGGATTGAGTCTCAGCAATTCCTGATCGACCAGACCGGTCTTGAAAACTATCAACAATCCATGATGGATGATTAAACTGGAGACCTTCGCATGAAAGGAGTAAACAAGGTCGTCGACCTGCTTAACAAACAGCTGACCCTGGAATTAACGTCTATGGATCAGTATCTCGCCCACTCAAAAATGTATGAAGACTGGGGCATTGAAAAATTACATGAGAAACTAGCCCACGAATACGAAGAGGAACTGGATCACGCAAAACGCCTGACGGAACGCATTTTATTTCTGGAAGGAAGTGCCGATACTGCATCCCGGGCCAAGGTCAACATTGGAGCCGATGTCAAACAAATGCTGGAGAACGATCTCGAGGCAGAGCGTGTGGTGGCTGAGAGCTTGCGAGAGATTATCACCGTGTGTGAGCAGGAAAAAGACTATGTCAGCCGTGAAATTCTGGTAGACCTGCTCAATGATACCGAGATGGATCACATATACTGGTTGGAACAGCATCTGGGCCTCATCGATAAAATAGGCCTGCCCAACTATATCCAATCACAAATGGGAGGAAAAGCCACTTAGGCCCCTCTCTAGCCCGTCAAGCGCTCCCCCTTCTGCATCTCGCCCTACCGAACCGGTAGGGCTTTGAATGCAATCATTTGTTTGTGCCATAATCACGCCATTAACCGAATCAACTCATGTGGGGCGTCGCTATCAACACCAACTACACCTCAAACAATGGCCCTGCCGTCTTGGCAGGCCATACATGACACACGCCCCGGATCAGCCGTCAGCAGCCGTTCAAAACATTATATTTCTACTGCTGCCCGAATATTCCATGATTGCGCTGATGTCGGCCATTGAGGCCTTGCGCATTAGCAATCGCGTACATGGTCAACAGCTTTATCAATGGCAACTGATCAGCGAAACCAATGAGCCTGTCGCGGCCAGTAATGGTATGCCACTGGTGCCCGACTCATCCATTCACGAGATAAAGGCCGAGCAGGTCGACAGATTTTTTGTCTGTGCCAGCTACCACCCAGACAGTACTTGCAGCCCCGCCGTTATCAACTGGCTCAAAACTGTCAGTCGAAAAGCCGGCATCATCGGGGCCATGTGCACCGGCTCCTACCTGCTTGCCCGCGCCGGTCTTCTGAACGGACACAGGGCAACCATTCACTGGGAGGCCATTCCCGCTTTTATTGAAGAGTTTCCACAGGTGCAAATTACCGAAGAGATATTTGAAGTCGACGGGCGACTCTGTACCTGCGCTGGAGGCACCTCTTCACTGGATCTGTTTCTGTACCTGATTCAACAGGACTATGGCAAAGAATTGGCGCTGGGTGTCTGTGATCAATTCATAAACCACAGAATACGAGAACCCTCCGACCGTCAAAGGCTGCAACTCTCTCAACGCCTTTCTTTGTACAACCCCAAGTTGATTAAAGTGATCACGCTGATGGAGCAGTCTTTAGATGACCCACTGACGCCAACAGAGCTTGCAGATCGATGTTATATCTCCGTCAGACAAATGGAACGGCTGTTTAAAGCACACCTCCATCAAAGCCCTAACGCCTACTACTTACAGTTGCGACTGGACCGAGCCCGGCAACTTTTGCAACAGTCAGACATGGCACTGATCAGTGTAGCAACCGCCTGTGGTTTCAACTCCCTGGCCCACTTCTCTCGCAGTTATAAAAACCATTTCCTTTGCTCCCCCAGTCAAGATCGTTTGATTCAAAGCGGAAAATAAAGACAAGGCCCCGCTTCATCACGGGTAAGGACGATGTCGCCACAGGTAAAAGCGATGTCGCTGCCAGTCAATCCCGCACCTTTCCTCAAGGTTTACTGTTGATAGCACAATAACATCGGGAATACACACCATGAACCTTGACCTCACTCTTGAGCAGCAGCTTATCGTTGATAACGTTAGAAGTTTTGTCGAAAAAGAGCTTTATCCCCTCGAAGAAGAGGTAGAACGAACAGGAATCGTTCCGCCAGAGCTTGGCCAAGAGATTAAACAAAAGGTCATTGATATCGGGTTCTATGCCCCGAATATGCCAGAGGCCTTTGGTGGTGGCGGGCTAAATGAATTCGATTTTACTCTACTGGAACGTGAGCTTGGCCGGGCATCCATGGCCCTTAGTGTTTTTTGGGGA
>ENA-OSET01003799-OSET01003799.1-sediment-metagenome-genome-assembly--contig:-NODE-3799-length-13649-cov-28.895889_pt1 | contig 13649 bp, 10 predicted proteins | sample MGYA00237882_ERZ534229 | MGnify/ENA primary metagenome ERZ534229 (study PRJEB26408, sample SAMN06266212) | sediment metagenome | isolation source: Hudson Canyon methane seep mesocosm | place...
TGCCCAGGCTTTTTGGTCAATCGTATTCTATTCCCATACTTCGGTGGCTTTTGTGCACTTGTCCGAGACGGTGCTGATTTTCAGCATGTTGATAAAGTCATGGAGAAGTTTGGCTGGCCAATGGGTCCTGCTTATCTGCTTGACGTGGTGGGCATGGATACGGGCAAACACGCCGGTGAGGTGATGGCTGATGGATTCCCTGATCGAATGAAGCATGAGTTCCGCACCGCTATTGATGTGATGTTTGAAGAAGGCCGTTATGGTCAGAAAACCGATAAAGGGTTTTACACTTACGAGCTCGATCGGAAAGGAAAGCAGAAAAAGGTCAAAGACGCGGGCACGTATGACTTGCTGAAGCCTGTTATTGAAGGCAGCACCGAGTTTACGGATGATGCGATCATTGAACGTATGATGGTGCCTTTGTGTATCGAAACGGTTCGTTGTCTTGAAGACGGCATTGTTGAGACTGCTGCAGAAGCAGATATGGGTCTCATTTTTGGTATCGGTTTCCCACCATTCCGTGGCGGTGCACTGCGATACATAGATTCTATCGGCATTGAAGAATTTAACAAGATCGCAGATAAGTATACGGATCTAGGTGCTCTTTACACCCCAACAGCGGGTATGAGAGAAATGGCTAAAACTGGCAAGAAGTTTTTCGGCTAATTGCTGAAACAGAATCGAACGGAGAATATCTATGAGTCTTAATCCAAAAGATGTCGTCGTAATCGATGCGGTACGTACCCCGATGGGTCGTGCTAAAAATGGCTGTTTCCGCAACGTACGTGCTGAAACTCTTTCAGCTGCGTTGATAGAAGCTATTTTTGATCGTAACGAAAATGTTAATCCTAATGACGTCGAAGACGTGATCTGGGGTTGTGTAAACCAAACGAAAGAGCAAGGCTTTAACGTAGCGCGTCAAATTTCACTTTTGACTCGTCTACCACACACGTCTTCTGCTCAAACAGTTAACCGTCTATGTGGTTCAGCAATGTCTGCAATTCATACGGCGGCGCAGGCGATTCAAACAGGTAACGGTGATGTGTTCATCGTCGGTGGTGTTGAGCATATGGGTCATGTACCAATGACTGAAGGCTTTGACCACAACCCTGCTGCATCGAAGTATTCTGCGAAAGCGTCGAATATGATGGGTTTAACGGCCGAAATGCTTGCGAAAATGCATGGTATTTCACGTGAAATGCAAGACGAGTTTGGTGCACGTTCGCACCGTCTTGCACAGAAAGCGACGGTTGACGGCACATTCAAGAATGAAATTGTCCCGATCGAGGGTCATGATGATAATGGCTTTAAAACGTTAATCGAAAATGACGAAACGATCCGACCAGAAACAACGGTTGAATCACTCGGTCAACTGCGTCCTGCGTTTAACCCTAAAGGTGGTACGGTAACAGCGGGTACGTCTTCGCAGCTTACTGATGGTGCGGCGGCAATGCTGCTGATGTCTGCAGAAAAAGCAGAAGAGCTTGGCTTGAAGCCTCGCGCTCGAATCGTCTCGATGGCGGTCGCAGGTTGTGATCCGGCTATTATGGGGTACGGGCCAGTGCCAGCAACTAAGAAGGCACTCAAGCGTGCTGGTCTCACCGTTGAAGATATCGATTTCTGGGAGCTTAACGAAGCATTCGCAGGTCAATCTCTTCCGGTAATGAAAGACCTAAAGTTGCTTAATGTTGCAGATGAGAAAGTGAACCTGAAAGGTGGAGCGATCGCTCTTGGGCATCCGCTGGGCTGTTCAGGTGCGCGTATCTCGACGACTCTGCTTAATGTGCTAGAAGAGAACCAAGGTAAATATGGCGTCTCTACGATGTGTATTGGGTTAGGTCAGGGTATCTCAACTGTATGGGAACGCTTGTAATTTAGTGTCCTTTATTTTGCCACATTTAAGTGTGCTTGAAATTTGTTGAGAGCCAAAGCTATGAAGCTTTATGGCGTTCTTTGCAGTCAAAAGCGGGCTTAACGAGCAAAATGAACAGTTCCAGGATTTGAGAAAAGCACGGTCATTCCGTGCTTTTTTTTGCCTGATATAAAGTGGCACATGGTTCAAGCGAAATCGTTATAAAAGATCGCTTTTATGACGTTTATTTTTTAGGTATCGCAAAAAAAATCTTTACAATTGCTTGACCGCTCAGCTACAAATCAATATATATGTTCGCCTGTTAAGGTTCCTTCAGTAGCGGGCGTACCTGAAAGAGCACATCGCTGGACTGTTTTTTGCGATAAAGAAAATTGTTAAACGAGAACAACGAATAAACTGTTTGGAGTCTTATGGGAAAGTCCCTCGTTATTGTCGAGTCGCCGGCTAAGGCTAAGACGATTAATAAATATCTGGGCTCGGATTTCATTGTGAAATCCAGTGTCGGCCATATTCGTGATCTCCCAACTTCCGGGGGTGGGTCGACTTCAACGCCTGCTGAGAGAGCAAAGCAAGCCGCTGCGACACGCAAGATGGGTGCTGAAGAAAAGGCTGTGTACAAAAAGAAAAAATCAAAGCAGCAGCTCGTCGCTCGCATGGGGGTTGATCCAGAAAAAGGCTGGAAAGCGCAATATGAAGTATTGCCCGGTAAGGAAAAAGTCGTTGCCGAGCTTAAGAAACTCGCGAAAAATGCCGATACGATTTATCTTGCAACGGATTTGGATAGAGAAGGTGAAGCCATTGCTTGGCACCTAAAAGAAGCCATTGGTGGTGATGATTCTCGCTATCGTCGAGTTGTTTTTAATGAGATTACTAAAAAAGCTATTCAAGCGGCTTTCAAAAAACCTGATGAACTCGACCAAAGCCGCGTAAATGCGCAACAAGCGCGCCGATTTCTCGATCGGGTGGTCGGTTTTATGGTGTCGCCTATCTTGTGGGCAAAAATTGCCAGAGGCTTATCAGCGGGTCGCGTTCAATCAGTCGCCGTGCGCTTGATCGTTGAGCGTGAGCGCGAAATACGAGCCTTTACCCCCGAAGAGTACTGGGAAGTATTCGCGCAATTAGCGCTAGATGCGAAATCTAAAGCGCGGTTTCAAGTGTCTAAATATCAGGGTGAAAATTTTCGCCCAGTCTCAGAACAAGAGACAAGCAAACACTTGGCGGCTTTGAAAGATCATAGTTTCTTAATTTCAAATCGTGATGATAAGCCGACACGTTCCAAACCTAGCGCGCCATTTATTACCTCTACATTGCAACAGGCGGCGAGCACGCGTCTGAGCTTTAGCGTAAAGAAAACGATGATGTTAGCGCAGCGTTTATACGAGGCGGGTTACATCACTTACATGCGGACGGATTCAACTAACTTAAGCATGGAGGCCGTCGGTAATTGTCGCGATTATATTGCCGATAACTTTGGCGCTAAGTATGTGCCAGAGAACCCTCGCATCTATAGTAGTAAGGACGGCGCACAGGAAGCTCACGAAGCGATTCGGCCGTCAGACGTATCAGTGCGAGCTGTTAATATTAATGGCCTCGAGAGGGACGCAGAGCGGCTTTATGAATTGATATGGCGTAACTTCGTGGCTTGTCAGATGACGGATGCACAATTTTTGAGTTCGTCTGTAGAAGTCCGAACGGGTGAGTATGTGTTGCGTACACGCGGCCGAGTTTTGAAATTTGATGGCTTTTTGACGGTATTGCCGTCTGCAAGTAAGAAAGACGATGATATTTTATTGCCTGACTTTCAAGTGGGCGATTCTCTTACGCTGAAGGATCTTGAGCCCAAACAACATTTCACTAAACCAGCACCCCGTTATTCTGAGGCGGCTCTCGTGAAGGAGCTAGAGAAACGTGGAATCGGTCGTCCCTCGACCTATGCGGCAATTATTTCAACCATTCAAGATCGTGGTTATGCACGCGTTGAGAATCGACGGTTTTATGCTGAAAAAATGGGCGATATTGTTACAGATCGTCTTGCTGAGTCATTCCCCGAATTAATGAATTATAGCTTCACGGCGGAAATGGAAGAGCAGCTTGATGAAATTGCTGTCGGTCAGAAAGAGTGGAAAGACGTTTTAAATCAATTCTACTCAGGTTTTGTTGTACAGCTTGATAAAGCCGAAGCGGCAAATGATGGGATGCGAGCTAACGATCCGGTGGAAACGGATATATCATGCCCAACCTGTGGCAGAAATATGCAGATTCGTACAGCGAGTACCGGTGTATTTTTAGGCTGCTCGGGATACTCATTACCGCCGAAAGAGCGGTGTAAGACAACAATTAACCTCGTTTCGGGTGATGAAGTTGCTAACGCCGATGATGATGAGGGTGAATCGAAAGTTCTGCGTCAAAAGCATCGATGCCCAATCTGTTCAACCGCGATGGAAAGCTACCTGATAGACGAAAAACGCAAATTGCATGTCTGCGGTAACAACCCTGATTGCTCAGGTTATGAAATAGAGCAGGGTGAGTTTAAGATTAAAGGCTATGACGGCCCAATACTTGACTGTGACAAATGTAGTGCAGAAATGCAGCTCAAAACAGGTCGATTTGGGAAGTACTTCGGTTGTACAAACGATGCATGCAGTAACACTCGGAAGTTGCTTAGAAGTGGAGAACCTGCACCGCCAAAGATGGATCCTGTGCAGATGCCTGAGCTGGTGTGTGAAAAAGTCGAGGATACGTACATTTTGCGTGATGGTGCGGCTGGTCTGTTTTTGGCGGCAAGTAAATTTCCCAAGAATCGGGAGACGCGTGCGCCATTGGTGTCAGAGCTATTACCTCATAAGGAAGAGATTGATCCGAAGTATGCCTTTCTTTTTGATGCGCCGGTCGCCGACAATAAGGGCAACGCAGCTATTGTTCGCTATAGTCGAAAGACTAAAGAGCAGTATGTGATGAGTGAAAATAAGGGTAAAGCGACGGGATGGACTGCTTACTACCAAGGCAGTAAGTGGGTAGAAACAGTACCGAAACCAAAAGCTAAATCTAAAGCCAAACCGAAGGCAAAGCAGAAAGCTTAGCGTTTGTGCTTTGACAAGGCGAAATAGAAAAACCGACTCATAGTCGGTTTTTCTTTATTTTTACGCGTGCTATTTTCGGAGTCGTTCTAGTAAGCTAGAGGTATCCCATCGGTTACCATCCATATCTTGAATATCAGCATAAAATTGGTCTACGAGAGCGGTGACCGGCAGCTTTGCTGAGATACGGCGTGCTTCATCGAGGCAAATACCGAGGTCCTTACGCATCCAATCGACCGCGAAACCATGTTCATATTCGCCGGCAATCATCGTCTCATGACGATTTTCCATCTGCCACGACTGAGCCGCACCCTTCGAGATTACATCAATAACATGCTTCGGATTGAGGCCGGCTTGTTCGGCAAAGTGCACTGATTCTGATAAGCCTTGAACGAGACCTGCGATTGCGATTTGATTACACATTTTTGTAAGTTGGCCCGCACCACTCTCGCCGAGTAGTTTTACAGATTTTGCAAAGCAGTTCAGAAGTGGTTCGGCTATACGGAAATGCGCTTTATCTCCACCACACATGATGGTTAGCTGACCATTGATCGCACCCTGTTCGCCGCCAGATACAGGCGCATCGATAAAACCGAGGCCATTCGCCTTCGCTGATTGAAAAATTAGCCTCGCTACGTCTGCGGAAGCAGTCGTGTTGTCCACAAATAAGGTGCCTGGACTCGCTCGACTCACTAAACCATTGTTACTAAGATAGACCTCTCTGAGGTCATCATCATTTCCAATACACGTGAAAATTGCATCGAGGTCATCAGGTAAATGGGTTAGGTTTGCAACCGCTTCACCTGAGAAATTCTGCAACCACGCGTCTCGCTTTTGTACGCTGCGGTTGTAGACAAAGGTTTGGTGCGTTTTACTCAAATGACCAGCCATATGATAACCCATCACGCCAAGTCCGATAAATAATATGCGTTTCGTCATTGTGTTTCTCGCTTGCTTTTCTTGACCCTTTAAATTTTTAGTATGACTGAAATTGCTATTTATTTGTCTACACTCTGTCTAATCATCTCGATGCGCGATCGATTAACGCCGAAATCGCTGCGGCCAATGCGAGAGGCCGAGCGTACTTCAACAATGCCTAAATCCGTATCACTGAGGAATTCGACATCATCGATGAATTGCATTAAATCACTCGTATATTCGGCATAAAGGTAGGTCGGCGTATTAACAATTAATTCGGCGTCTGGATCCTTGTCGATTTGTTTTGCAATACGAGCAAGTAGCGCATTGGTGGTGATGCCATCAGGTGAAGCAAGTGCCTTTATGAAGTGCTCATCATCAGTGGGGTCGGACAGACTGCTGACACAATTTGGTGTCTCGGGGCAACTGTCTATGCTAGTGCGTGCGTCGCCCATGGTAATTGGTCGTGTGCCGGAGCAAGCGCTCAAAAGTAGGGTGAAAGCCATAGCGCCCGTTAAATAGAGGGATAATTTCAAAGAGGGGAGAGCAGTCATATTTTTTGCCTTGGATGTTTCAATCTTAAATGGGTCAAAGTAAGTTACTGGGGTTCATCAACTTCAGGGAATGATACGCAGAACTCAGAGCCCTGGGTCAATTCGCTCGTTACCTGAATATCACCTTTGTGCTTGTCGATTACAACTTTAACAAAGTTAAGCCCTAACCCTGCACCTTTCTTACCACTGGTTTCGGACACTTTTTGACGCCGAAAACGATCAAAAATATAGGGTAATTCCTCTTTGTTGATGCCGTAGCCTTGGTCTGAAATCTTTATTTTTATCACACTACCGGTATGTGTGAGGTACACTTTAATCTGGCGATCGTTATCACTGTACTTTACGGCGTTATTGATTAAGTTTATCAGCGCGCGCTCAACGAGCTCTGCATTACCTTGCATCCAGCACTCATCGTCGCCTTTAAGGACAATTGCGATATTTTTTGCACGAGCTTGGCTGTCAACGGAATCAATCGCGTTTTCAATCGCATTGAGCACCTCAAACGTGTAGAACTCTTCTTCGACTGCTTGCTCCGCTCGTGTGATTTGTAGAAATTGCTCCGAAAGATTTAAGCTACGTTTCGCATGCCCTGAAAGCTCATGGATAAGCGCTTGGTTCCATTCAATACGGCCGGACTTCAGGCCCTCAAGCATAGCGAGTTGTGAGACCAATGGAGAACGTAAGTCATGTGATAAGAAGTCAATAAGTTGATTCTTTTCTCGCTGCTTTTGACGTATTTCAGTAATGTCTGACATGCTGATCATCAAACCTGCATCGCTGTCTTGATCAACTTCAAACGGTAAGCTATGCACCATTACATCCCTCTGGCCGAGCGACATTTCAAAGTACTGTCCCTTGCCGTTAATAAGACAGTTAGCAGCGGCTTCGTCGAGTTTGTCGTTATGATTGCTTATGTCAGCAAACACCTTAGTAATTGAATTCGAAATTAGCCCTGTTTCGCTCTGTTGTAACCAATTAGTGGCGCGGGTGTTTGCATAAACGATTAAACCAATAGGGTCGGTAACAATTACAGCGCCAGGCATTTCTTCAAAGCCTCTTGAGATGAAAATGCGCATATCTTGCATGGCGGTGATAGCAGATCTGACTTGATCAATACGCATCGAAATTTGTTCGTAATGTGCCTTCTTTTCGTCCGCGGAATGATCTAAATCTAACTTATCGAGAAACTCTTTAACTTGGCGACGTCCGCCATGCTCCGCCCAGGACATACCAATTTTAAAGCGATTAGGGCCATATTCGAGTTTGATCCAACTGCACTCATGATCATGAAACCAAACACCGTGGTCTTGGACTGTTAATGTCGGCATTGCCTCCTGCTCGTAGGCATGAAGTACTTGGTCATTTTGGATGAACGCGTAGGCTTTGGGCTTTAATAAGGGTATAAGTGATAGAAATATTTTTTCTAAACTGTGTTGATTGAGTTTACGGAAACTCAAATCAGGCTCTTTGTTCAAGCGCTCGAGTTCTACTTTGAAGAATCTGTTGAGATGACGCATCCTCTGCCAGCTCCAGAAGGGGTAGGCGAGCATGATACCTAATATGCTGTTTATTGGTGGGAACCAAGTGCGATCGTATGCCAACAACACAAAACTGAAACCGAGAATCGCAGCCACGAGTAATAGGGTGCTTGGCATCACTAATGTTGGCGTGAGCCGTGGAAACATAAGTATAGGTATAAGTATAAAAGCGATAGTGAGCAGGTAAGCCCAACGAATGTCTACCGGCTTTATACTATTTTGTGCCATGATCGAAGCAAACGCATTCGCATGAATTTCGACGCCTGACATAGGGCTATTTAAATGAGAGAACGGTGTGGGAATTATGTCGCCAAGCCCCGCTGCCGTGGCACCTATCAACACGATTTTATTGCGGAAAATATCGGCTGGTACCTTGTTCGCCATGACGTCAAGGAAACTGTAGGTCGGATAGCTGCCTCGTGGGCCTGCAAACGGAATTAAACGGTATTCAGAATTGACGGAGATATAGGGTGCTCCGGTTTGGTCTTTTATCTGCTTGAGGTATTCAATCATAGGGTTTACCTCTAACGCCATTGCTAGAGACAATGATGACCAATAATTGTCTCCTACCCCCGCATTTAGATGAATGCCTCGCGCCAGACCATCTTCATCGAGTTCGACGTGGACATGCCCGAGGGCTCGCACTGCATTTGTTAGTTCTGGTAATGGGAGTATTTCGGAAAGGGTCTTATCATAGCTGAGCGGGTTAATATGCAGGGGTAAAACAACGTTGCCCGCGCGTTGGATCGCGCGTGCCAGAATCGCATCATCGTCGGGATGGAGCGTGTCCGGTTCAGTAAAAAGAATATCAAACGCGATAAGTGATGTTTTATATTCGCGCAGTTTGTCTATTAATTGTGCGTGAATTGCTCTGCGCCACGGCCATTGTCCAATACTGTTGAGGCTTTTCTCATCAATCGAAATAATAATAGTGTCGGGTTCAAGTGCCGCAGTCGTTGCATTGGCAAAGGCATCATATGTTAATAGATCAAGCCTTTTCGCCAGCTGTGTGTAAACGAGAAGGGCCGTAATCAATATGAGTGCAATAGTGAGAATATGTTGCTCGTATGGATGCAGATCGTGCTGAGGTCGCTTAGACATATATCCCGAAAAATCGTGTTATCGACAATAAACTATTTAGTTTAACATTCATGCTACTGGATGGTGGTGAAAATAGCTGCTCATTAGTCCATTTCAACATAAAGCTCCTTGATCGGACCGAAGTTAGAATTATAGAACGAGCTATTAAGCCCTTTTACGCGTGCATAATAGCGCTGTCCCTTGGGAAGCTTCAAGTAAGCACTTGTTTTAGATAACGTTTCTTCTTTTAAGATGCTTAAGAAGTTCTCATTATCAGCAATTTGTAAGGTGTAGCCATCCACATTATCAATGCTATGCCAAAAAATACCGACTTGATTATTAATGTAATTAACGCTCAATATATTGACCGATTCCAACAAGCCTCGGATTGTCACATTACGAGACTTAGAAAAGGTCTCGACCATATCTTGATCACGCGTTTTCACTCGCCAATAATAGTTTCCTGGCACTAAATCTTCACCTAGGGTTTGGCTATCATTCACAGACCAGTCGGTTTCTCTCACGATATTTTTAAACGCTTCGTCACCGGCAAGCTGTAGTTTAACTTTTTGACTTTCCTGCGTTCTATTCCACGAAAATTGCGCGCTTATTGAATCAAGTATACTACCTGGTAAAGGCAGGGCCAGCGTTGGGGCAGACAAGCGTTCATCTTTTCGATTTTTTAAAATCGGATTGTCGTAATCTGAGTTTGTATCACGCAGCGCTAGGTTAGCGTTCTGACTATTATTTGTAAGTGTTTGATTTGGACGCTGATTGTTACCTTTCGTTTCGGGGGGAATAATGGGTACTGGTATACCTTGCCAAGCAAGAGATGAATCCTCTTGTTCGTCGATGATACGAGTGGTTGACGTGGAGTTTAGATTGGTTGGAATATAGAGGTTTTTCTTTTCTAACCCTGCGCGTTGGGCAAAGACCCGCGCACCTTGCCCCTGCTCGATTAACTCTGAACCGTATGCATAAGTGAAATTCACTTTACCCTCTAGTACCTCAAGCGTCGTCCCATCAACATTTGTACGCAAACGGAATTCTGTACCGCGAACGGCTGCGACGGCTGATGGAGTATTGATTTCATAACGGGCGCCTTTAACCAATGGGCTTACTTTAGTGCGTAAACCACCCTTCACCAAACGCATGCGCGTGTCCACCATGCCAGCGTCCCCATGATAGCTAATTTTGTTGAATGTTAGCAAAGAGTGAGCATTGAGCTCTAAGGTTGATTGGTCTGCGAATTCAAGCTCCGCGGAACCGTTTCGGCTGATGAGTGTATCGCCGACGTTGATTTTCATATCTGCTTTGAGTTTTTCGTAATGTGTAGTCTGGCCACGTTTAATAAATACATCGCCTTTCACAGTATTTGTGGTAACGGGACGTGGTTGTTTATTTAGCCAAGCAAGCGGAATTTTGAGGATAGAGCCGGTGCGTAAAACATTTGCATCGTCAATGCGGTTATAGAGCGCTAGTTCTTCCCAATTGTGCTTGTTATTGAGCAGGCGACTGGCAACCGATTTAAATTTGTCATTTGGGCGGAGTGTATAATGCCAATCAGAAGCCTGAGGGTTTTGTTTTTCTATTGAAGGTGATTGAGAGAGGACGTTGGTCGAAAATATAAGGGACCAAATAAGCAGAGCTACCGTCAAAAGAATGTCTTGTGCTCGATTTTTGACCATATTCATTGTACGTCTGTCTCCGCCCGCGTATCTTGTCAAAAGCGGACGAAGATCACGAAGCATTAATGATTAATCACTCACACGTTCTAAACGGTAACCATGTTGATAGATCGTTTTAATACGAAACCCATTTTCCGGTTTAATATTCAGCTTTCTTCGTAAACGACTAACATGCGTGTCCACTGTCCGCGTGTTTATATTTGAGGAAATTCCCCAAACTCTCTCTAACAAAAAGTCCCGTGATAGCAGGCGGCCAACGTTTTGGAACATGAAAACGGCCAGATCGAAATCTTTGTCTGTCAGTGATACCTCTTCAGAAAACGCTATGATTGCTCGTTTACCTAAGTCAATTTTGTACGGCCCAATTTCCAATGCCTCTTGTTCGCTAGTTTCTGAGCCGGTTCTGCGGCTGAGTGCGTTAATGCGTGCTGTTAGCTCACCCGGGCGCGCTGGTTTGACAAGGTAGTCGTCTGCACCCGCATCGAGAGCAGTAATAATGTCGCTCTCACTATCACGTTGTGTTAAAAATAAAACGGGGACTCGCCAATTGAGTTCCGCTCTTAATTGTTTTAATACTTCGGTTCCTTCTATGTCGGGAAGCTGCCAGTCTAGAATTAAAAGATCGAAGCTATTATGTAACACTGCATACAAAAATGATTTTCCATTTTCAAAGTGCTCACACGAGTGGTCATGCTGTTTTAGTAGCTCAACCAGATTTCTCGCTTGTTCAATTTCGTCCTCTAATAAGGCAATCTTCATTCCGTAACCCCAGATACGTAGCATGAGCAAGTTAGCGTAAGTGCTGTTTTGCTCTATTTTCAATATTTTCTTTTTACTTTGCTACTTAGTGTAGATGGTTTTTCGGATTTGCCGACTATTGATTTCTACTCTGACACATATTTAGAGCTTATACATGTGCAAGAGTGTCAGGCTTTGTAAAGGCGTATTACATTATGTGAGCGCAATAACACTCAAAGCTTAATTAACGACTGCTTTGATTTCCATGTAGATTGGTATTTAGCGCCTAAGTTCATTACTATCTGCCCGAATTAACTGGGCTAATAAAGGGCTTACCCATGATTAGGCAGCAAAAAATACAACGCTTGTTGGAAGAAAACTTCTCGATAAAGCATATTGTGTTAGAGAACGAAAGTTATATGCATAGTGTGCCAGAAAATTCGGAAACTCACTTTAAGCTGGTGCTAGTATCTAATGATTTTGACGGTGTTCGTAAAGTCGCTAGGCATCAGAAAGTATATGCCTTAACTAATCCAATAATGGAGGAGGGTTTGCACGCGTTAGCATTACACTTATATACAGTCGAAGAATGGGCTACGCATAACGAGCACGTACCGTCATCACCAAATTGTTTGGGCGGTTCGAAACATGGGTAAATATTTTTTTCGCATGGGTATGAAGTTAGGATAGTGATCTATGAGTCAGTTTTTTCAGATTCACCCGGATAATCCACAGCCCAGACTGATTCGTCAGGCCGTTGAAATTGTGCGGCAAGGCGGCGTTATTGCTTATCCAAGTGATTCGGCTTATGCCCTTGGCTGCGATATTGGTAACAAGGCAGGTGCGGACAAAATTAGACAAATTCGGCAGCTGACTGATAAGCACAATTTCACGCTAGTATGTCGAGATCTTTCCGATATCGCTCTTTATGCGAAGCTGAATAATATTCAATATAGGCAGATAAAAGCCCACACACCTGGGCCTTATACCTTTATTTTGCGCGCGACCAGCGAAGTGCCAAGGCGTTTGATGCATGCGAAACGTCGCCAGATTGGTATCCGTATACCTGATAATAAAATTGCCTTGGCATTGCTAGAGGAGCTTGGTCATCCCATTATGAGTGCGTCTTTAATTTTACCTGGCGATGAGCTGCCATTGACAGACCCTTATGAGTTTCGGGTGACGTTAGAGCACCACTTAGATTTGATTGTTGACGGCGGTTTTTGTGGCTTCGAACCAACCTCGGTGATTGACTTAAGTGAGGATACAGTGAAGATTCTTCGCGAAGGGTGCGGGGATGTTTCAGCTTTTCGCTAAAGCTTGAATTCAAATCCTGTTTCAAGTTGTGGCGCGGTTTCTTTATTGTGAGTTCTCATGCTTTCATAACGGTGGCTAATGTCACTCAGTTTATTGTAATTAGTATCCTCGCTTATCAGGCTATTAAATAAATTATTGTTCGCACCGTAAGCTTGGGAAAGCTTTACCACGTTGCTAACATAGGAGAGTGTTGGTTCATGTTGACTCACTCTTTGAAATGCTGACTTTAGGTTCGCATCATTATTGAGATCTTGATTGATTTTTTCCAACTCACTTTTTAGCATGGGGCCGTTCACTTTTAGGTCACCCGACACGTCTTTACTTAAACTGATTCGGGTGTTTGGATGTACGCCATATTCCATTAGTTTGTTTTTAAGGGTGGTTTTTAAAAACTGCTGGTCTCCACCAATCGTAGATTTCAGCTCATTAACCTCAACTTTTCTAAAGCTTTGTTCCGCGCGCTGCTTCAATAACTCACGCGTTTTGTCATTTTTTTCAGAATTTGGAGCAAGAGGCGTTTCTTCTTTTAAATTCAAAGAAGCATCGCTTACCTCTTTTTTTGAAAAAGTTTGTGCAAAAGCTTGCTTGAGTTGAGAGCCTAGTAGGTCGGCGACTGATTTTGAAGCGTTTATATTTTCCATACCACGTTCTCTTAACAGGGGCAGATTGCTGCCGCTTTGTCAGAAATTCGACGAAATTTTTAAGGTATGGTGGTACCAGCAAAATAGGTACCAGTTTAAGTGTGAGGGAATAAGAAAAGCGCAAAGGAATTGCGCGGCTTCCATTGTTACAAGGTTGTGTTTTGCTTCGGCTTAGTGAGGTTCTGCTTGAGAATGGTACAGTTTTTCTGTTGCGGCAACCGCACC
>ENA-OSET01003800-OSET01003800.1-sediment-metagenome-genome-assembly--contig:-NODE-3800-length-13648-cov-3.433793_pt1 | contig 13648 bp, 9 predicted proteins | sample MGYA00237882_ERZ534229 | MGnify/ENA primary metagenome ERZ534229 (study PRJEB26408, sample SAMN06266212) | sediment metagenome | isolation source: Hudson Canyon methane seep mesocosm | place: USA:Hudson...
ATTGGCGATTGGCGGCGCCTATACGGCCAGCATTTATGCAACATTAGCGAACACAGGTGAGGTGTATTTCGATTCGGTCACCATGTTCACCTTTTTCCTGTTGTTGGGCCGTTATTTGGAAATGCGAGTGCGGCACGAAAACAGTTTGGCCTCTGGCAACCTTTCTCAGCTTTTACCGCTCACCGTTAATCGCAAAACAGAGTCAGGACAAGCCTGGGAGGTCAGGCCGTTAAAATCATTGGCCCTGGGTGACCAGATATTGGTTCGCGCGGGCGAAGTTGTCCCCTGTGACGGGATCATTGAAAAGGGGCAGTCTACGATAGAGGAGGCATTGTTGACGGGTGAGGCCATGCCTCTAAACAAAGGTGTTGGCGACTCCGTCATCGGCGGCACTTTAAATACCGCCGATGCGCTAGAAATTAAGGTGCAGGCGCTCGGTGACAATACTACCTTGTCTGCGATTGAGAGAATGGTTGCCAATGCAGAAACCAACAAACCCCGACAGCAGGCTTTGGCCGATAAAACCGCGGGGTATTTTGTTGCCACTGTATTGGTGTTGTCTGTTTTGGTGGGAGGGTATTGGTATCTCGTGGAGCCCGCCCAGGCATTTTGGATCGTGCTATCTGTTCTGGTTGTGACTTGTCCCTGTGCGCTTTCACTTGCGACACCCGTGGCATTGATGGCCTCGACCGCCGCCGCCAGGAAGCGGGGTTTTCTCATCACTCAAGGCCATGTGTTGGAAAGTCTGGTGGATGTATCGCGCCTGGTCCTTGATAAGACTGGCACATTAACACACGGGCAACTGCGGGTAGATAAGGCAGTTGCAGTGAGCGGTGATTCTCAGTCTTCAGATGAGTCTCTGGGTTCACCTGAAGACCAATCCAAGTACCTGTCAATTGTCAGGGCGCTGGAAAAACACTCTAACCACCCCGTTGCCACTGCCTTCATGCTTGCGTCTGACAAAGAATATCCGGGTGTGAAAGATATTAGACAAGTGGTGGGTGCTGGTGTTGAGGGCATTGTAGATGGTTGCCGTCATCGCTTGGGCAGTGCTGAGTTTGTGGCTGAGCTTTTTGACGCCGAGCACCAATCATTAGTTCCTCTCTCGGCGCCCGCCGGAGACAAGCTGCAGTGGGTCATGCTGGGGGCTGAGTCTGGTCCCTTGGTCTGGTTTGGGTTAAGAGACTCGGTGCGGGCTGAGGCAGCACCTTTGATGCGTTATTTTGAAGAAGCGCTGGTCAAGATAGAAATTCTCAGCGGTGATGCCTCAGCCGTCGTGGGTGATTTGGCCCGTGAATTAAACGTTGAAAAATTCACTGCAGGGGCCAAACCTGACACAAAGATGGAGCGGGTGAAGGCCTTGCAGGAGAAGGGTGAAAAAGTATTGATGATCGGCGACGGCATCAATGATGTGCCTGTACTGGCAGCCGCAGATGTGAGTGTCGCCATGGGGGGCGCCACGGACCTGGCTCAGATTCGAGCAGACGCCGTGTTACTCAATGATGATTTGGCTGCGATTGGGGCGGTGCATCAATTGGCCTTTAAAACCCGCAAAATCATTCGGCAGAATATCGGCTGGGCATTGATTTATAATGCTTCAGCATTGCCCCTTGCGGCCATGGCCTGGATACCACCCTGGGCGGCTGCGATTGGCATGTCTTTGAGTTCATTGCTGGTGACAGTTAATGCGCTTCGTCTGCACCGTCAATAGTGGGAGGGGCTTAAACGTTGGATAGTTTGTACTTACTAATACCCGTGGTGTTGATTTTTCTGGCGCTGGCAATACGAATTTTGATGTGGGCGATCAAGAGTGGCCAATATGAAGACCTGAAGACCGAAGGGCACCGCATATTGTTTGAAGAAGACCGGAAGAGTCATTCTTCCACCGTTGCTCGCCCTGAAGGTGCCGAACAAAAACAACGCGACAATGAGCCCGGTAATGAATGAATTGAATTTAATGGCTGCACTGGGTTTGGGTTTTTTGGGTGGAGCGCACTGTATCGGGATGTGCGGCGGCGTTATGAGCGCACTGAGTTTCGCTGTGGCGGACCAGCCTAGGTCCAAACGAATCTCAATTGTGTTTGCTTACAATATCGGGCGTATATTCAGTTATGGCCTCATCGGTTTATTGTTTGGGTCTCTGGGTTATTTGTTGGGCGGATATGAAGTCTTGAGAGTCGTTGCGGGGGCTTTACTCATAGCGATGGGGCTGTATCTCGCCAATTGGTGGCGCGGTCTAACCTGGCTGGAGCGCGGTGGAGCATTTATCTGGCGATATATTCAGCCACTCGGGCGCACGTTAATGCCGGTAAAGACGACGCCACATGCATTGTTACTGGGCGCAATATGGGGGTGGCTGCCATGTGGCCTTGTCTATTCTGCGCTGGCCTATGCTGCCGTTCAACCCACTCCCCTGCAGGCCGCGGCTTTTATGGTGGCTTTTGGCCTGGGCACGCTGCCCGCCGTACTCGCGGGTGGAATGGTCGCTGAGAAAATGAAGCAAGTGATTCAGAACCACAACGTTCGAGTTGTATTTGCTTTGTTAATCATCGCTTTTGGTCTCTGGACACTCCAGGCAGGTTTGCCCCAATCTCACTCGCACCACCATCACTAGAAGGGGAGGGTAGGCGAAATCTGTGTGCTTCGGTATCGGTCTATTCTATTGTTGTTCCCCTGAGAAACACTTGTTCATCGGGCTTGATGAAACCCTTCTAAATTATTGACGGCTTAAACCCAAAGCTGCGATTCTTGCTGCCCACATTCAACGAAAACCCCCGTAAGTGAGCGAGTTGGTAATGATTCAGCATATGGTAGGCCTGTTTGTTAACCCTGCGAAAGAGTGGCAGGTGATTCATGACATGTCAGACGAAGCCATTAAAAGACAGATTCCCTACACCATTCTTTTGGCTTTAATTCCAGCGTTGTCCTGGTATATCGGTACCACTGAGTTTGGCTGGTCCGTCGGCAGCCGTGAAACTGTCCGGATCACAAATGAAAGTGCACTGTCTTTGGTTGGCGTTTTCTATCTAGCGATGGTGTTTGCCGTTTTATTTATCGGTTATGCCATACACTGGATGTCCCACACCTATGGTGCAAAGTCATTTCCAATGAAGGGCATGGTGATCGCAGGGTTTACTGCTACCCCTCTGTTTATCGCCGGGGCCGCAGGGGTATATCCCATATTCTGGCTGGACTTGATTGTGGCTGCGCTTGCCGTTGCCTATACCGTCTACCTGCTTTATATCGGCATTCCTATAATGATGGATATATCGGTCGATCGCGGGTTTATGTATGCCACCTCTATTGTGGCTGTGGCCATGGTCGTTGCAGTGTCCATTATGGTTGGCACGGTCTTGTTCTGGGACCTGGTGGCCAGCCCGGAATTTACCTGAAGCCAATCCCCGCCGGGAGCGGAATCGCTCCCAGTTAACTCAAAACTTCCCTCGCCTCTGTTATTTACCGCCAGATAGGACAAATTTTGGACGCCAGTGCTATGGTTTGTTAGTATGCGCGCCCGATGGGTTCTCGCCTATCGCCCCAATAAACAGCAGAGTGCTCCATGTTTAGACTAATTACTGACAATAAACAGAACATTAAAAATGATGTTCTGTCTGGCACCACCGTTGCTCTGGCGCTTGTGCCTGAGGCCGTTGCCTTCGCTTTTGTGGCCGGTGTAGAGCCGATGGTTGGCTTGTATGCTGCATTTATCATGGGTTTGGTTACGTCTATCTTTGGCGGTCGCCCGGGCATGATCTCGGGTGCGACGGGGGCCACCGCGGTGGTATATGTTGCGCTGGTGGCAATGCAGGGCGTTCAATACCTGTTTGCGGCGGTATTGCTAGCGGGATTGCTCCAAATACTGGCGGGTGTGTTCAAACTGGGTAAGTTCATTCGAATGGTGCCACATCCGGTGATGTTGGGGTTCGTGAACGGTTTGGCCATCGTAATCTTTCTAGCGCAGTTGGGGCAGTTTCAAGAAAAGGATCTCAACGGTGTAATGAATTGGATGGAAGGCGCGCCGCTATTCATCATGGGTGGGCTGATCCTTGTCACCATGCTCATTATTCATTTTCTGCCTAAGTTTACCTCGGCGGTGCCCGCCGGGCTTGTGGCTATTGTGGTAGTGACGATGGCTGTCATGGGTCTAGACCTGGAAGCCAGAACGGTTATCGATTTTGTTCGTGACATGGTGCCCGCCGAAGAGGCCGCTACGGCGACGTTAAAAGGTGAGTTGCCGACATTCGCGATTCCTGCGGTGCCCTTCAATTTTGCCACCTTATGGGTTGTTCTGCCCTACGCGGTCATTATTGCTGCTATCGGATTGATTGAATCATTGCTGACTCTGACCCTGATCGACGAAATCACCAATACCCGGGGGCGGGGTAACAGAGAGTGTGTAGGACAAGGGCTTGCCAATGTGACCAATGGTTTTTTTGGCGGCATGGGCGGCTGTGCGATGATCGGTCAGAGTATGATCAACATCAACTCCGGCGGTCGTGGACGCCTCTCCGGCATAACCGCCGCATTGGTCCTGTTGGCCTTGATTTTGTTTGGTGCTCAGCTTATCGAAATGATCCCGCTCGCTGCATTGGTTGGCATTATGTTTATGGTTGTCTTTGGCACATTTGAGTGGTCTTCATTCCGAATTATTCGAAAAATACCGTTGTCCGATGCTTTTGTACTGGTGTTGGTATCCGGTGTCACCGTTTTCTTTGACTTGGCAATTGCCGTTATTGTTGGCGTAATTGTGTCCGCACTGGTATTTGCCTGGAAACATGCAAAACATATTGCCGTAAACAGTTATATCGACGATGAAGGTCAAAAGGTTTACGAGCTGCGCGGGCCTATATTCTTTGGTTCCGTCGCGGGTTTCAAAGAGTTGTTTGATCCCGAAAATGATCCAGAGCATGTAGTGATTGAATTCCAGCGCTCAAGGGTGAGTGATCACTCGGGTATTGAAGCTCTGGACGGCCTGGCAGAAAAATATCAAGCGGTCGGAAAGAATTTACACCTGCGCCATTTGAGCCCTGAATGTCGCAAGCTGTTGAAACGTGCCGGTAACCTTTGTGAAGTGAATGTAATGGAAGATCCAAATTACAGAGTGGCCACCGACGTCTTGGCCTGATATTGCCAAGATTTAAAAGCCAAAAAAAACCGCCAAATTAAGGCGGTTTTTTTATGTTTGGCAATTTTTATTTTTCCAGTGCTTGCCTGACAGATGCCAGTCTTACACAGTTTACAAAAACCTTCATCGCGCCATCCACCTCTTCAACGCTCGGCACTGTTGGTGCTATGCGAATGTTGCAATCCTCAGGGTCATTTCCATAGGGGAAAGTGGCACCTGCAGGAGTGAGCACCACACCTGCTTCTTTGGCCATCATTACGACGGTTTTTGCCAGTCCTGGGCGGGTGTCGAAGGAAATAAAATATCCTCCCTTGGGGTTTTCCCAATGCCCGAGTTCGCTATTGGCAAATGCGTTCTCCAGATGTCTCAATACGGAAGAGAATCGTGGTTTAATAATGGCAGCGTGTTTTTGCATGTGTTTGTTAACCGTCGCCATGTCAGGGAAAAACCTGGCATGTCTTAATTGGTTCACCTTGTCGGGTCCAATGGTAGAGGTGCCCAGTGCTTTTTTGAACGAAGCGAGGTTGGCCTGACTACCTGCCATGAAGGCAACGCCCGCACCGGCAAGGGTAATTTTTGATGTCGATGCAAACTGCAATACGGAGTCTTCTGTGCCGTGTTGACGGCAGTAGTCCATGATGCTCGCAAGCGTTTGAGGTGTTTCACTCAAGTCGTGAACGGCGTAGGCATTGTCCCAGAAAACCTTAAAATCACTGCTGGCAATATTGCCCAACTTCGCAATGCGTTCAACCGTTTCATCGCTGTAAACAACGCCGGTTGGGTTTGAATATTTTGGGACGCACCACATACCTTTAATGCGTTTGTCGTGGGCTATCATGGCTTCCACTTCATCCATGTCAGGCCCCGTGGCTGTCATTGGAACCGTAATCATCTCGATTCCCAGTTGTTCGCAGACGGTAAAGTGACGGTCGTATCCGGGAACAGGGCAGAGAAACTTAGCACCTGTAGTATTTTTCCACGCGCTTTCTTCTCCGGCAAAGCCGTATTGAACGGCGTGCTGCATGGCCTGAAACATTAAGGTCAGGCTGGAATTGCCACCGGCTAGCACTTCGGTAGGTTCTACTCCGAGAATGTCTGCGCCGAGCTGCCTCATTTCTTCAATGCCATCGAGGCCGCCATAATTTCTGACATCGGTGCCGTTAGCGGTGCAATAATTGCCCTTTAATATACCGTCTAAAGTGTCTGACAGGCAGAGCTGTTCGGTCGAGGGTTTGCCCCGGGTCAGGTCTAACTTCAGGTTTTGTTCCAGAATATGTTGGTACTCTGTGCTGAGTTCCTGTTCCCATTGGCGCAGCTGGTCGTCATTGGCATTTTCAAGTTGCAAGGTATTGCCCTCTAGTTTGGCAGGGTGATTAAGATAAAGCGGGGAAGGAGTATACCTGCACTCTGGCTGATATTTAATCGCTTAATGTAAAAAAACTACAGCGAAAACAACGCAGGGTTAAAAATGCTCTGAGAGCCGAACAAAGTGACCGTTTGAAATAAGCAAAATGCTGGCTAGTAAAGCGATTGTGGGCCCGGTGGCGGGCCCGATACTAAACGGCGTACCCTCTCAGAAAGAGGCCCACGCAACTTTCTATATAGGCTTGAATTTCATCATCGCTAAGTTTTTGGTCTAAACCTAAAAGTCTGCGAAAGGCATGTTCGCTTTTTACCATGAACATAAATTGCCAGGCTGCATGCTGACAGTTGTCGATCTTTAGCACCTTGGCGTCTACCTGTCGTTGCAGATAGCGAGTGAACAGCTTGAAGATATTGTTGGGCCCCGCCTCAAAGAACATTTCTGAGACTTCGGGGTATTTCTCGGCGCCCGATACACAGACTCGAGTCACCTTAACCCCGTCGTCGCTCATCAATAGTTGCGTGAAGTGAACCGCCAGGTCCAGTAACACTACGTCAATAGGCAGATCGTCATTAAACCGTTCAGGGGTCATGGCGCCTGCAATGCATTTTCCTTCAATACATTGGCGAAACAAGTCTTCCTTATTGCCAAAGTGGCTGTAGACAGTCTGTTTCGAGACGCCAGCATTTTTTGCGATATGGTCCATGCTGATGCCATCAAAGCCGTTCTCTATGAACAGTTCTGCAGCGGCATTGACGATTTTCTCGCGTTTTTCTTCACTTCTGCCGCGGCCTTTGCCGGCATTGGGAAGGTCGGCGGTGCTGGTAATGGGGTCTTTGGTATATGTCATGGCGGCAAGTCTACAGGATCTTGGGTGACAAAAACAAACTAGACTGTCTAGTTTGATTTGTCTATACTGTTCTCAATCTAGACTGGACCGTCCAGTTTGTTCTATTTGGAGTAAATCTCATGTCTTTCCCGCAGTCCCTATATCGAGGAAGATTTTCAGGGCTTCCCGTGCTATCGGCGATCATCGCGTTGCTTACTATTGCTCTGTTAGCCAGGGCGTCTGTTCATAGTGAAAATGAGCCGGATGCGCCTTTATATCTACATGCGGTAGCGAGCGAGGAGTTGGTTATGCAGTCCCAAAGGGCCGTTGAGCGCCGTTATACGGGAATTGTTAGCGCCAGACAGCATGCGGATATCGGATTTGAGCTTGGAGGTAAAATCGCACGTGTTCTGGTGGATGAGGGCCTTGTTGTCGAGAAGGGTGCTTTGCTGGCAGAGCTGGATGTGGAGCTGTTAAATATTGAGAGGCAGCAGCTGGAGGCACAAATTGACGAAGCTCAGGCGAGGTTGGTGTTAAGTCAAAATAGCCTGAAGCGGCAGCAGTCCTTGAAGCAGAGCGGGTTTTCTTCCGCACAACGATTGGATGAGTTGGGCACAGAGGAGCGTTCATTACAAGCCACCCTTAAGCAGCTGGAGGCGGCGGTATCTTCAGTGGATACGCGGATAGAAAAAGCGGTGCTGCTCGCCCCTTTTTCCGGTGTTGTGACTCGTCGGTTTGCTGACCAGGGCTCGGTTGCGGGAGCTGGCGCGGCCATTGTCCGTCTTCAGCAAGAAGGCAGCATGGAAGCCCACGTAGGGGTGCCGGTCAAGCTGATTGAAAACTTTGTCCCCGGGCAGCAACAGCCACTTCAATTACATAAACAACTATTGGCGGCGACAGTGCTCACCGTAGGGGCGGACATTCATCCCGTCACCCGTACCGTTTCGGTTCGTTTATCTTTGCCTGAGTCGGCGCACGGCGTGAATGGTGATCTGGTCTATTTGAACGTTAACGAACAGGTGAGGGACGAAGGCTATTGGGTGTCGGCAGATGCGGTGACTGACGGCATCAGGGGGCTTTGGAGAACCTATGTATTGGTGCCCGCAGAGGACAAAATTCAATATGAAGGGGAGCCCACATTTATTATTCAGGCCCGCGATGTTCAGGTGGATTACGCCGATGAATCTCAAGTGTACATAAATGGCGCCGTTGAGCCGGGTGAATACATTGTCAGCGGAGGCCTGCACCGGGTAGCCCCGGGTCAAAGAGTACGTTTGAGCGGGCAGGGCTAAGGCGATGATTCAGCAGTTTGTAGAAAATGGCCGATTAATTGCCCTTACAATTGCCGTCATTCTCGTGGCGGGTTTAGGTGGTTTGTCGGCATTGCCACGCGCAGAGGATCCGCGAATCACCGGTCGTCTGGGCGTCGTCAAAACATTCTTCCCCGGCGCCAGTGCCGAGCGAATAGAAGCGCTCGTTTCGGAACCGTTGGAAAACAAGCTTAGAGAACTTTCTGAGATTAAGAGAATCTCCTCTGTCTCCAGTGCAGGAATTTCGGTAATAACGATTGAGCTAAAAGATCGGGTGGGGGATAGAGAGAAGCCCGCAGTATGGTCGCGGGCGCGAGATCTATTGGGTGAAGCTCAGGTGAGTTTGCCGAGTGGCGTATTGAAACCTGAACTGAGCGATGACCGTGGGTTTGCTTACACTTTGTTGTATGCGCTCAAGTGGAGCGGCAAGGGCGAGCCGGAGCCCAGTGTGCTGGGGCGTTATGCAAAGGAAATGGAGAGCAGGCTTCGGGGAATTTCTGGTACTGAGTTGGTGGGTATCTACGGCCAACCCCAAGAGGAAATATTGATCGAGCTTAACAGTGCAAAATTGACAAGCCTGGGGTTAAGCACTGCGGCAGTGGGTATCGCGGTGGAAAAGGCTGATGCAAAGGTCGCTGCAGGACAGTTGAACAATAGTTATAGTCGAATGGCCGTGGAAGTGGCAGGTGAATTTTCGGATTTAGAACGGATTAGACGTATCCCGCTTTTGTCCAGTCGCGGGTTGGATGTACGTCTCAGTGATGTTGCTGAGGTCTATCGCCAAGAAAAGACACCGATTTCCACCCTGGCAATTATCGATGGCGAGAGAAGTGTGGTGGTCGGTGCTCGCATGTTGCCTGATCAGCGTGTCGATACGTGGACAAAGCAAGTGGAGTCTGAACTGGATCGGTTTTCAGCAATACTTCCCGCCAATGTCGTAGTGAAGGAACTCTTTAATCAGGATGATTATACGCAGAATCGTTTAGGGGAGTTGTTTTCGAATATCAGCCTGGGTTTTGCAATTATACTGGTTGTGTTGTTTTTCACCTTGGGTTTTCGTTCGGCCCTCATTGTGGCGGCGGCTCTGCCCCTGACGGTCATGTTTACTTTGGCTGCGATGAAATATTTTGGTTTGCCGATTCATCAGATGTCAATTACAGGGCTTATTGTTGCTCTGGGCATAATGGTCGACAATGCCATTGTGATGGTTGACTCTATCGCTCGAGAGCGCAACCGTGGCGCCAGTGCGGTAGACGCAGTCACGGGGTCTGTTAAACATCTTTGGATGCCGTTGTTAGGCTCGACCTTAACGACTATTTTGGCGTTCATGCCAATTGTTCTAATGCCGGGCTCGGCGGGTGAATTTGTCGGAGGCATTGCCCTCTCTGTTATATTTTCGTTAGTTGGCTCTTATCTAATTTCCCATACGGTGATTGCCGGAATGGCGGGGCGTTACTTGCGCCCAGAGACAGAACAAAAGCAATCAAGATCGTGGTGGCAGTCCGGGGTACATTTCGATTTTCTGGCTCGCAGATTTGAGAACTCTCTTCAGTGGGCACTTTCTTATCCAGAAAGAACCCTGGCTGCGGTCGTGTTGGTGCCTTGCCTGGGTTACATCGCCGCGGGAAGCTTGACCGAGCAGTTTTTTCCCGCATCAGATCGGGATATGTTTCACATAGAGGTTTTTTTACCCTTACATAGCAGCGTTGTGGCGACACAGAAAGCCACGCAAGATATTTCTGAAACCCTCAGTGTTCAGGAAGATATTGAATCTTTACATTGGTTTGTGGGTGCCAATGCCCCATCTTTTTATTACAACATGATGGAAAACAAGGACGGCAGTGCGAATTACGCCCAGGCCATGGTAACGGCCAAAGACTTTAAAGCAGCCAATCGACTCATTCCTCAGTTACAAATTGAACTGGATAAAAAGTTTCCAAAAATACAGATTTTGGTTCGAAAATTAGAGCAGGGACCGCCAGTCAATGCCCCTGTCGAGTTTCGGCTTTACGGCCCCAATTTGAACGTGCTTAAAGACTTGGGTGATCAGCTGCGCAGAGTGATGCTTGAGACTAATGATGTTGTGCATGCTAGAGCAACTCTGGCGGGTGCGGTGCCAAAAATCTGGTTCAATGTTGATGAGGAACTTAGTCAGCAAAGTGGTTTGGCGTTGCGGGACCTGTCTTCGCAATTGCAGGATTCAATAGATGGTGTTGTAAGGGGTTCTGTGTTGGAGGCTACGCAGTCTTTGCCGATTCGTATTCGTATCGCCAGTGATGACAGGAAGGAGATGTCTTCAATTGAAAACTTGAACTTTGTGTCTCCACTGAATTACTCAGAAATAGGGACGCCTGCGCGTTCGGAATTTGTAGGCATCCCACTGAGTGCCATTGGGGAGTTGAAAATCTCTCCCGCCAGAGGGGCCATTCCTCGTCGCGATGGCCAGCGCATTAATACTGTGCAAGGCTACATTCGCGATGGTGTATTGCCCGCTGATATCACAGAGCGAGTCAGTAATAACCTAGAACGACAGGGTTTTGAAATTCCCCCGGGCTACCGATTGGAGTTGGGTGGAGAGGGCGCGGAGCGCAATGATGCTGTAGGCAAATTAATGTCTTCGGTCGGCGTAATTGTTGTCCTGCTTGTATTAGTGGTTGTGTTGTCATTCAATTCTTTCCGGCTTAGCGGTATTATTTTTGCGGTGGCAATGCAGGCAGCAGGTTTGGGTTTGCTGAGTGTGTTTTTGTTTTCTTACCCCTTTGGTTTTACCGTGATTATCGGGTTGTTGGGATTGATTGGTTTGGCAATTAATGCAGCGATAGTGATATTGGCGGAGCTTAAAATTGATCCGCGTGCTGTAGAGGGCGATAGAGACGCGATTATTGCGGGTGTAACGAGGTGCTCCAGGCATATCACCTCAACAACGATTACAACTATGGGTGGATTCCTGCCTTTAATCATTGCTGGTGGTGGTTTTTGGCCACCATTTGCGATTGCAATCGCAGGGGGTACCTTGTTGACGACTCTGGTTTCATTTTATTTTGTTCCCTCCGCTTTTTTACTTTTTTCAAGGAAAAGAGCATTTGAGCTCAGTGGTGGAGCACAAGAGCTTGAGGTGTTTGCGCAGGTCGCCGAGAATAAGGTTTAATACGATTTTCAAGTCAGCTTATAAATTAAGCCAGATTCTTGTTGAGGTGCACGTTTCAAATGCAGGTAAAAAAACAGCCAAAGCATTTTTCATTGCAGGCGGGCAGCGAAGCGCTGGCAACAATAGAGTCGGAGGGCTTTAGCGAAGATAAGGTGGGCTCCATGATCGGGGCGTCTGGCGGCCCCAAATGGCTGGTTTTATCTGCGCTGGATCAGTGGTTGGCGGGTGAGTTTTTCAAGCAGCGTACCAAGCCAATTTATACCTTGGGGTCTTCTGCCGGCGCCTGGCGCCATATTGCCTATGGAGTTGCGGACAATGTCGCCGCGCTTCAGCGTTTCGAATCCAGCTACATCAATCAGCGTTATGAAACCAAGCCGACCCCTGCAGAGGTCAGTCAAGAGGGGCGGGATATATTGCGTCATGTGCTCGGGGCCAGCGGTATCGCAGAGGTAGTTAACAACCCCGTATGGAAAACAAACCTTTCAACCGTTCGCAGTCGTGGCTTGTTAAAGCAAACCAATAAGCTAGCCCTGGGGGCGGGTCTTTTGGCGACAGGTCTGGGGAATATGTCATCCAGGCAGCACTTGCGCTTTTTCTTTGAGCGCGCGGTGTTTTCGCCCGGGGCCGGTCCTGGGGGGGATTTCCATTTTAATGATTTTGTGACACATCAGGTTCCTTTGACAGAGGCGAATTTGTTGGAGGCTGTGCTGGCCAGTGGTTCTATTCCCCTTGTGATGGAGGGCGTTGATGAAATTGAAGGAGCTCCGCCGGGCATGTATCGCGATGGTGGATTCCTGGATTATCATTTCGACTTCAATTTTGATACCCCGGAGGGTCTGGTCTTCTATCCTCATTTTTATTCACACCTCTCGGCGGGTTGGTTTGATAAGTTTGCCCCTTGGCGCCAGGTGCCGCGCTCAAACCTTAAGAATGTGCTTATGCTCTCGCCTAGTGAGTCCTTAGTGGCCAGCATGCCGGGGGGTAAGATCCCCGATAGAAATGATTTCAAACGCTTAGATAATGACCAGCGCATCGCTAATTGGAACAAAGTCGTCGATCTTGGCCGAATGATGGCGGATGAATTTGCCGAATTTGTAACGCAGAACCGCATTCCGGATGTCACCCACCCTCTTAGGGGGTAGTTGCGGAGCTCCCTACTGGTGGATTGTAGTTTTTGACAGGCGCCCTTGGTGAGGCGAAATGGCGTAAAAAAAGAAGTATCGTCCTTTGGCGTTTAGATAGTCATTTGGGGGTGACAAACCTTCTTCTCGAATGCCCCCGTCAGGGGGCATTTTTTTTATTTCGCTTTTGTGACAAAAACCACTTGCACGAAAACATTTCGTCCCTATAATGCGCCTCTCTTTCGAGGTACAGCCGAGCTGGCACTGAGAGGGAGGGGCCCAAAAAACCGGTGGTTTTTGAAAGCGGGTCCAGCGAGTAAAAACTTTATGAAATTAAGTATTTACAAGCGAAATTAGATGCGTATAATGCGCATCTCGGTTTGAGGCAAGCCCTCGCCGATTAGCTCTTTAACAAGATAATCAAGCAATGCGTGTGGGCACTTGCAGGATGATTCAACACATTGAATTATCAGATGTAAGTGACTCACAGAAAATTATGTTTTTGTAGTTTTTTTGATTCAAATGCGTCTGAGCACAAATTAGATGGTTTTCGATCTTAGGATTGAAGATTGTCGACTGATTTTAAACTGAAGAGTTTGATCATGGCTCAGATTGAACGCTGGCGGCAGGCCTAACACATGCAAGTCGAGCGATAACGGCCTTCGGGCTTATTAAAGCGGCGGACGGGTGAGTAACGCGTGGGAATCTACCCAGTAGTGGGGGACAACAGTTGGAAACGACTGCTAATACCG
>ENA-OSET01003801-OSET01003801.1-sediment-metagenome-genome-assembly--contig:-NODE-3801-length-13648-cov-3.178174_pt1 | contig 13648 bp, 13 predicted proteins | sample MGYA00237882_ERZ534229 | MGnify/ENA primary metagenome ERZ534229 (study PRJEB26408, sample SAMN06266212) | sediment metagenome | isolation source: Hudson Canyon methane seep mesocosm | place...
AGGGGATTAGTATTTAGTTGCAACTCTCACTAAATTGCGTAAAAGAATAGTAATTTTCCTGATAGTCGGATTTCTGATCTATCTCATTGATGTATCTTTAAATCCTGATGAAGATAATAAAGATATCTACATCTCTGACCAAGAATTAACCAGTCTTATTTCAGCCTGGAAGTCTCAAGTAGGGAGAGATCCTACGGATGAAGAAATTGTTAAAATAATTAACAATCTAGTTGAAGAAGAAATTCTCTATAGGGAGGCTCTATTACTGGGGCTGGATAAAGAAGACAGGATCATAAAGAGAAGGTTGGCTCAAAAGATAACGTTCTTAAAACAAGAAACTCTTCCTGAAAATCCCAATCAAGAAGTCTTAAGACAATTTTACGATGAGAATAAAGAAAAGTATTTTATAAAACCTAGCTATAGCTTTACCCATCTTTTTTTTGCAAAAGAAACTGATTCTCAAGCAAGGTCAATCCAAGCATTGAATGACTTATTGGCTGATAAAAAATCTATAGATTCAGACCCTTATCTTCTTGGTAAAAATTTCACAGAAAAAACCCTTGAGGAAATTGCCAGAAACTTTGGTAATAACTTCATCGTCGCCTTTGATGACATGGAAGCAAATAAGTGGTCAGGGCCTGTTGAATCATCCTTTGGACATCACTTAGTTTTATTAAGGGATTATCAGGATGGTTTTTATCCGTCTTTTAATGAAATAAGAGATCAAGTACTTAGTGATTATCTTACCCTGAACAAAGAGAATGCCGTAAATCAATATATTAATAATGTTAAATCTGAGTACCGAATCATTATTAATCCGAATTTAACATTTTGATGTCTAATCTTAGGCTGTGCAATTTACTGTTCATCATTATATTTTCTCCTTGTCTGAGCGCACATGAGTTTAACCCAGCACACCTTGTTATTGATGAAATAGCTGATAATGAATATCAAATCAACTGGATGTACCCTATTAAAAATATTGGTCCGAGGGCAGAAATTATTTTTCCTGAGACCTGTTCAAGTGAAACTCAATCTCCTTATCAACAAGGCAAGTATTTAGTTGAAAAGATTGATTTAATTTGTATCGAGTCCTTAAAAGGTCAAACCATAGAAGTTACAAACCTCAGTGTACTTACCGATGCTTTGGTGACCTTTACTGACCGCAATAACGATGTGTTCGAAGGTTTAATGAACCTTAAAGAACCAAGATTGCTGGTGCCTATAAAAAAACAATCCATTCCTTCAAGCTATCTTACTCTTGGTATCGATCATCTAATTAGCGGTGTCGACCATATTCTATTTATACTCGGTTTAATGTTCCTGGTTTCCGGTACTGTGAACCTGATCAAGACGATAACCGCCTTTACCGTGGCGCACAGTATTACATTAGGGCTTTCCGTTCTGGATTTGATTTCTTTACCTCGGACCACTGTTGAAGCTGTTATTGCTTTGACCATAGTCTTTTTAGCTTTAGAAATTGGTGAGAATAAACAGTACAAATCAACACCCTGGTTAATCGCATTTGGATTTGGTTTACTGCATGGGCTAGGCTTTGCCAACGCCCTCACTGAAATAGGCATAGCAAATGAGCAACTGCTTCTTTCTTTGCTCTTTTTTAATCTTGGAATTGAAGCAGGTCAGTTGTTAATGATTCCTATTTTTGGTGTTTTAATTTGGTTGGCTTATAAATTCAATAAATATAATGAATCCGCGACCTGTGTTTCATATGTATTGGGTGCAATGGGTTTTTTCTGGCTTATTGACAGAACCATTGGTATCATTTACTAAGAGCATATAGATAGGCACTAAAATCTTTTATCAATCAAATAAATAATAGTAAATAAGTTGTAACATTCATTATAATGGGTCACTTATTAAGTACGGAGTGGTAGTTCAGTTTGGTTAGAATGCCTGCCTGTCACGCAGGAGGTCGCGGGTTCGAGTCCCGTCCACTCCGCCAAACTTTTTGAAAAGGGTCTTAATAAGTTAAAAAATAATAACAAGGGTTAATGATGGCTGAGGCAGTAATAGTAGATAGTGTGAGAACCGGATTATCGAAATCATTTAAAGGTGGTTTTAATCAGACACGTGCTGATGATATGACAGCACACATTATAGATGCATTAATGGATAGACACCCAAGTGTAAATCCTGAGACAGTGGAAGATGTGATATTGGGCTGTGGATACCCGGAAGGGCCTCAAGGTAATAATATAGCTAGAACCTCAGCTGTGTTATCCAAGCTACCTATCACAACTGGAGGCACTACAGTTAATCGTTATTGTTCATCTGGGTTACAAGCCATTGCTATGGCAGCGACTCAAATACAAAGTGGTTTTGCTGATTGCATCATTGCCGGCGGGGTTGAGTCGATTAGTACCACACATGGTCATATTAACGAATACATGTTTAAAAATGAGAAAATTAATGAGAGTGTGCCCGGTGTATATCATGCCATGGGCATTACTGCTGAGACCGTAGCAAAACGATACAATGTTACTAGAGAATCACAAGATGAATATGCTCTATCGAGCCAGCTCAGATGTGCTGAAGCACAAAATCAAGGTTTATATGATGATGAGATTATCCCTATGAAAACTCTGATGATGGTTAAAAACAAAGAAACCGGTGAAATCTCTGAAGTTGAAACTGTGGTGGACAGAGATAATTGTAATCGCCCCCAAACTACTCTAGAAGGTTTAGCAAACCTAAACCCAGTATTTGATCCTGAAAATGGTTCAGTCACAGCAGGAAATGCCTCACAACTGTCTGATGGTGCTTCGGTCACTATGGTTATGAATGCAGATAAAGCGAATGAGTTAGGACTAGAGCCCCTTGCTTATTTTAGAGGTTTTACTGTGGTTGGATGTGAACCCGATGAAATGGGTATTGGTCCAATTTATGCAATTCCTAAACTTCTAAAAGCAGCTGGCTTAGAAATAGATGACATTGATCAATGGGAGCTGAATGAGGCCTTTGCATCGCAAGTTGTTTATATTAGGGATCATCTGAATCTGCCAACAGAGCAACTAAATTTAAATGGTGGCTCAATAGCCATAGGGCATCCATTTGGTATGACCGGATCAAGGCAAGTAGGCCATTTAACTCGAGAACTTAAACGCAAACATCTCAAGTACGGTGTGGTTACAATGTGCGTTGGCGGTGGCATGGGTGCTGCCGGCTTATTTGAGTCTATCTAGGGTGATTCATGTTAGAAGCTATTAGACAACGATTTACTGGATGGATAGCCATATTGGTTATCAGTCTTATTGCAGTGACTCTGGTGATTAGTTTTGGCAATATGGATCAAACACCTATTGAAGATGATGTAGTGATCACGGTGAATGGTACTGAAATTACTCTCTTTGAGTACCGAGAAGAATATTCAAATAAGCTTGCAGAGTTACAGCAAGTATTTGGTGATGAGGTTCCTGAGATCCTTGATCAAACCATTAAGGAATCTGCCACTGAAGATCTAATCTTAAGAGCCTTGTTATTGGATTACATGAGTAAAAACGGTTATCGAGTTAGCCCTGAATATGTTGTTGAACTGATAACAAACAACCCGGGCCTTCAGGTTGGTGGTATTTTTGATCGACAAAATTATGAAGCTATATTGGCGAGTCAAGGTGTTTCAGTTGAACAATTTGAATCAGACCTGAGATTACAACTCCAGACTAATCAACTCAGAAGGGGCTTTATTGATAGTTCTTTTATTACTCCTAATGAATTTAGACAATTTATTGAATTACAGATGCAAAAACGAAACGGCCAATTATTGACTATAGACTCCAACAATTTTACTGACGAGGTTATGGTTACTGGTGATCAAGTTCAATTGTATTTCAACAATAATCAGGACTTGTTTCAAACTGACGAAGAAGTCGATGTAGAATATTTAAGTCTTAGTCTCAATGATGTTGCTGCAACAATAGAATACACAGAAGATGATCTAAGAGCTTATTACGAAGATAATCTTGCACGATTCATCACTAATGAACAACGAAAATCACGACATATCTTAATTGCCATTGATGAGGACACCAATGAAGAAGATGCTTTGGAGACTATTTTAAATATTCAAGAGCGTTTGATATCCGAAAGTTTTGAAGAGATAGCAAAAGAGCTCTCAGATGACCCGGGTTCAGCAGATTTCGGTGGTGATTTAGATTGGGCAGAACCTGGATTATTTGTTCCTGAGTTTGATAAAGTACTTTTTGCACTAGAGGTTAATGAATTATCAGAACCAGTAAAAACAGAATTTGGTTATCACCTAATAAGATTAGATGAGTTAAAAAAAGGTGAGCAACAAGCTTACCAAGATATTCAATTAGAACTTGATAGTGAGTACTCAAAGTTGCTTGCTGAAGACAAATTATTTGGATTGGCTGATCAACTTGCAGATCTGTCTTTACAAGCATTCAATGAATTAAATTCAGTTGCTGATGCTCTTGGATTATCCTTGAGTCGTATAGATGGAGTGTCACGGAATGGAGCCACTCTTTTTAATCAAGACCCAGAAATCATCAGTATTTTATTCAGTCAAAATTCCTTAGAAACAGCAGAAAACACACCTCTTTTTGAACTTGATGACAGTATTTTTGTCGCCAGAGTTATAGGTCATCGGCTGCCAGCCACTAGAGATTTCTCAGATGTTGAACCAGGGATCAAAGATTATTTAGTTTCTCAAGAGGCTATTAGCTTGGCCAACAATTACGCAGAACAAATTAAACCTCAGTTCAGTGATAATGCCTCCTTTAAGGGTAAAGCCGATGAATTAAATACAAAGGCAAGTGAGTTTAATGTGTCTCGAGGCGACACAGAATTATCCAGAGGATTAATTGAGATAATTTTTAATTCTTCCAGCAATGACATGGCAGAGGGTAATATCCAAACTTATGTAGAGGGGGATAAAGTCTTTCTTCTGCGAGTCAGTAGCTATGAGGATGGGAAGCTAGAATCGTTCAATGATGAAGAAAGAAATTCAGCTAAACTTGAACTCTCTGAGCAAATTGGTTCAAGAGAACTGAATGCGTTTTCAGAGCATCTAAGAAAAAATGCTGAAGTATCAATAGATCCTGGATTGTATAGCGGTTTATTCGATCTATAGTCAGATCATCTAATCCACATCAAAGGTCATTCCTAAATTTCTATAGCCTCCATCAACATAGATGGTCTCTCCTGTGATTCCTGAAGCTAGATCTGAAGACAGAAAAGCTGCAGCATTACCAACATCTTCAATGGTGACATTACGACGAATCGAGGTTTTAGAGGCGACGTGTTTAAGTAACCCTCTAAATCCACTAACTCCAGCAGCAGCAAGGGTTTTAATGGGACCAGCTGAAATCGCATTGACGCGGATACCTTGGGGACCTAAATCAGCAGCTAGAAACCTCACCGTTGACTCGAGACTGGCTTTTGCAGGGCCCATGACATTGTAGTTAGGCACAGACTTAACTGAACCTAAATAGGTCATGGTCAATAATGAAGCGTTATCACTCAACATGGGTTTTGCTTCTCTTGCCATTGAAGCGAAACTATAACTGCTGATTTCATGTGCTATCTTAAACCCCTCTCTAGTGACTGATTCAATAAAGGAGCCTTTTAACTCCTCCATGGGAGCAAAGGCAATGGAGTGAATCATGATGTCAAATGTTTCCCAGTTCTGTTTAAGTTCAGCAAAAGCGTCAGTAATATTCTGATCATCGGAGACATCTAAAGGTATGCAGATGGATGCATTCAAATCTGCTGCTATTTTTTCAACTCTGGGTTTTAACTTATCAGTTTGGTAGGTGAAGGCTAGCTCTGCTCCTTCCCGATGTAAACACTGAGCCACCCCAAATGCAATCGAGCGGTTACTGGCCACTCCACTAATTAAAGCTCTTTTACCGTCTAAGAATCCCATTTTATTTACCTTTTAAATTTAAAAAATAAGTCTAGAAGAATATTTATGATTCATCCTGATACATTTTACATTAAAATAAAATAACCTTTAAATTATTCTGGACAAGACCATGAAGCAGGTTGAAATATACACAGATGGAGCATGCAGACGTAACCCCGGTCCTGGAGGTTGGGGTGCCTTATTAAGGAGTAATGGTCATGAAAAGGAGCTTTGCGGAGGAGTGTTGGAAACCACCAATAATCAAATGGAATTAATGGCAGCTATTAAGGCACTAGAAAGCTTAAAGGAATCTTGCCAGGTTGATTTATTCACAGACTCAAAATACGTCAAGCTAGGGATAACAGAGTGGATCATGAGGTGGAAAACCAATGGGTTTAAAAACGCCAAAAAAAAACCAGTTGTCAATGCACAACTTTGGATCAGACTTGATGCAGTGGCATCCGAACATCAGATTAATTGGCAATGGGTTAAAGGCCATGCTGGACATATTGATAATGAAAGAGCTGATGCTCTGGCCAACCGAGGGCTTGAGTTGAAGCTTAGAGAATTATGAGACAGCTTATTTTAGACACGGAAACCACTGGTCTTTCTGCTGCATCAGGGCACCGAGTTATCGAAATCGGTGTCGTTGAAATAGTTGACAGACGCTTAACGGGTAACGATTTTCAATCATACCTCAATCCAGAAAGGAAAATAGATCCGGCCACAATTCCGATTCATGGGATCACAGATGAATTTATTGCTGATAAACCATTGTTTAAAGATCTAGTGGGTGATTTTCTTGATTACGTTAACGGCGCTGAAGTCATTATGCATAATGCTCCTTTTGATACGTCATTTATTAACAATGAGCTTGCTTTATTGGGTTTAGATGATCGTTTGGAGGAGCTTTGTGAAATCACAGACACGCTTATCTTTGCAAGAAAGAAGCACCCAGGACAGCGCAACAGTTTGGATGCATTATGTTCTCGGTATAACATTGATACAACCAACAGAGAAGTACATGGTGCTCTTATCGATGCTAAATTATTAGCCAATGTTTATTTATTAATGACTGGTGGTCAGGTGGGATTTTTTAATCAAGATCAAACAACCACCAACGGACCTTCCGATGACAATCAGAATTTTGATTTCAAGAATAGAAAAATTATTCAGATTGATTTAAATGAAGATGAGGTAAAAAATCATCAGCGTTACCTTGAGAAGCTTTCGAAAGTTTCAAAAAAAGACTTGAAATGGTAACTATTCACCCAAATTTATATTAAAATCTATGCTTTAATTTTTATGATTTAGATCTTTTCAGGAGCAAAGTTTATGCAGGCAGAAGTTACTCAATGTGTAGTTGAAACCATCCCTACAGCTATGAACGATGGGATGCTCGTTTCAGGCATCATTTTAGCACTCAGTTTTATTGGTATTTTTACAGAAACACTCCATGGCTTCCATAGAGTTAAAGTAGCCATGCTGGGAGCAGGTATTATGGTTGTGGTGGGGCAGTGGTATGGATTTTATACTCCCAGCTGCGCTTTTCAGGCAGTCGATTGGAATGTGGTATTCCTTTTGGCCGCAATGATGGGCATTGTGGCGATTATGATCAAAACAGGCGGTTTTGAAGTACTTGCATATGAAATTGGAAGATTTGCAAAAGGTCGTCAATTCCTTATGTTGGCTATGATTGGAACAGCTGTTACTGTTATTTCACTGTTGCTCGACAACGTAACAACAGTAGTTATCTTTGGACCATTAATAGTGTTGATTTGTCAGAAGATGAAGGTATCGGCAATACCATATTTAATGGCGGCTGCACTTCTATCTGATACAGGTGGAGTTGCAACCCTAGTAGGTGATCCGCCTAATTTAATGATTGGGTCTCCTGATGCTGCAAATATTGCCTTTACACCCTTCTTATTAAAAATGGGACCCATTGTCTTTGTGGCGTGGATAGCGACTTTGTTTTTCATGAGATTTCTATTCAAAAAAGAATTGGATAAAAAATCTGAAGGGGTCTTTGATGAGTCACTTGATTACAAAGATAAGGGCTTATGGAATAAGTCATTATTTGTTTTAGCCATGATGGTGGTGCTGTTTATTATTCATAACACTATTAGCTGGCAGCCATGGATGGTAGCAGGTGCTGGCTTGATTACCTTAGTAATGTTACAGAAGCGTTTAGAGCTCGAGGACATCATGCATGATGTAGAAATCCCTTTGCTTATGTTTTTCATCGCTCTTTTCATGATTGTTGGCGGTGTTGAGGGCAGTGGCTTCCTTGAGTATTTAGGTACCTTTATCATTCCGTTTGTCAAAGAAGATTTCTTGCTTGCTTGTATTATCTTGATGTGGGTAGCTGCGATCATGTCAGCTGCAATCGATAACATACCTTTTACAGCAGCGATGATTCCAATTATTCTATCTATTGAAACCCAAGGCGTAAATGTTGCTGCATTATGGTGGTGCCTTGCGCTTGGTGTTGGAATGGGGGGTAATGGGACCCATATTGGCTCAACGGCCAATGTTTTCATTGTGACTGTGTCAGAAAGGCTTGCCAGAGATACTGGCGATCCAAGTATGGCAATAACTCCATTGATGTGGGCTAAAAAAGGTCTTCCAGTAATGCTACTTACATTGGTGATTTGTACCATTGTGATGTATCTATTCTTTCCATACTATAGTCAACCTATTTAAGAATGACTTCAGAGATATCCTGCTTTAAAGCCTATGATGTAAGGGGCAGGATACCTACTGAGTTAAATCAGGAGGTTGCGTTTAAAATAGGCGTTGGAATTGCATCATATTTTTCAACCAAAACAGTGGTCATCGGTTATGATATTAGACCCTCTTCATTGGAAATTTTAGAGGCATTAGCAAAAGGCATTCAAAGTCAACAAACTGAGGTAATGTCTATCGGTCTATGCGGCACTGAGGAAATCTATTTTGCAACCAATTATTTAGACGCAGATGCCGGCGTGATGATCACAGCAAGCCATAATCCAGCAGATTATAATGGTCTAAAGATTGTGGGCAAAGGTGCGAAACCTGTGAGCATGGACAGCGGTTTAGGAGAAATAAAATCTATTGCAGAATCAGCCTCCTATGATGAATCAATCGATTTAAAGTTGAAAGAAATCAATATTAGAGAGCAATATCTAGATAAAATTTTATCTTTTGTGAACACAGACAACATAAAACCATTGCATATTGTGACTAATGCAGGCAATGGTTGTGCAGGCCCAGTGATTGATGCCTTAGAGTCTAGATTGCCTGTTACATTTAAAAAAATACAAAATGAGCCTGATGGATTATTTCCAAATGGGATTCCTAATCCTCTTTTAGTCGAGAATAGACAGGTAACCTCTAGTGCTGTCATCGAGCATAAAGCAGATTTAGGCATTGCTTGGGATGGGGATTTTGATCGTTGTTTTTTCTTTGATGCAAACGGACTGTTTATTGAAAATTATTATTTAATCGGCCTTTTAAGTGAACAATTACTTAAAGGCAATCCAAATGATCATATCGTTCATGATCCTCGATTAGTGTGGAACACAATCGAAGAAGTAATAAGAGCCAACGGTATTCCTGATCAATCAAAAGCAGGACACTCTTTTATCAAAGAAATAATGCGAGCAAACAGAGCAGTTTATGGTGGAGAGATGAGCGGTCATCATTATTTTAGAGATTTTTATTACAGCGATAGCGGTATGATCCCTTGGTTGCTTCTATTAGAGACAATTTCTCATTCTGGTCAGACTCTAACAGACTTGGTTAGCGAACGCATAGAGCGCTTCCCAGTGAGTGGAGAAATTAATACAGAAGTAAAGAGTCCAAAAATTCTCTTAGAAAGAATTAAGGAGCATTATTTACCGTTTGACCCAATTATTGATGACCTCGACGGGTACAGCTTTGAATTTCCTGATTGGCGATTCAATTTAAGGATGTCCAATACTGAACCACTAGTTAGACTAAACGTTGAGTCAAGAGCAAACAAAACATTAATGCAGAAAAAAACAGAAGAGATTCTAAAGCTAATCAATCGTCTAAATTAACTAAAACCTCTATACACAAATTTAAAAATAGACATTGAGATCTATAATACGTAAGATTATATGTATATTATTTTTAGTTATATTGATAATGAAACGTATCTTTAACTCATTTACTCATCACCCTCATTCAATTAATGAATCCTATTTCGAACACATGTCTCAGGCATTTTATTATGGCTTCAAAATGATTATTTCTGGAGTAGCTGCACTCATACATGCAGTCTTTCCATTTATCTTTGAGGCCACTGCTAGTAATAGTGCAAGAGAAATAATTCGAGACATTGATCAAAGAGCAGAATCAGACATAAACAAAGATCAATTTCATGATCTTATCAATTCTAAGTAGCTACATCTGATTAATTTCTTGAAACAGGTTCTGACATTTCAGGTTTGTTTAAATATCGACTAAGCTCATCAAACAGTTCCTTCATTTCTTGACCGGTTTGGGGTAGCTGATCAATAGGCGTATCAAGATGATTTATTGGAATTTCTTGTTGATATTGAGAGAAGATTTCTTGCACCATTTCTAAGGCATAATTCGGAATAGTTCTGTTTTTTCTAAATTCTGCAATAGGAATTTCTGCTGAAACAATTCCTTCCTCATGGGTGCTTGGATCTTGAGCAATAATTTTTCCCTGTGGGGAGGCAATTAAAGATTTTCCACCGTTCTCGCTATAGGGGGTTCCAAGGGGAATAGTGATATTTGACATGGCACTATAGAAATTATTTATCCAAGCCATTGATAAAACATCTGATTCTGAAAACAGGGTTGCTGTTCTTAGCATAATTTCCACGCCTTTCATGGCGAAGGCTGCATAAATAAATGGGTCACCTTGTACAGTGCTAACGGCGATATTGCCAAACTCAGTTTTCAGAACAGGAAACTCTTCCTCGATACCGTATTTTTCTCTAAATTTATCTTGCACTGCTTCAATGGTGGTCGTTGTGATTTCCCTGTCTGGGTATAAACGTTTAATGTTACGCGGCTTCCAATACACTTTTTTGATTTCACCATCTCTTCCAATTACTGTGTTAAGACTAAGAATGTGTTGAGGCCATTCTTTATCTGTGGCATAACTGCCAAAAATGAGATAAGCATCACACTCTTTTGCAACCTTGCCTAACGCTTCTGTTTCTGGACCAGGTACTTCTATAGTATATTTTAGTTTTTCTGCTCGGGTACCTGACGAATAACCCGTGAGCGGGAATTCATGATAAAGAATAATATCGGGCTTTGAGTCTTGGTTGCAAGCAAGATCAGCCATTTGGATCATGTGATTAAGGTTATCTTTTAAGCCTACTTTAGGGTCATCATATTCCTGTAACAAATTAACACCTGTTTGAATAACCTTTAAGGTGATCACATCTTTTTCTAGAGGAGATACTTCATAGGATCCATCTTCATTGACAAGCTTATTTTTTGCTTCATTAGCCATAAGATTACAAGGTAACATTATCAAGAAAAAAATGAGACAGCTTTTCATATGTATACTATGACCATTTTTATTTCACCGAATTTTCACTATAGGTTTTTTTCATTATAATTACCCTATGAACAATCTTAATTACTGGGTTGATTTTTATGTCTGCTATTGTCCCAAATTTTTTATATGAAAACATATATTGAATTAAAGAACAATTGCGGTGGTGTCTTTGAGCTCAACACTGACCAGATTGTTGAACATGTTCAGACATTCTTATCTGCTAATTAAATGCTCCATCTATGATTACTCGCTGCTTTATTGTTCATGGACGTGTTCAAGGGGTCTTTTATAGAGACAGCACCAGAAAAGAAGCCCTTAAAAGAGGGATCACTGGGTCAGCTGAAAATTTAAAGGATGGCACTGTCAAAGTCATAGCACAAGGGTTGCAGGCATCAATTGATGAACTTAAGCTGTGGTTACTAGAGGGACCTGAGATGTCAAATGTAATTAAGGTTGACGAAGTTGATATTGAAGATGATCTAGAGTTTAATGACTTCTCAGTTAGGTAAGAATTAATAATGGATCTAAGACTCAATTTAATTATGATGATGCCAGCAGCGTTTAAAAAACGTTTGCTTCGAGGTAATGATATCCATCGTGATAATAGAACCATGAATCCAGGCATGCAGATTGTCTTGGGTATCCTAGAACAAAGAAGTGTTACCAATAATATCAGCAGTCTTGAACCTAAAGTGATTAGGGATTTATATGACAAGGTTGCTGAACGATTGCAGAAATGGCCCCCAAGAATTAAACACCAGGATCATCAAATCGATGTCAACAATGGTCGCATTACTGTTCGCGAATATTTCCCAAAAAATGACACCCATAATGGACAAACTCTGCTGTATTTCCACGGCGGTGGTTTTTCTATTGGCAGTCTCACAACACACGACACCATGTGTAAGCATCTAGTTAAACACCTTGGCTACAAAATTTTTTCTGTGGAATATCGACTAGCTCCTGAGCACCCATTTCCCATCCCTTTAGAAGACTGTGATCAGGCCATGGATTGGTTGATCGAGAATGCAGATAATCTTGGTGTAGACCCTGAAAAAATTGCCATTGGAGGAGACAGTGCTGGAGGTAATTTAGCGACATGTCTTTGCATTAAACGCCTAGAAGAGTCAAAGCAGACACCAGAAAAACAATTATTGCTCTACCCAGGCATCGACACCAAAGGTGATCATAAATCATTGAAAACATTTACTGACGGGTATTTTTTGTTAACACAAGAACTGCTTGATTGGTTTGGCAATAACTATACAACAGAAGAGAATTATCAGAATAAATATGTATCCCCAATGCTATACCAACACCCTGAAAAACTCCCTCCTGCAATGGTTATTACTGCTGGATTTGACCCGCTTCGTGATGAAGGCCATGCTTATGCTGAGTTTTTAAAAGCAGCAGGTGTAAAAGTCTATTACAAAGAGTATGAGGGGTTGATTCATGGTTTTGCTAATTTCACTATTGAACCGGCTTGTTATCAAGCCATGGTTGAAATAGCAAAAGATTTTAAACAGATTAACTAGAGTCTTAATGGAATAGTTGTGATTAGAACCAGATTTGCTCCCAGTCCCACAGGCTTCCTCCATATAGGTGGTGTGAGAACAGCACTTTACTGTTGGTTGTTTGCTAAAAGCAAAGGTGGGCAATTTTTATTAAGAATTGAGGACACCGATCTTGAGCGTTCAACGCAAGAGTCGGTTGAGACCATATTGGAAGGCATGAAGTGGCTAGGACTAGATTTTGAAGAAGAGGTTGTTTTTCAATCAAAGAGATTTGAAATTTATCAGCAAAAAGCTGAAGAGCTTATTCAATCAGGCCATGCCTATAAATGCTATTGCACCTCCAGTGAACTTGAAGAGATGCGATCTGAACAGATTAAGCTAGGTAAGAACCCAGGGTATGATGGTCGTTGTCGAGATAAAGCAGAGCAGGCTGGAGAATCAGTTGTTCGATTCAAGTCAACTGCAACAGAGGACATTATTATCAATGATTTAGTCTATGGACAAATCACCGTTCATAAAGAAGAGCTTGATGACTTTATTATCCTAAGATCCAATGGAATCCCAACGTATCATTTTGCCGTTGTTATTGATGATAATGACTCTGAAATAACCCATGTTCTTCGAGGTGATGATCATTTAAAAAATACTGCTAAACATATCCAGGTAATGGACGCGATGGGTTATGACAGGCCGCAATTT
>ENA-OSET01003802-OSET01003802.1-sediment-metagenome-genome-assembly--contig:-NODE-3802-length-13647-cov-4.502727_pt1 | contig 13647 bp, 8 predicted proteins | sample MGYA00237882_ERZ534229 | MGnify/ENA primary metagenome ERZ534229 (study PRJEB26408, sample SAMN06266212) | sediment metagenome | isolation source: Hudson Canyon methane seep mesocosm | place: USA:Hudson...
ACAGCGATATATCCTTAGAGTTCGCACCTTATCCAGAGCAGTTGCTCAAAGCTATTTTGATAGCCGAAAAGAATTAGGCTTTCCGCTCGCACCTGAAGCGCTTCGTAATGAAGTGCTCGCAAACCTAGAGTCGGGTGCTAACGCTGCTCAGAAAAGTAAAAAATCAAAAAAAGGAGGCAAGTAATCATGTCGAGCCAAGACTTTCTAGTTGAAATTGGTACCGAAGAATTACCCCCGAAAGCACTAAAAACACTTTCAAAGGCCTTCTCTTCAGGCATTGAGTCTGCATTAAAAGAAGCCGGCTTAAGTTATGACAAAGCGACATCTTTTGCTAGCCCTCGCCGCTTAGCACTACGCTTAAACGGCCTACAAACAAAACAGGCCAATAAATCCATTGAGAAAAAGGGCCCGGCCAAAAAAGCTGCTTTTGATGCAGAGGGTAACCCAAGTCGAGCCTTACTCGGTTTTACCGGCTCATTAGGCATTAAGCCTGAACAGCTCGAAGAAACTGAAACGCCAAAAGGCACCTGGTTGATCTATCGCAGCACTGAAGCGGGTCAGGATACCAGCTCTTTGCTGAATAACATTGTCGCGCAAGCACTAGCGAAACTACCTATTCCAAAACGAATGCGCTGGGGTGCCCAAAAAGTTGAGTTTGTTCGCCCTTTACAATGGGTATTGATGATCTTTGGTGCCGATGTCATCGAAGGGTCTATTCTTGATATCCCGAATGGCAATACCACACGCGGACATCGTTTTCATAGTGAAGGCTTAATTGAAATCACGGATGCTAATGACTACGAACATATGCTTCTAGAGCAGGGTAAGGTCATTGCGGATTACGACATTCGGAAAGAGAAAATTCGCAACGGTGTCATCAAAGCAGCCGAAAACATTGGTGGAACAGCTGTAATAGATGAAAACTTACTCGATGAAGTATGCGCACTAAACGAGTGGCCAGTGCCACTAGTTGGCAACTTTGACGAACGTTTTCTTGAGGTGCCAACTGAAGCACTCATTTCTTCTATGAAAGAGCACCAGAAGTATTTTCATGCCCTAGATAAAGATGGCGCGATGATGCCAAACTTCATCACCTTATGTAACATTGAAAGTACGGACCCTCAACAAGTCATTCAAGGTAACGAACGTGTTATTCGCCCTAGATTAGCAGATGCAGCCTTTTTCTTTGAAACAGATAAAAAGTCAACGCTTGAGAAACGACGTGAGCAGCTAAAGAAAATTGTCTTCCAAAAGCAACTAGGAACGGTTTACGACAAAACCGAAAGAGTCTCTAAACTAGCCGCGAAGATCAGTCATGCAATTGGCGGCGATGAGACCCACGCAGCACGGGCAGGTCAACTGGCAAAGTCTGACCTCGTCACTGAGATGGTGCTTGAGTTTACCGACTTGCAAGGCACGATGGGATATTATTACGCTTTGCACGACGGTGAAGCGGAAGAAGTCGCCGTTGCGCTAAACGAACAGTATAAGCCGAAGTTTGCGGGTGATTCCTTACCGTCAAAAGCATGCGGACAAGCGCTTTCGATTGCTGAAAAAATTGATTCCTTGGTTGGTTTGTTTGGCATTAGCCAACCACCAACAGGCACAAAAGACCCCTTTGCGCTTCGACGTGCAGCCTTGGGAGTACTTAGAATTATCGTTGAAAAACAACTACCTTTAGATCTTGGCGATATGATTTCTTGGGCTTGTGAGCAATATGACAATACTGTATTTAGCAATGAAAATGTTAAGCAGGATTTGATCACCTATTTACTTGAACGCTTTCGTGCTTGGTATGAAGATGAAAATATCTCAGCTGAAATATTTTTATCCGTCAGTGCTCGCCGGCCGACTAAGCCCGTCGATTTTGATCAACGAGTAAAAGCGGTTAATGCCTTCGCTAAATTAGCGCAAGCATCTGCACTTTCTGCCGCAAACAAACGTGTATCAAATATATTAGCAAAGCAAAATGCTGACTTAAGTAATAAAAGCGTTAATGTTGATCTATTAAGCGAAACATCAGAAATTGAGTTAGCTAAGCAACTTGATATCTTATCCTCCAAGGTAACGCCCTTATTTGATCAAGGCAATTACGAAGCGGCATTAAGTGAACTAGCCAGCCTTCAGCAACCAGTAGATCAGTTCTTCACAGATGTCATGGTAATGGTAGATGACGAAGCAGTTAAAACTAACCGCCTCGTTCTGCTGAGCCAATTACGAGAAATGTTCTTACGTGTAGCAGATATTTCTTTATTATCTAAATAGTACCTGATCAGAAAGTCATGTCGATTGAGGCTGGGTAATATCTACACAGCCTCAATTTTATTAAACTACTTCAATCCAAGCACCATGTTACTTCCAAATTATTCCATGATGGATGCACACCAAATTTCCTTTAGCGACTTTAACTTTTAAACATGTAGTCTTTTCTTAAACATCTAATTAGTTGGTTATGTAAACTGATCAACACTATCCCTACACAGTTCTTTACAAGCAGATTAGACAACAACTGCTACACTTCAATCTAAATAATCATTTAATTACTTGACGCTAAATGAACCTGCTTATAAAACCCATATTTCAGCTAATTAACCGTTTGAGCTACCGAAATAAGTTCGTGCTCATTGCGTCAATTTTTGCTGTGCCTTTGGTAATTTTCGCTGTTCAATTAGCCTATAGTTACCATCAAGATGCAAACCAAGCCAATCTAACCAAAAATGGTCTTCAGTATCTAAAAGATAGTACCGAGCTAATTGAAAGTTTAGAAACACTTCGGGATACATCGGTGATTAGTTTCATTCAGCAAAACGAACTATTTAGAAAAAAATACACTACGGCCCAACTAATAAGCTTGCAAAAAATCCAAGACATTAACACCCATTACAACTCACCAAAACATGCTGTATTTTTGACTAAATTGCGTGCTCAAGTGAATACAGATATTATTTCTCCGGGTAATGAAGGCGCAAAAATACAGAATATTTTCGATGCAGTCGAAGTTCTAGTGGAAGATACTTATGCTTGGAGAACAAAGCTCTCACACGAATTTATATCAAAATCTGTCAGTAATACCAGCGTCGTCTCAGTTCTGAACATGCTGAATGACAGCAAAGCCTATCTCAAGACCTTAGGTATGACACGTACATTTGGGAGTTTATATCTTTTACGTGGTTATATTGATTCACAGGGTATCCAAGGCGTAGAACAAAACTATCAAGACTTAACTAGATTGATTCAGCAGATTGATGTCCAGCAGATAGAACACCATGAACTTATCGAGTCCTACCCAAAAACTGAAATTAGTAAGCTCAAACTACGCTTAATAGAGACGCGTCAATTGCTAGAACAAGAGCTGATACAAACCATGCCGCTGAACAAAGACCCTAGCGAGTATTATGCAGAAGCCAGTTTAATCTTCGAAGAATTTTATCAACATAATCACTACTTGTTAGATCTTGCGAATATACTCCTAGAAGAAAAAAAACAGCAAGCCATTGATAATATTATACTATTCTATGTCAGCGCCATTACTATGCTGGTATTAATCATCTATTTATATACCGGTTTATATACCTCAGTGGGCCACTCGATCAAACAATTACTAATATCCGCAAGATCAGTAGCTGCGGGGGAGTATGACAAACCCATTCACATTGATGCTAAAGATGAACTATCCGCTGTAGCAAAAGCTATGGATGCAATGCGTTTAAAAATAAAAGCTAGGGAGGAAACACTCACCATCATGGGGCAGACCGATGGCTTAACTCAAGTCAAAAACAGGCAATTTTTTGATGACGCCCTTTCGTTTTCTCTCGCCAGTAGTCGACGAAATAACACTCCATTAGTGCTTGTGATGATGGATATCGATTACTTTAAAGCCGTAAATGATAAACATGGCCATCAAGCAGGTGATGAATGCCTTAAACAGATTGCTAAGCGTTTTAAGCTTCATTTTCAACGTCAAACAGACATTGTTGCTCGATATGGAGGAGAAGAGTTTATTGCGATTTTATATGGCGCGACACTGGAAGACTCCATTTTACAGACCGAAGCATTGCGTGCTGCAATCGCAGCGGCACCTATCAAAACAGCAAAGCATCAGTTTGCTATCACCGCTAGTTTTGGTCTAGCAGCCCTAGAACCGGGTCAATTGGCGACAGAGGATGAACTAGTCTCTTTAGCCGATGCAATGCTTTATCAATCAAAAAATCATGGCCGCAACCGTATTAGTAGTGCTCGCTTCCAAGCACCAGGCACTAACCATAATAACGTGGCGAGTTAGCGTCACATGCATCGATACAAGACACTTCTCTTTGCCTACTTCATTTGCTTTTCCTTCTCTCTTCCCCAAGATACATTTGCAGATATCAGTTTAATCGGAGCAGACCCCGAAGCTGATTTAAAAGCGAATATACCAGAATGGTCTGGAGGCTTAGCCAAAAGAGAGTTAATACCTCACGGCCATCATCCAAACCCCTTTAGTGATGACCGAGCGACAATAATCGATTCAAACAACTACTTAGAACATATCGAATTTCTGAGCCCTGGATTGATTGCCCTAATCACACAATATCCTAAAACATTCTACATTCCGTTATATCCAAGCCGCCGATCAGGGTCCTTTCCTGACTGGTATTACCAAAACATGCATAACATTGAGACTAAACCCACTCTCAGCAACAGTGGAAACGGCATCATCAACCCCATTGCAGGAACTAATTTTCCACAGCCGAAAAATGGTTTAGAGGCTATTTGGAATCATTTAACTCGCTGGCGTGGCTTTTTTATGCAAAGAAAACAAACTGATGCCATCGTTTATCCTAACGGGCTTAAAAAAACCATTACCATAAAATACGAAATCAGCTTTGAAATGTTTCGAGCCAAAAATCTCATGAAGACAGGGCCTCAAGTACTGCTTTACTATACCTCTTTCGTTACATCACCCCCTAAGTTGGCAGGTGGTGCTCTACTGGCAATTGATTATGTTGATCAACAAATCAACCCCAGACAATCTTGGTCTTATGACGCCAACCAGCGAAGAGTAAAACGACTTCCCTATATCAAACATGACCACCCAGCCATGATGTCGGAAAATATTCGAACAACGGATGACACCGACTTATTTAGTGGCTCACCTGAACTTTATAACTGGAAGTTAATCGGCAAAGAAGTCAAATACATTCCTTACAATAGTTATGCCTTAACGAGCCCTATTGTTGACTCAGATAAACTGCTGACAGCCCACCACCTGAACCCTGAATTTACACGTTTTGAAGCTCACAGAGTCTGGGTAGTTGAAGCAACGCTGAAAAAGGGCAAGTATCATATTTACCCCCAGCGGACTTTTTACTTAGATGAAGACAGTTGGTCGATTTCCTTAGTCGATCAATACGACCAACAAGGTAATATCTGGCGCGTTAGCACGGCACATTTAAAGAATTTTTACGAAGTACCCATGACGATGACCGTCATTGATGTTTACCATGATCTGAAAACAAAATATTATCATGTCGGAGGCTTAACGAATGAAGAAAAAAATGACGGCACCTACTTGAACGACTTTCCAGCACAGTCTTTCTTTTCTCCGTCAGCACTTAGAGGAAGAATGAAGTACTAGGTTGTATACATCTAGACAGTGCTCATCCAGAAATGGCGCCTACTGCAAATGCCCTCGCAACGCAGCTACTTATGGATGGTCGCTAGTTAACCTTCAGACGTTCTATTACGACCTTCATGCTTTGACATATATAAGGCTTTATCGGCACGCCCTACTAGAGTATCCCACTCGCCTTTAGCTTCGGAAGCAATACCGGCACTCACCGTTACCTGCTTTAAAGGTGACTTTTCATGTACCAAAGAAAGTTTTTCGATCGCAACGCGTACTCGCTCAGCACATCTATAGGCTTTATCTTGATCAGACTCAGGCATAAGAATTAGAATTTCTTCTCCGCCATAACGGAAAACCCTGTCTGATGTTCGAACTGTTTTCTTGATCATTTTGGCGATTTGAATCAATACTTCATCGCCTTTTTGGTGGCCGTAAAAGTCATTATAATTTTTGAAAAAATCGACATCAATTAAGGCCACAGCATAGGTTCTATCATGTCGTATCGCATCTGCTTGAGTATGCGTCAAATCCACTTCCATTGCTCGGCGGTTACCAATTCTTAGCAGTGGATCTTCTAGCGAAAGCATTTGAAGCTCTTCTACCACGCCTTCCAGCTCATCCTGCCGCTCTACCAAGGTAGCGTATGCTTCTATTAATGAAGATTGTGTGACTAAGCCCACCAACTCGCCTTCATCGTTTATGACCGGCAAATTGCGTATCTTGCGACTCTTAGATAACATTAAAGCATCTTTAAAAGAGCTTTCCTGGGTAACACATACTGGATCATGTGTCATCACTTCACTAATTGGCCGATCTATATCACATGAACCATTCAGAAAATCGGCAAACAAGCACGCCACGTCCCGATCCGTTAAAATACCTACTGGCTGTTTTTTAGAAACAACATTAATACAGGCACTTTTAACTTCAGACATTAAAGGTATGGCATCTTTTAGACTAGTTGACTGGTCAACTTTGACCGGATTTCTATTCATCAAACCTAGTACTTTCATCTTATACATATTCCTATTCTTCGGCCCACTATTTTTTTAGTTTAAGGACCTGAAATTACTATCTGTTTATCCTACAGACTTCATAAAGAATCAAGGTAATACCCTGAACACACACGTATTTTATCAATCAACAACATGCGGCCTTCAACTGTATAGCTACTTTATCGGCTATATTCACTCAGTACCACTGTTTAAACCATTATTAAGACTGAAAATGAGACTGAAGAACTATTTATCCGACTTGCAATGCCTATTTATATCAATAAGATGAATAACCTCTCTTACTATAGAGAGGTTATCCTAGTCACATTAAATGGTTTTTTATGTCCTTACGTTCTATTTTTCTCACATCCATTGTATTCATGCTTGTTTGGTACTGGCTTCGAGCCAGAGAAATCAAAGAGAGAAGCTTAAAAGCTGCAGCCAAATATTGTGAAAATTTATCACTTAAATTGCTGGATGAAGCCGTCAGTTTAAGGTCTCTAAAACCGGTTCGAAATACCAAAGGAGGGTTTTCAATTCGACGCTGTTATCAATTTGATTTCACTTCAAATGGAGAGGATCGGTATCTAGGAGAAATAATTATCATCGGCCAAAAAATTGATCAAATTAAGCTACAGCCTCATCGTATTGATTAAGGGAAAAAGAAATGTGCTTTAGGGGGGCGTTTTTAAGTCAGTAAAGTTCATAGTGATGCTTCTCTTTTCAGAAGATATTGACGTTTTATTAATTTCAGAAAAAATGGTGCTTGCCAAAAAAGATTTCAGTTCACCATGCTCCGCAAGATAGGACGGCACACGGTGGACTTTCTGGTCGGTAAATTTCAAACCAATTTTCTTGCCACCAGAAAATCGAGCAGCTATTTGTGCAAACTCGACATCACGAGGGACATCAAGAGAGTAACTCAACAATACGCAAGAACATTGACCCTTATATACCGCTCGCCAAATTTTAAAGAGCTTAGCAATATATTTGACCGACTCTCGTCGTTCATCTCGGAGAAAACGGCCCGAGAGACTCACAGCCATTTCAGCATTCAAACGATAAGCAGCCATTATCGCCGGATACCCGCCGGCACTGTAACCTAAAGTACGAATACAACTATAGCTACGAATTAAGTCCAGCCTTGCAAACCAATTAATTACTTCTGACACACTATTACCTAACTGTGGTACTCCAAGCTGATAACTCACCGCAAGAGGTTCTGAAACAACCAACAGATCATAGCGAACCGAATTCGTATATTGCATCAATACCGTATTAGGTATCGACAGTTGCCGAAGACCTCTCCCTGAAAAACAGATCACTAACGTTTTATTAGACACTAAGCCTGGTCCGAAAAAATGGGTAACCGTCGGAGCCACTCTCTTAGATTTAAAAGGCTCAGGAGCATTTTTTCCGCTACCCAGCATCATACGATTCATATTGTTGAGCCAGCAAATAAGGGCTGCTTCAAATTTTGGTGCAGCACTTGCTGAAATTAACTCTCCTCGATTATGCCCATCCTCCAAGTCCTGTAATTCCATAGGCGTTAACCTATGCTCTAAAGTCCTAAGAGACTTATTTAACTGTGCCGCTGTATGGCAATAACTAAAAATACGTTGAAAAAATCGTACTACATAAGGCTTGGAGTCCGTTCTATTTGAGGCTTCCGATACAGCGCTTATTAGAGGGTTTATAATTTGTTCCTGTTGTTTTTGCTCTCCTGCTTGTGACTGAGCTATCACGACGTGTGAGACGATGTTTCCCAGGAAACGAAATCGCGCTAACTCTTCCATAGTAATGACGATGTTATATTCTATCTCTAGGGCTACTAACAACTCCATCCGTGTTAATGAATCCATTCCCGTTCTACGGATTTTGATATCCTTATTACCCATTTTAAACGCGGTAATCAGAGAGGACGTTAACTGATTTGTTCCATTAAATTCTAATACTTTGGCAATAGTTTCTCGGACTTGGTCACTCTCAACAGATAGATTTATTGCTTCGTTCCTAGAAATTTTACCTGATGCATTTCTCGGAATTTTGCTAACAATATTAAACTGACGAGGCCGCCGAACACCGACGCGTTTCTTGATAAATTTCTTCAATGCATTCAGGTCTGGTTTGACACCCTTTGCATAGACGACCAATGCCACTGGAATGTTACCGTGAATAGAAGACGCTTTAGACAGCACTGCTGCATCAATGATATCAGGAAATTGACAAAGCTCTGACTCGATATCCTGAGGGTAAATATTCATACTATTGAAGACAAACATGTCATCTGAACGACCACAGAGATGGATCTGTTGTTGCTCATCCAAATAAGCAATGTCGCCGGTATAGAACCAACCGTCCTCTAACCGTGAACTAGTCAGCTCAGGATTCCCAAGGTAGCCTCGGAACATGCCATCACAGCAAACCGCTAGCTCACCTCGCTCACCAATGCCTAGCGCCTCTCTTTCAGGTGAGACAATGCGCAGTTCAATTCCGGGCAAGGCTTTGCCAACACTTTCTACTGCATCCAAATCGCTTGAGTCTGTAAATGCGATCGCTCCCGTCTCCGTCGTACCATAACCTGCCTGTAAATTCTGGGTAATCTTATTCCGTAGTTTTTGTCTAAGCGAAGCGGGTACATGGGAACCACCAAGTTTCAAGCGGATATCGGATAGCGCACCCAAATCTGGTAATGCCAGCAATTCTTGAGCTTGGAAAGCAGATACGTGCAGCACATTAGCCTTTAAGGACACCACTTGTGCGACCAAGGCCTCCTGGCCAGCATTGGTGATAGTATCTAGAAACACATTGCTTGCACCTGCGGCAACACAATACAGCCGATGACGTTTAGCGAAGTTGTGCTCCATTGATGCTAGACAAACAAATCGTTCTTGCTCGGATTGTATATGACGGTGGGCTTGTTCGACCAAATCAGCATCCTGATAAATTACCAATTTAGGTTTGCCCGTAGTTCCTGAAGTCGAAAACAACAGGCCCGCCTGAGAAGTGGGTATTTCTGGCAGTGTAGATTGAGACCCAGAACTTAACATAACAGGGTCTACAGCCATATTTTCGTCAACGACATAAGTCGCCTTGCATTGAGCGATGACGGATTTCTGAGTGTCTTCTTCCTCGTACGAGGGGATAGTACAGGAAGTCGCACCCATAAATGTGGTGGCTAAGCACAAGGTCAAGTGCTGTATATCATCGGCGCACTTAATCCCAATAACCGCGTGATTCGATATACCAGCATCATGAAATGCTTTGGCCTGTAAGCAAACAAGTTGCGCCAGTTGAGCATATGATAAGGTAAGGGTAGAACTTACAAGCGCATCGTAGTCAGGATTTGCCTTTGCGTAATAAAAAAGACGTTCAATTAATGAATCAGGCTTTAGCATTGGACAGGCTGACAGAGAACCATAGTTATCATTTACGTACTTTGAATAGCACGTGAAGTGGCGCATTCAGTAAAGGAGAAAAGAACGCTTCATCCATTGCAACTAACTCAGGTGTCACCGTCAACTCGCTTATCTCTGGCATAGTGGAAAAACCCGCTTGTCGTAGACCATCAAAATAATCAGTGAAGGTTTTGTGAACACACTGCACATGTAATGGTTCACCATCGCGCTTCCAAATTTTACCTTCAAACTGTTGGTTTACATCTGTGAAGTAATTCTTCCCCGTTGATTCGAAGTAAAAAGGTGGCGCTTGCTCAGAACGTACAAAGGGAAAAAACGGATGAGGAACACTGAAAATAAACTCCCCTTGAGGTTCTAAGGTTTCATAAACCTTAGAAAAGACACGCTGCATGTCTTCTACACGCAGATAATTAAACAAAAATACCGCAATACAAAGATCAAATTGTCGAGCGAATTCAGACTCCACTACATTACCAGCTTGGTATTCAATTCCGTATTGGTCTTTTTCCTCTTGTGCTTGCGCAGCTTCAATCATTTGGGAAGACAAATCCATACCCAAATAGTCTCCAGCACCCCGTCGTTTAAGCTCTCGAGCGCAATAACCTTCACCACATCCAATGTCTAACACTGAACGACCTGTCAACTCACCGCAGGCATCAAATACTAAAGGCCGCGCAGTAAAATCAGAAAGAGAACTAGGCTCCAAACGCAGCCACTTTTCGGCATTTTCGTTATATATTTTTTTGGTATCAAACAACAGAGAATCTCTCAGTAACAGGGGAAAGGGGTACAGGTAAATTTTGCGCGCGTTCCAGCATTTTATCCCAAAACATAGTACGCATGTTAATGGCCATTTTAACGCCGTATTCAATTTGTTCGCAGGCGCTAGGGCTTTGAGCTAAATCTTCTGCAATCAATAACATTTGGGCAGCATGCTCTTGGTCACACTCACTATGCAAATCAAAGAACACACGTTGTGTCATCGTTAAATCTGTATGCGCTTTGAGCCCTTCAAGAAGCTGATTATAAATACTAGATACTATAAGCTCAGTGCCAATTCCGATCGCCCCAATGCCAACACACTCATTCAATTCACACAACTGTGAGAATTGCTGACGCCATAAGAGAACAGTCTGACTCTGGGAATTGTTGGCGCGATACTCAGCATCTACACCGATTGCTTCTTGAAAACGGTAATATAAGCGTGAATGTGGTTGACCAACTACGCTGGCCAACACATCAGGTGGTAATTCAACATCGTGCGTATCACCGTGCTCTTCGTTAAGGTTACTCTGAAGAATTTTCTGGTGTTCGGTATTACTCAGATTGTTAATCACCGCCGACAAATAATGAACAAACTTACTGCTGTATAAACCGTAATGAAAAGCGAAATCTTTAAATGCTAAATCGATATTAGGTAAATTCCCATCGCTCAAGGCACGTAAATAAGGATGGTTTACCGCTGTGGAATTCAATGCTTCTGTACTAATACGTTTAATAAAAGAAGCATCTAAGCTAAGCCTATTCATTACAAACCTATATATACATTCTAGTTCGAGATTCTCGCTTTGTGCGTTAAAGTACAAGCGCTGGAATTCACTTAGTCAGTCAAGCAAACTAATGACCTTATAAAGAATATCTGTAAGGAAATAGCAGGCTTCAAGGATAAAGAAGGGTGTTACTTCCCCTCTTGTTTTTTATTATGCCTAATTTAACCCCAATCATAAGATTAAACAATGGCAAAATCTATGAGAAACACGAACGAATTTAAATATCCAGAAACTTATTCAAAACTTAAATAACTCACCACTGGCTGAACTGCTGTGTTGAAATAAATGAAACTGATCAACGTTTTCCTATAGTCCACGCTATATACAACACCAAATTCAATTGCGTCATTAAAACCGAATTAATAAACCTTTCAAAACCCACTGTGCAGGACGAGGTTGTTAAGGCAATTACTCCAATAGAATATCGCATAGTTGTGCGAAATTTGACTTGCTAACCTAAACTTAATCAGCAATACGTTGACCACTGCTTATTTATACAGTATTTTTAGTGGATGAAATTGTATCTCGCAGAAAAACCAAGCCTAGGTAGAGCGATTGCATCTGCCCTGCCCGCACCACATAAAAAGGGTGATGGCTGCATTTACGTTTCAAATGGCGATGTAGTGACCTGGTGTATTGGCCATGTTCTAGAGCAAGCAGAGCCTGAGGCTTATGACAAAAACTTAAAAAAATGGTCTTTAAGCCCCTTACCTATTTTGCCAGCAAAAATCGGAACTGGTTGGAAGCTCGTTCCAAAGCCAAAAACCCGAAAACAATTTTCAATAATAAAAAAGTTTATTAAGCAAGCCGATCATATTATCCACTGCGGTGACCCTGATCGAGAAGGTCAATTACTGGTTGATGAAGTCATTAATCACGTTGGCGTTTCTAAGAATGTACTAAGCAAACTACAACGATGCCTAATTAATGACTTGAACCAAAGCGCAATCAAGAAGTCCTTGGCAAACTTAAGACCAAATAACGAATTTTCAGCATTATCAATATCCGCTCTGGCACGTTCTCGCGCAGATTGGATGTATGGATTGAACTTAACGCGGGCCTGTACGCTCCAAGCACAAAAAGTTGGGTACAAAGGCGTAGTATCAATTGGTAGGGTACAAACGCCTATTTTAGGTCTGATTGTCAAAAGAGACCATGAAATAGAGCAATTCAAACCTGTCACCTATTTTGAAGTGTTGGCACACATCAACATAAAGGAGTCTGCGGCCCTCATAGCAAAATGGAAACCTAGTGATGCTTGCGCGCCCTATTTGGATCCTGAAGGAAGGGTATTGAATAAAGCACTTGCCGAAAATGTACTGACTCGAATACAAGGACAACCAGCGAAAGTAGATACGGTCGAAAATGAACAAAAGAAATTGTCTGCCCCCCTGCCTTATAGTCTCTCAAGCCTACAAATAGATGCAGCGAAACGCCACAGTTTGAGTGCAAAGAAAGTTCTCGATGCCTGCCAAACATTATATGAAAAACATAAACTGATCACCTACCCACGTTCTGATAATAGATACTTACCGCTAGAACATCATAAGCAAGCATCTAACATTCTTCAGGCTATCCAAAACAATACCCAACTAACGTCTTTATGTCAGGGTGCAAACATATCATTGAAAAGTAGAGCCTGGAATAACGCTAAAATCAGCGCTCATCACGCCATCATACCAACAGAAAAATTGGCCAATTTTAGTGCACTTAGCACTTCTGAAAAACAAGTTTATACTTTGATATCTAAACAATACCTTTGCCAATTCTACCCTGCATGGGAATACCTAGATGGAAAGATAGTGTTCAGAATTTCGGGGGGGGAATTTATATCAAAGGCGCGTACAACAACCGTTTCTGGTTGGAAAGACGTTTTAAACCCAGACACCAATGTTAACGAAAATACTAATCGCTTACCCGCACTGACAGTAGGTCAAATACATCAGTGTGAGAAAGCTGAACTAGTTGAAAAATTAAGCCAGGCACCTAAACATTTTACGGATGCGACATTGCTAGCAGCGATCACTGGAATTGCGCGATATGTCTCTAACCTAGAGATTAAAAAGGTCCTTAAA
>ENA-OSET01003803-OSET01003803.1-sediment-metagenome-genome-assembly--contig:-NODE-3803-length-13644-cov-7.304857_pt1 | contig 13644 bp, 13 predicted proteins | sample MGYA00237882_ERZ534229 | MGnify/ENA primary metagenome ERZ534229 (study PRJEB26408, sample SAMN06266212) | sediment metagenome | isolation source: Hudson Canyon methane seep mesocosm | place...
CAATTGCATCTAATGATACTGTAGCAGGTAGAGAGCAAAACCGTCGTGTAGAAATCAGTATCCGTCCAAAATAAATTTGTATTGGAAAGGGTTAATCAATAGATGAACCTTTATTCATTTCTTGGAATAAAGGTTTAAATATTTTTGAAGGTAAACAACAGACAGATCTTCCTAGTACATTTTCAGCAAATACATTTAAATGCGATCAAACACTGATGTGGAAAAATAGCCAAATAAGTTTGGTATTCCCATAAAATTAAACAAGGCATAAAACTGCCTCAACACTTCCAATGAGTCTAAATATGAAAAATTTATTTTATCCAGTTGCAATTTTTATTCTATCCATACTTCTGACTGCATGTTCTTCATTATTAACAAGTGATATAGAGGTCAAGACTGCATCAGATCCTAAAGTAAACCTAAAAGCGTATAAAACTTATGCATGGTTAGGTAGAAGAACAGTTATTAATGATCCAGAGAAAGAAAAACTACCCTCAAAGTTTAAAATAAACAATGAAATTAAATTTTTGATTGACCGTGAATTACGTAACAAAAACTATAATGAAGTTGCAGCACAAAATGCTGAAGTGGCCATTAGTTTTTTTAGCGGTGTTGATATGAAAGCAAAAGGGTTAAAAGTTGATCCAAAAACTAAAATTAAAATCCCTACTGAGCTCCCTAGAGCTGCATTAGTCGTTGTAGCTCAAGATAAAAAAACTGGGTATGTGGTTTGGATGGGCGTGGCAACAGGTGACTTTAAGCAAGATGAAGCTGCTGAAACAACAAAAGCTCGGTTAGATTTTGCAATTACAAAAATGTTTAACAATAAAGCGGGCTCTACTCAAGATGATTAGAACTATTTATGCTTATGGAAGTAATTTATTCCTACTTAGATGATAGTTATTTATTGTTTAGTTCAAAGTAAGCCTGATAAAGCAAAATGCATATTAAATATATGTTGTGTCGTTGAAAAATAGAATCTTTATAGAAACAGAAAATATGAAAAAAATAATAATGGTAATTTTAGTTGCTACCTTAACTGCAGGCTGTGCCATCGATCCTTATACGGGCGAAAAGAAACTATCTAATGCTGGTTGGGGTAGTGCTATTGGTGCTGGTCTTGGTGCAACAATTGGTGTGCTTGCTGGCGGTGGTAAAGGTGCTTTAATAGGCGCTGGAGCAGGGGCTGTTGTTGGCGGAGGTGCAGGTCATTATATGGATCGACAGGAAAGTACATTGCGCTCACGACTTCAAGGAACTGGCGTCCAAGTTCAACGACAAGGAGATAATCTTAATCTGATTATGCCAGGTAATATCACTTTTGCTTCAGGTTCCTCCAATATTAACAGCGGTTTTTATTCCGTATTGGATTCAGTGGGTATTGTGTTAAAAGAATTTAGTGACAGTAGCATTAATATCACGGGTTTTACTGACTCAATAGGTAGAGACCAACTTAACCAGGAGTTGTCAGAAAAAAGAGCAAATAGTGTTGCTAGCTATCTTGTAAGAACAGGTGTCAATCATGGCCGTATACAGGCTAGAGGTTTTGGTAAAAGACATCCAATTGCATCTAATGATACTGTAGCAGGTAGAGAGCAAAACCGTCGTGTAGAAATTAGTATTCGTTCTAAATAAACTTTTTGTATTGGAAAAGGCTCATCAATAGATGAACCTTTTCCTTTATTCGCAAATTAAACTTTACTAAGACCGAGTATATGAAAAATAAAAAACATTATGTGACCACTTTAGTATGCCTTTTACTAATTTTATCAAATGTAACAGCATCGCCATTACTCCCGGCACTCACCTCCCCGCCTACAAACAAAGCTTTACCAGGAAAAATAATTTGGGCTGATATTTTTACTGAAAATGTAGAACAAACGATTAGTTTTTATACTGAGGTGTTTGGTTGGACAGTTAAGGAATTTGAATCGGAAGGCAATATATATCATTTTTTTATTAATAACGGTAAGCCCGTAGCGGGTATTGTTCCGCAATTGTCAGTTAGTAATAAAAGTAACGATGCGGTTTGGATTAATCACATTTCTACAGCTGATATAAATGAGGCTGTCAAAAAAGCAAGTTCGAAAGGTGCTAAAACTCTTTTCCCTCCTAAGCCGTTTGGAACAAGAGGTATTGATGCCATTATTTCTGATCCTCAAGGTGCTCTTATCGGTCTGCTTGAGTCAAATAGTGGTGATCCAATTGATACACAAGCCGTAGTAGGTGGTTGGGTTTGGGCTCAATTATTTAGTTCCGATTTAGAAAAAACAGCTGAGTTTTATGCTTCAGTATTTGGATATAAGCTTGAACAAGCCAGCCATGTAAATAATAAAGATACTTATATGTTAGTCAGTAATAATAAAGCAAGAGCTGGATTAGCTCCATTACCAACAGATGTTACACAACGTAGCCGCTGGGTAGGCTTTGTTAGTGTTGATACAATTAATACGGTACTAGTTAAGGCTAAGGAAATGGGAGCCAAAATCATATTTTCACCTAATAAAAATGTTTTTAATGCACGAATAGCTATTATTGCTGACACAAACGGCGCTTTAATCGGCTTGTTATCTAAAACAGATTCTGAACAATAGGTGAGAAATGAAATTAGTTAAAAAAGTTGTCATTATTTCTTTAATCGGAAGCTTATCTGCGTTACTAACGGCTTGTGGCGGCACAAGGTCTGTCACTTATTCTTCCCATTATAGCTATGGCTGGAATGATTCAATGTATTATGACTCTTGGTACAGAAGAGATAGAGACATCGTTATTGTCCCTCCTCCAAGACGAGATCGACCAGGAACAAATCCCCGCCCGCCAAGAACCCCGCCTTCTCGCCCCCGGTCACCAAGACGCTAGATAAAACAATCTTCTGTTTTACCAAAAAGAGGCTTATATATTATGTGAGCAGGCACAAGTACTCAATCTACAATAAGGGAGATGGAGTACTAGAATATACAAAAATCACTGAAGCATAGGAATTTTTAAATGACAATAGAGCCTCCCCATTTGAAACGATTGATCTCATATTGCTTAATAGCACTAATTTTACTATCCGTTATTGGCTATTTTTTGACCGACCTAATTGTCGAATTCTGGTGGTTTAAATCGATTGATTATGCTTTTTATTTCACTATGCGAGAAGCGTATCGTGATTTCTTGTTTCTAGGTGTGACACTATTTTTAGCAATAATTTTCTATGCTAACTTTGCCTTATTCATTCACCATAAAAAAAACTATTTCTCTTCTACATTAACTGAACACCCTCAGCAGGAATCATCCTTCTTACGTCTTTCCATCTATTATTTTATTCCCATATCTCTTTTACTTGCCATTCCAATTTCTATACCGGTATATCTCAATTGGGAAAGTATTTTATTGTATTTTTTTAGCACTAGCGCTGGTTTTAGTGATCCCATTTATGGAAAAGATATTAGTTATTATCTTTTTAAATACCCAGTCTATCAACTTGTACAGCATGAGTTATTGATTACTTTTGCTATTTTATTAATCATCATCATATTTTTATATCGTTCTACTTATAAAAAGTGCAGTGAAGTTCTGACAGTTTTCCCAACGCAAGCCAGAATGCATATTGTTGTGTTAATTGTGCTGGTATCAATGTTATACGCATGGTCAATTATTTTAGAACGCATTGACCTGCTTTATGTCAGTCGACATGAGCCTGTTTTCTTTGGTCCAGGTGCAGTCGAAACTAAATATTTGCTACCCATAATATGGTTAACTTTTTTCAGTTTTTTGGCTAGTGTCTTTTCTATCATTTATTATATATATCAAGGTAAAGGCCGGAAGTTGATTGTAGGTTTTTTCCTATGTTTTCTAGCCTTGACAGGGATTAGGGAGATTTCATTTATTCCAAAAATGATTGACCGTTTTTTGGTTAAGCCGAACCCTATTTCTACAGAGAAAAACAATATCCAATTTCATATTGACGCAACTTTAGATGCTTTTGACTTAACTAAAGTCAAACAAATAGATTATCCAGCTTCTTCCACTTTAACTCCGGTTACCAGTGCCAAAATTTCGAATGAGCTCTATGATATTCCTCTATGGGATAATCATCTGCTTCAACCAGGGTATGAACAGTTACAAACAATCAAACCTTTTTATACTTTTTCTGCTTTATCGGTTGATCGTTATCCTGTCAATGGCCGTGCCCATCAAGTCAATATTGCTGCGCGTGAATTAGCAACTGACAAGTTACCCAAAGAGACTAATAGCTGGAAAAATAAACATCTGATTTATACGCACGGTTATGGTGTAGCCATGTCCCTTTCAACACAGTCAACTAATCACTCAGTGCAATGGTTATTAAAAGACATTTCCATGGCAACAGAAGGTTTAGCGTTAAATGTTGAGCAGCCCGAAATTTATTATGGTACTGCAGACTATTTGTACGCAATTGTTCCCAATAATGCGGTCTCTAATTTATTAGCGGCAAGCGAAGAAGGCCGTACTGAGTATCAGGGGAAATATGGGATTAAATTATCTTCATTTTTACGCCGATTAATATTTTCTAATTATTTTGGAGATAAGGAAATTAGTCTTTCATTAAGTCTACAAAATGAGAGCAAGATTTTAATTAGACGTAATATTATGAAGCGTATTGATTCAATTGCGCCATTTTTACAATTAGATCCTGAGCCATACCCCGTTATTGTTAATAATAGAATTTTTTGGATTGTCGATGCTTATACCACGTCAAAGACTTATCCTGCTGTGGCACAAGTTGCATCACCTTTGCGAGAACATGAAGATTTAGGTGATTTGCTACAGAATGGCACAAAAACATTAAATTACATTAGAAACTCGGTAAAAATAATCGTTGATGCCTATGATGGTTCAATTGATTTCTACAAAACAGATAAGAATGATCCTATTATCAATACCTACAGTAAAGCCTATCCTTCTCTTTTTAAGGATATATCTGAAATGCCTAAGCCTTTTATTAAGCACCTTAATTACCCAAAAACTTTGTTTAATCTACAGATGCAAATTTATGCACGCTATCACCAGAATACAGCTGAAATTTTTTATCAACAAAGTGACCGCTTAGAATTTTCTCGCATAGCGGATAAAGTTTTTCAACCTTATTATCTGACTATTGATCCTTTGGACATTAACCCCGAGAGTAAGTCTGAACAGCAGAAATTTGTATTGTTAAATATGATGTCACCGATTGAAAAAGAGAATTTAGGTATGATTACTGCTGCGGGTTGTTTGAGCATTGATAATTGTGATGAGCATTATAAAGCTGAGATCTATGCTTATAAAATGCCGACCAATATACAAGTTGATGGACCTGCACAGATTTCAGCATTGATTGATCAAACCCCTGAAATATCTGAACAGATAACCCTTTGGGGGCAAAGTGGTTCCAAAGTGGTGATGGGGCGCATCATTATTATGCCAGTTGAAGAGTCTATCCTATATATTCAGCCTGTTTATTTGGCAGCCACATCGAAAACAGGCTTTCCTCAGTTATCTAAAGTTATTGTTGCCATGAATCACCGAGTGGCTATGGATGATTCGTTAGAACTAGCGTTTAAAAAGTTAGAACAGAAAGTGATGGCTACAAATCATTAATGCATTGAGCATCTGCTTTAGTTTGATTGGTAGGAGGAGCCTATTGGTCACGACCGGAACAAGATCATGAACAGTCGCGGCCAATAGCCCCCCCTACTTTTATCCAAATATCCACACCCCTAAAAAATATGAAAAAGATTAGATGGTTTATTACAGCGTGTTTTATCTTTATGTGGTTGATAGGCTCAACGGCATGGGCCTCATTAGCAATATATTACGGCGATTCAAATAGTAGTACTCTGCAGCTAATAATTTCCGGAGTGGTGGCATTTATTGGGCTTGTCACGATAATGATTTTTCTATTTGTTTCTTCTTGGCGTAATCGCTTATTATCTTTTCATAGTATTGTTTTTCTAATGATATTACTCTGGTGGTTTAACATTCAACCAAGTAATACGCGTGATTGGCAAAGGGACGTGAATAAACTGGCATATGCGGATGTTGATGGTGACTTGGTCACTGTGCATAATATCCGCAATTTTAGCTATCAAAGTGAATTTGATTACACTCCCGAGTATTATGAAAAGACCTATGATTTACAAAAACTTGAAGGATTAGATTTGTTTGCTGTGTATTGGATGGGGCCAGCAATAGCGCATATCATCATGAGTTTTGATTTTGGTGACCAGCATCTGGCAGTATCAATTGAAGCACGTAAAGAAGAAGGAGAGGCCTATTCAACGATCAAAGGCTTTTTTAGACAATATGAATTAATATATATTGCAGCTGATGAGCGGGACCTTATTGGCTTGCGAACACATTATCGTAACAACCCTCCTGAGCAAGTTTATCGATATCGACTAAAATCGACTAAAGTAAAAAAAGAAGGGATTAAACGCTTATTTATGGAATACATAAAAAATATTAATGCATTGCATAAAGCGCCTGATTTTTATAATACATTGCTGACAAACTGTACTAGTGTGGTTTGGTTAAATAGCCGAGTCAATCCCGACCATCTGCCTTTTTCCTGGAAAATTTTAATGAGTGGCTATGTGCCAGAATATCTTTATGAATCAGGTCGGCTTGACCAAAATTTATCTTTGAGCGAGCTAAAGGATAAAGCCTATGTCAATCCCTTAGTAGAAAAGCAAGCAATATCATCGTCGTTTTCAAGTACTATTCGTCGCTAAACTGAAGCGGATAGATGCCTGTTATAAATTAATAGGAGAGCTCTTTAATAAAAAACTTTTTTGGATTAGCTGGAATTAAAAAAGCCACGACCTGATGATCGTGGCTTTATGCTTATACCAAAAAAATGAATGCAATTTTTTATCACTTAGTAACTCTATATTTGGGGTTAATTAACCCCTGATTGCTAAGTCAAACTTTTATTTAAATTACGGAAAACACTTATGAAAAGACATCGATACAAAAAACACATTTCACTTGTTTTTTTTCTGGCTATTAACTTATTTACTCAGTTAAGTTTGGCTGAGTCCTTTGATAATAAAAAGGTCATTGGTGAAACTGCTAAAATTTCAGTGTATAAAGCGCAAATAGTCTATCTGGCTCGCATTGATACAGGCGCTCGAACTACATCCATTCATGCTCTTGATATAATAGTGAAAAATGGTGCAAAAGAACAAAAAGATAATATTGGTAAAGAAATTACTTTTACCACAGAGAATGAAGATCTAGTGAAAACAAAAGTGACTACAACAATTATTGATGTCGCAAAAGTTCGTAATGCACAAGGCGTTGAATATCGATATGTAGTAGATTTAAAACTAATATGGCAAGGTTTTGAGAAAAGTGGTCTGATTAATTTACGCGATCGATCGGCAATGAGTTATAAGTTGCTCATTGGTCGAAACTGGCTTTCTAATAATTTTATTGTTGATGTGGATAAGTCTGAAGGGATTATTGAATAATGTTAGTAGAAAAATTAAAATTGGAACCCTATTTATTCCTCGTTATTATCGCCAGTTTATTTTTAAGTGCAACGAATGTTTCGGCTGCACCCGCACCGTTGGGATGCAAAGATATAAGTCGCCTGAAAATCATCGGTGAACTGGAGTATGTCTCATTTCTACCGGAGAAAATACGGCAGAAAGCTCGTATTGATACAGGTGCGCAAACTTCTTCTCTAGGCATAAAGGATCATGAAATTTTTGAACGTGATGGTCGAAAGTGGGTGCAATTCAATGTTAATGATACGATGAAAAATGTTCTTGTCGAGTTTGAGCGACCATTGAAGCGAATTGCAAAAATTAAGCGTCATGGTGGAGAAGCTATTGAACGCCCTGTCGTTGAGCTGACAATCAAGTTAGGTCAGTTGGAGCTAAAACGTGAATTTACATTGACCGATCGGTCGAAATTTAAGAACCCTGTATTAATTGGGCGTAATGTTTTAAGCAATCAATTTTTGGTTAATGTGAATCAGAAGTTTTCCAGTGCCAAAATTGGGGAGTATGGACAATGAGAAGACATTACCAACTCTATATTCTGGTCTCAACTCTGATTATTGTCGGTATGAGTGCAGCTATTTATAAGCACTTTGTTCTGGGGTTTACCTTTACGCCTGGTGGTCAGGAAACTGTTTGGCAAGTTCAGGCGAAAATCGAGTTTGAAGCAGAGAATGGGCCAGCCAAAGTCAGTATGATTATGCCGTCATCGGATAGTTCACGAAAAAACATTTTCACAGAACAGCTGTCATCGGATTATCAATTCGATATAATTAAAAAGGATGAGATTATTCGAGCTGTCTGGTCAAAACAGGAAGCAACAGGGGCACAGAATATTTATTTTCGTGGTGATTTTTATTTTCAGGAGCGCTCTGATTTAATTCCACCGGATATAGCCTCCATAAGCGATAACATTGATTTTAATGATGTACAGGAAAAGGCGGCTAAAAGTATTATTCAAAGTGCTAGCCTGTCAGCAGAATCTGACTTTAATATGGCCATGAATATTATTGCCATAATGAATGAAGAAAATGATAATAAAAATGTCACAATTTTACTAAAAAACATTCAGTTTCGTCGTGAACACATGATTCAGGTCAGCAAGGTTCTGGCATTGGCTAATATTTCGTCCAGGGTCATTAGAGGCTTGATACTACAGGATCGCCTGACTCAACGATCTATAACCACATTTATCGAAATTTATGCTCAGAATAAATGGAATTTGATAGACCCTCGAGATCTAACAGAAATTCCAAGCAATAAGGTCATTTTATGGCCAGAGAATACGCGAGGGTTACTCGATGTGTATGGTGGTAAAAATTCTAGTATTCATTTTTCTGTACTGAAGCAGGAAAAAAATATTAGCCAGCTTGCCGTTGATTCAGCCAGACAAAAGGACAGTGCTTTTGTTGATTTTTCAATTTATAGCTTGCCAATCAGAGAGCAAAATACCTTTAAATTATTGTTATTAATGCCTCTTGGTGCTTTAGTCGTTGTTATTCTTCGTAATCTGGTGGGTATCAGAACCTCAGGTACTTTTATGCCAATTTTGATTGCGCTGACCTTTATGCAGACCACTTTATTACTAGGTTTATTGTTATTCCTGATTGTTGTCTGTGTCGGTTTGATCATGCGTTCCTATCTCAGTCATTTAAACTTACTATTAGTACCGCGTATTGCATCCGTATTAGTGTTTGTTATTATCATTTTTGCATCCATTGGTATTATTAGTCATAAACTTGGTTGGGAAGCAGGCCTGACGATTACCTTTTTTCCAATGATTATTCTTTCTTGGACGATTGAACGAATGTCAGTGCTCTGGGAAGAAGAAGGTCCTTATGAGGTGCTCATGCAGGGAGGAGGAAGTTTATTTACAGCTTCATTAGCCTATTTGGTGATGATTAACCCTTATATCGGGCATCTGACATTCAATTTTCCTGAGTTATTGTTGGTACTATTGGCCATTATTATTTTAATCGGTAGTTATAGTGGTTTCCGACTAGTTGAATTGGCACGTTTTGAACCAATGACCAGACAAGACCAAGAAATTAAATAAAGGGAAATATTATGTTTCGATTAACGACACCGGGGAAACTGAAGAAAGCAGGCATTGTCGGGATGAATAAGCGCAATGCTTTCTATATTGCCCACAATAACCCTCGTCGCCTTTACCCCAGAGTGGATGACAAGCTGTTAACCAAACAATTAACAGAGAAAGTTGGCATTGCTGTACCTGGAATGATTGGTGTGGCTCGCAGCCAATATCATGTGAAACAGTTACAAGCGTTTTTAGTGGATGTTAAACAATTTGTTATCAAGCCTTCTAAAGGTAGTGGTGGTAAAGGGATTCTTGTTGTTACAGGGCGTGATGGTGAGGATTTTGTTAAGCCAAGTGGCACAGTGATTAACGTCAAGGAAATACAGCACCATGTTTCTAATATATTGAGTGGCCTGTTCAGTCTGGGTGGGAAACCCGATGTGGCCATGATTGAAGAGTTGGTCCAATTCTCTGATGTTTTTGAGGGCTTCTCATTTGAAGGTGTACCGGATATTCGGGTTATTCAATATCATGGTTATCCGGTTATGGCGATGACTCGACTTTCGACCCGTGAATCCGATGGTAAAGCCAATTTACACCAGGGTGCAGTAGGTTTGGGGATTGATATTGCGACCGGTCAAACACTCAAAGCTGTCCAGCATGGGCAGCCAATAACCCACCATCCTGATACTGGAAAAGATTTATCAGAACTCAAAGTGCCGGACTGGAATACATTACTTTGTCTGGCCAGTAGCTGTCATGAAGTCACAGAACTGGGTTATCTGGGTGCTGATATTGTTTTGGATAAGAACAAAGGCCCCTTATTGCTGGAATTGAATGCTCGACCTGGTTTGGCCATTCAGATTGCCAATGGCGTAGGACTGGAAACCCGACTGACAGTGATTGAAAAAGAGAAAGGGACACAGCGTACAGCTGAAGAAAGGGTGGCGTTTTCAAGACAGGCTTTTAGTTAGGACAGGCTCTTGGGAGTACAAAAAAATCGAGAGGGTAGCTAAGTAATCCCTCTACGGGGTTTGATCAGGACAAGCGCATATAAAGTTTCAATTTGAAAAGACGGCATCTTTCATTCTTCGGTTTACACTTTTTAATAACCCCACAGTGGAAATAATTATAGGTGTTCGTGATGAGTAAGAATACGCAAGTTACATGAATCGCCCTGTGCGGATCCGCATTCAGGGCGGTGTGGTAAGAAGCTAGAGAAAAACCAGCTCTTAGGCAACTCGCAACAAATAACCCACCCATCTTGGGCAGGTTATTTATTGCGAGTTACCTTACCCTATTAGCTGAATTTATTCTAATCTTGAAAGTTTATCTTCAAGATATTTTATCTTGCTTTTTTCTTCTTCAATTTTATTTTGGTACTTACGAGTTTTATCTGTTTTTCTGTGTTTTTCAGCTTCCTTCAGATCAGCTTCATACTCTGCAATCTCTTCATTTACCGATCTTATCTCTTCAACTAGGTCGTCTTTAAGACCTTTGTTGGTACAATTTTTCTTAGCATTATTTAATGATATTCTTAAACCATCTTTTTTACGCTCATTGCCTTTTTCCTTAGAAATCTTAAGTTGTCTTTCAATCTCGCAAAATTTCCTTTCACAGCCTTTCAAGGGCTCGCAATTAGATGATGCTATCACAGGGATTGATGTTGTAAATAAAAACAACCCAGTGAATGCAATTGTTGAAACTGAAGATAATGCGGTAATATTTTTAGTCATAGTTTTCCTCATTGTTTGTAAAGCTAACGAGCCTGTAGAAAAGCCCAAAAATAGAAGCTCAACCAAGCCTCTCAATCATTTTTTTATTTTCATCATTATGCTCAACCTTCTTATTTAGCACCTACCATTTCCTTTTTTTGTTTGATAGATACTAGCCTATAGGCTGCTTTATTCTATTTTCTATGGCTCTTTTATCTCTATTCCTCCCCTGTCAGCCCTCCAGCCATTTGTGTACACGGGGGTGTCTGGAGCCTAATAATTCGTAGCATGGTGAATTGGTTTTTGTGACATGGAGCCCCAAAATCTATCATGAAGCACGCGGTTGGCGAGCCTACGAACAAAAAAACCACGCTCTGAAGGGCGTGGTTTGATAGTTGTATTACAAAGAACAACCTTCTAAGTAACAACCCTTGATTAGCTGAATATACATACGTGTGGGGCTCAGGCTTTAGCCTGCATTTGCTAGATGAAAACAAGCAGGCTAAAGCCTACGCCCCAAACATAAAATGACAATTTCTTGTTACTTGTAGCTGGGTGACCGCCACGGTTTAAGATGCTGATTACCCATGAGCTTCAGCCATTTTAAACCAACCGACTCAACACCTCGTCATTCCTGCATTCTTTTAGCAGGAAACTAGAATCACAATGAATAGATTCCCGATAAAAACCTTCGGGAACGTTATATAGTGTTGCTGTTTATTTATCCTAATTTGGTGGAGACTCATGGGTAATCAGGAAGAACAATGTAATTACTTAGAACCTAGTGCCTTTTTATTTATAGGCCTTTAGAATTACTTCACCACAATATAAGTCACATTGTTACCTGAATACTGTGGTTGATATCTTACTGTGCCACACTGTTGATAAGAGATACCATTTTGGATTATTGTAGTGCATCCCGTTGGTAATGTGCTAACAATAGTACCAACAACGATTGCCGTACTAACGCCAACAGCGACACCGGTCCAGACACCACCGCGACGACGGCCCCGACGGTCAACATCAACATCAACGTTAACATTTCTATTGGTATTTTTATTTCTATTTACATTAACGTTTGTATTGCTGCTCTTATTGCTATTTACATTAACGTTCCTGTTTTTATTGCTACTATGGTTTACGCTCGTTCGAGTTCCTCCTTTTTTATTTCCTCTTCTAGCATCTGCTTGTTGAGGCATAAGTGCTAATAACATAAAAACGGAAAGCAAAAATACAAAAAATTGTAGTGGTTTGTTAAGTGTCAAAGTCATTATTGTAGCCCCTTACTTATTTTTTTTATTAGTTTGAAAGTCAATCTTATGGTCATTTTCATCAGGTATAAATGTATAGTATTGCTTATTTTTCAGTATTGGCGATGTATCCCATTTGAACAATGCAACATACTGGGGCTGTGCTTCTTCCAATTTAGTTGTGATTACAAGTTTAAGGGGTAAAGGCAGCTCGCCACGTTGAATACATATTTGCCAATCAATATCTTTTTGGCGAAATGCAAAATGATTACAACTGACTCCATTGACTAATTCAACACCTATAAGGGTTGCTTCCAGAATTTCTGATGAATTATCATTCTTCGATCCCCACAAAAAAATATCACTTAGAGGAATATCTATATCAAAATCATCCGTTGCTTTTCTTATTAGCTTACCAATAGTCTCAGGTGCTTTAAAAGTGGCATAAAAACCTGGTTGCGGGGTGTATATTGTGAAATTATCGCCATCGTAGTAAAACTCACGACTTGTATTAATATTAGATGCTTTAACCATCAGCATGGATGGAGGGTTGGCTGAAGCAGAAATGCTTCGTGTCTGTTGAATTTTCTGACCATTTTCAAGCACTTCATCGACATATATATCCGCATGTACTGAAAATCTATCTAATGAACGTAGATGCCCTGACATATTATTCAATGCCTGTATTGCTAAACTCATTTCAGATAAAGCTAACTCCTTTTCTGAACTTGATTTTTTTTCATTAGCCATAGACATAGAGCTAAAGCTCAGTCCCAATAGCAAAAACAAACTGGTTATAATTTTTTTCTTCATCCTTATTTTCCTCATTGTTAAAAGTTTTTTAAATAAAATACTACAGATAGTAATTTTGAGTAGTTGAATTAGTACCCTAAAAGTATCTCTATCTTGTTAAGATATTGAATAATCAAGTTTAGGGAGCTGGAAAAAAATAATCATCCAATCTTGCTGGTCTTTTTATCCGCCTTCAGCGAGGTAGCAACAGTTACGTAGCTTGCTATGCGCCTGTTGCCACCCCACTGAAGACAAACAAAAACCCTGCCCAATATCGGGCAATGATTTCTTTCCAGCTCCCTTACTTCGGCTTTAAATATCGCTGTAAATAATGC
>ENA-OSET01003805-OSET01003805.1-sediment-metagenome-genome-assembly--contig:-NODE-3805-length-13637-cov-30.796386_pt1 | contig 13637 bp, 12 predicted proteins | sample MGYA00237882_ERZ534229 | MGnify/ENA primary metagenome ERZ534229 (study PRJEB26408, sample SAMN06266212) | sediment metagenome | isolation source: Hudson Canyon methane seep mesocosm | place...
TCTCAATCGTTACGTAGCACACGGATGTGCAAGTGTCGCTCGAAGCAGGATGCTGGTTGCGACCGTAGCTGGCTATGCGCCTCTTGAGATAGTTTGAGCAGAAACAAAAAATCTGCGCAATCTGGGTGGGTTTTTTATTGCCAGCTGCCTAAAAAAAACTTAATGTTTTTTTAACCTTAGCCGTTATATTGAAATAGAAGTCTCATAAGAGTACTCTATATCACAGATATTATTATTGGAGTCATACATGTTAACAGCCCCTGCAACCGCATTAATGAACCAGTTTAGCTGTTCAAAAAAAATGCTTTTGATTTCAATCGCATTTATTACCCCGCTAGTTATTACTATGTATTTACTGGTTAGCGAACAACTAAAGACAATCAACTTCTCTCAAAATGAACAACTAGGTGTTGAATATATCGTTCCTCTTAGACAGCTCATTCAACACTTTCCTGAACATAGAGGCATGACGAATGCCTATTTATCAGGAAAAGAAAGCTTTAGACCGAAAATTCTAGCTAAAAGAGAGCAGCTGATTAAAGATATTAAAGCGCTTGATGATGTTGATCAACGTCTTGGAAAACAATTAGAAACCAGCTCTCAATGGAATTCTATTAAATCAACATGGCAGACACTTGAGTCTCAGGCATTTAATGGCCCATCTAAACAAGTTTTTGCAAGGCACACTGCCTTAATTGCTCAAGTTTTAGAGCTAGTCAAGCATATTAGTGATAAGTCTAACTTAACATTGGACCCTGAATTAGATAGCTTTTATATTAAAGAAGCTATTGTGTCTTTATTACCCCAGGTAGTTGAAAATTTGGGGCAAGCCAGAGGAATGTCATCAGGCCTTGCTGCAAGGCAAGCAATTACTAACAAAGAAAGCATTAAACTTACCGCTTTGATATCAACTGTTCAAAAAAACATCAATGCGCTTAAACGAGGCATGCAGGTATTAAGCGGAGCAAACGCTGAGTTATCAAATAAAATTTCCAGCCAAGTTCGACAAGCAATTTCTGATTCAGAAGATTATTTAAAATTTTTAGAGTCAGAAATTTTGAATGCCAATCAAATTACAGTGCAATCAGCTTCCGTTTTTTCTAAAGGTACGAGCGTTATTAAAGCTAACTTTAATATTTTGGATATGCTTGCTCCTGAATTATCCAATCTATTAAAAATAAGAATCGATGGTCTACATCATCGCATGACGATTCTTTCAGTCTCGGTTTTTTTCATTACCTTCTTAGCTCTATACCTTTTTGCAGGGTTCTATAATTCGTTTATATCAGCCATTGAAAAATTAAAAGAAAATGCATCAGCCCTTGCATCTGGTAACCTTGCTCCACGAGTAGAGTTAGATAATAAAGATGAATTTGCCGATTTAGCCTACTCATTTAACGCAATGTCAGACCAATTTTCTGACGTCATCAGGCAGCTAGAGACCTCTATTGAAACACTTGCCTCTGCCACTGAAGAAATGTCAATGACAAGTCAGGAAACCAGCAGAGGCGTTCAGCATCAACAAGAACAAATTGAACAAGTTGCCAGTGCCATGACGGAAATGGCTGCCACCGTTCAAGAAGTTGCTAAGCATGCTACTGAAACGGCAACGGCAACACAAAATGCACATGCTACCGCATCATCTGGGCAAGAGTTAGCAGGCCATACCAAACAAGTGATTAATGCATTAACTGAAGAAATTGATGTTGCCACTACAGTTGTGCAAGAATTGGCTGAGGATGGTGAAAAAATTGGTGGTGTGCTGGGCGTTATTCAAAGTATTGCCGAACAAACTAACTTGCTTGCGCTTAATGCGGCTATCGAGGCGGCTAGAGCCGGTGAGAATGGCAGGGGCTTTGCCGTCGTTGCGGATGAAGTGAGAACACTAGCCAGTCGCACACAGGAATCTACGGAAGAAATTCAAGCCATGATAGAGCGATTGCAATCAGGTACCGCTAAAGCAGTTAGCGTCATGGTTGAAGGAAAAAAACGCTCTGAAAGTACTGTCACCGAAACAGATAAAGAAAATGCCCTTCTTCAGGAAATCGCCTCATCAATTATTAATATTGACGATATGGCAACGCATATAGCAAGTGCATCAGAAGAACAGGCAGCAGTTGCTGATGAAATAAGTCGTAATATTAGCAATATCAGTCATGTTACCGAGCAATCAGCACAAAGCTCACAGCAAATCAGTCTAAGCAGTGATGAGCTGGCAAAACTGGCTTCAGATATTAAAGTTATTATTAGTCGTTTTAAGATTTAATGCTATACAAGGGTGTAGGCTTAGCCAGTCAGGCCTACACCTAAACTAACAACAAATCCCCTATCCCCAGACAATCTATTTACCTGGTATCCAGGTCACTTTAAACTTCAGTCATATTCCCTGAGTATTTGTAATATAATGCGCGGTTACCTTTAATGAATTGAGTATCTCATTTTCAAAGCAGATATCTTGATTATTATGTCTACAATAACCACCCGCATTGATCTGAGTGGTATTTTAAGAGGAGTTTTTGATGTGTTGGAGTGGTGAAGCATCCGCAGTTTTAGCGGTTGCAGGATTAAGTACAGCAGCTTACGTTGCTCATAAGGGGGAGTCAAAAGAATTATGGATACCCCTAACCTATTTTGCTTTAATGGAATTGTTGCAAGCAGCAACTTACGTCTATATCGATTTGTGTGACAACCCTAATAATCAGGTGCTCACTCTATTTGGATATATTCATATTGCCTTTCAGCCTTTCTTTGCAAACATGGTTGCAATGTATTTCATCCCTGAAAGCGTCAAATTAAAAATTCGAACCACTGTTTATACCATCTGTGCCATGGGTGCAGTTGCTATGCTGGTCAAAATGTTTCCTTTTGACTGGGCGGGCTCTTGTGTTCCAGGTGTTGAAGGTTTTTGCGGCACACAAACCTGTTCAGTTTCTGGTGAATGGCATATTGCATGGCAATTACCACTAAACGGTCTTATGTCATCACCTGTTGACTGGCTGTTTGGTTTTGACTGGGGCTTACATGCATTCACTTATATTTCAGTAGCATTCATTATGCCGCTCATCTATGGTTCATGGCGTTTTGTAGGCTTTCATTATGTTGTTGGACCGTGGATATCAGATGTAACCACCAACGATCCAAATGAATATGCTGCGGTCTGGTGTTTATTTTCTATCGCCTTATGTGTATCAGTTATCAAGACACCGATAAGAAAACATTTACATGTGAAAAAATGGCCCTTTTACCATAAAGAAATTAGCGACGACCTATAAAGAAGTCAACGAAAGTCATTTAATTAATTGTTATTAAATGACTTTCGCTCTGTAAATATTAGTGAGTGCGGTATTGGGACTGTGATTCGGTTGCGATAACAGATATCACAAGACCACAAGATTATCCCTGTGTATTAGCTCAGCATCATCTGAATAACCCAAAAGAGCTTCAAAGCGATTACTTGCTTGACCTGCTATCTTATCTACGTCATCCGAACCATAATTAACCAGTCCGCGCGCAATCTCTTCCCCAGCCTCCGAAATACAAGAAACTAAATCACCTCGATTAAAACGACCTGTTGTTGATTTTACACCAACAGCCAGCAAGCTTTTTCCGGCGGTTCTTAAAATGACAACCGCGCCATTATCAAGAACAAGCTCCCCTTTTATTTGTAACTGCCCAGCCAGCCACTGCTTTCTAGCTGCTAAAGGCGCAATATCGGGAATCAAATAGGTACCAATATTACTACCCGATATGACCGAAGTAATTACATTATCTATCGCACCAGAAACAATCATTGTTGCAGCACCTGATCGAGCAGCTAGCCTTGCTGCTCTGACTTTTGTATACATTCCACCTCGACCAAGACCACTTCGACTTTCGCCTGCGACCTCGTCAAGCAATGAGTCTTTAACACTGGCAGTTGAAATTAATTTGGCTGAAGGATGAGTACCAGGATCTGCATCAAATAGTCCCGTTTGATCAGTTAGTATAATTAATAAGTCAGCCTCTACTAAATTGGCAACCAAAGCAGCAAGCGTGTCATTATCTCCAAAGCGAATTTCATCGGTTGCCACAGCATCATTTTCATTGATAACAGGAACAACACCAAACTTAAGCAAGGTTAATAAAGTACTGCGAGCATTTAAGTATCGCTGCCGATCGGAAAGATCGTCGTGAGTGAGTAAGACTTGTGCAGAATGGAGGGAATGCTTTTGGAAGCTGTCTTCAAATGTTTGAACCAGCCCCATTTGCCCAACTGAGGCGGCCGCTTGAAGTTCATGCAGCGTGCTAGGCCTGCGCTTTAATCCGAGTCGGCTAATGCCTTCGGCTACAGAGCCTGATGAAACCAGTAATATATCTTTTCCAGCCAGCTTAATGCCAGCCATCTGACTGACCCAGTCGGCAATCGCTGCTTTATTAAGCCCCTGACCGCCAGCAGTTAAAAGTGAACTGCCGATTTTTACAACAATTCGCTTAGCTTTTGTAAAATCACTCCTGCTCACTACTTTTTTCCTGCCGCTGCTGATCTAGAAAATCCATAATCGCGTACATAAGGCCTTGAGTACCTTCTTTTTTTAATGCTGAAATCTCAAATACGGGGCCTTTCCAAGCCAGCTCATCAACAATTGCCTTGCAGTGAGCGCTAACTTCATCATCCATTAGCCGATCAATTTTATTTAACACCAGCCAGCGAGGTTTTCCCGCCAAATCATCACTCCATTTCTCAATCTCATGAGTAATTTTTTTGGCAGCTTCCACCGGCGTGTCTAATGATTCATAAGGCTGAACATCAACCATATGTAACAGTAAGCCGGTTCGTGAAAGATGCTTTAGGAATTGCAAGCCAAGACCTGCACCCTCTGCAGCGCCCTCAATAACACCAGGAATATCGGCAATAACAAAACTTCGCAGATCATCAACTCGAACAACACCTAGGTTAGGATGCAAGGTTGTGAAAGGATAGTCCGCCACTTTAGGCTTAGCAGATGAAACCGAGCGGATTAAACTTGATTTCCCCGCATTGGGCATGCCTAATAAACCTACGTCAGCAATGACCATTAACTCGAGCTTTAAGAGTCTCTGCTCCCCTGGCTTGCCTTTAGAAAACTGTTGAGGCGTCCTATTAACACTACTCTTGAATCGCGTATTACCCAATCCATGAAAACCACCTTTTGCAACCAAAAGGGTGTCACCAGCATTGATTAAGTCGCCAATTTTTTCCTCAGTATTCGATTCATAAACCAGTGAGCCCGGTGGGACTGATATATAAAGATCCTCACCTTTCCTGCCTGTACAGTTGCCACCCATACCCCTTTGGCCTCGTTCCGCTTTATGCACCGAATGATAGCGAAAGTCAGCCAAAGTATTAACATTATCGGTAGCAACAAGATAAACACTTCCGCCATCACCACCATCACCACCATCCGGCCCTCCCATGGGAATATACTTTTCCCTGCGAAAGGTCGCAGTACCACTACCGCCATCACCGGCTTCTACTCGAATTTCAGCTTCGTCAACAAATCTCATTGTTTTTCTCTGACCAGGTTTAGTGTGGGAAGGGTGGGGGACTTGTGTTTCATGAGGGTAATCTTATTTTATACTATGCTTGACATAGCATATGCTACAAACAAAAAAGCCCCGTCACTGACGAGGCTCTTGTACCAGCGATTGTAAAACTTAAAATTAAGCAGCTACAATACTGATATACTTTCTATTTTTTGGACCTTTTTGTTCAAAAAGAACCTTGCCATCCGATGTTGCAAATAAAGTATGATCTTTACCCATCCCAACATTCACACCTGCGTGAACTTTAGTTCCACGTTGGCGAATTAAAATATTACCTGCTAGAACTTCTTGTCCGCCGTAACGTTTAACGCCTAATCGTTTGGCATTGGAATCACGACCGTTTCTAGTACTACCACCAGCTTTCTTATGAGCCATTGTTTACTCCTTAATTATGCAGAAATTCCAGTAATCTGGACTTCCGTGAAGTATTGACGATGCCCCATTTGTTTCATGTGGTGCTTACGTCTTTTGAATTTAATTATTTTGACTTTTTTATGTCTACCCTGAGATACAACTTCCGCTGTAACTTTACCGGATTCAACATAAGGTTGGCCAATTTTTGTGTCTGAATCAGACTGAACCATTAATACTTTATCGAACTCTACGCTATCGCCGGTTCCAAGTTCTAATTTTTCTATTTTTAGTGTAGTACCTTCTTCTACTCGGTACTGTTTACCACCTGTTTGAATTACCGCGTACATCTGCGTAAGCTCCGTCAAGCATCTCTGTTAAAAGTGAACAGAAAATTATATGTTTAAAATCAAAGTTCGTCAACTATTAATTAACTCGCCTCATTAACTTGTGCATAAAATAACACAACAAAGCTATTGACACCACCCCTTGTTTTTCAATAGCATGGTCGGTTGATTATTTGGCTTAAAAATATTTCCTAAAATAATGACAGTAAAAACAACAACAGAAGTGTCTGAATCGATTGATTTTGATGCTATAAAAAAACTCACTACAGAAGAAGCCAAATCGGTTGATCAGTTAATTACCAATGAATTACGTTCTGACGTATTGCTTATTAACCAAATGAGTCATTATATTATTGGCAGTGGCGGCAAGCGACTTAGACCTATGTTGCTTTTATTAGCAGGCAGGGCATTAGGTAATTACAATGACAAACACCCGCTCTTAGCGGCCGTCATTGAATTTATTCATACTGCCACTCTATTGCATGACGATGTTGTTGATGAGTCTGATTTAAGACGCGGAAAAGATAGCGCCAATAATGTTTGGGGCAATGCTGCCAGCATTTTAGTGGGGGACTACCTTTACTCCAGCTCATTTAAAATGATGGTTCGTGCAGATAATATGCGGGTAATGGAAATCTTGTCCACAACATCAGCTGAAATTGCTGAAGGCGAAGTACTTCAGCTATTAAACTGTAACAACCCAAACATCACAGAAGCAGAATACTTAGATGTTATTGCCAGAAAAACAGCCATACTATTTAGCGCATCAACTCGATTAGCCGCTGTTTTATCAGGTGCGGACAAAGCAACTGAAGAAGCGCTTGCGGTATATGGACAGCAGCTTGGCATGGCCTTTCAGCTTATTGATGACGCCTTGGACTATAAGTCGACTACTGAAGAGTTAGGCAAAAATTTAGGTGATGACCTGGCAGAAGGAAAGCCAACCTTACCTTTGCTTTATGCTATCGCCCATGGGACTAAAGAGCAATCACAAGTCATTATTGATGCGATAAAACAAGGCTCAAGAGATGCATTTAATGAAGTTTACGATATCGTTTTAGCAACCAATGCTATTACATATACTGAGAAATGTGCTGATGAAGCCGCTCAAAAAGCCATTGATGCTTTAAGTTGTGTAGAGGAATCTGAGTACAAAAATGCGCTTATTTCACTGGCTAAATTTTCGGTGCAACGAGACCACTAACACCCTTGATGTAATGGATTTATTATAAGCATTGTAGCCCGTATTAAACGCAGTAGAATACGGGGCTCCGCATTATCGGATCCCCCGTATTCCGCAAGCTCCATACGGGCTACATTTAATTAAAATTCTTATTTATTCGACAGCACTGAGCAAAGCATTTAATTCATGAATTGCTTCCACTAAAGCGGTATAGCGAACTTCTATTTTTTCAATTAATTCAGTTAAAAACGCGCCCATCACAGAATCTTCCATATCTTCTATCGCAGAAAAAAACTGATTTTCCACCTCGCTGATTGCATCTGTATCAACGACCTCATCTAATATTTCAATAGATTCCGACTGCTCAAGCAAAGCGATAAACTCATCACCGCCCATCGCTTCGTTTTGCTCTAGCAAAGCCTCAACCGCCTGAGACACGTCGAGGGTCATTGTGCTGATTGCATCCAATAGCGTTAAATCTATTGTTAATTCGTGCAAAGATTGATTTGCTTGCTGCAATTGACTTAATTGCGTACTAATCTGCTGTTTTATTGATTGCATCTTTACCTGTCAATTTATCTAATAACCCGCCCGTTCGCTCGACCTTCTGCTGTAGCGCTAGCCTAAACACAGACTGCTCACAAAAAAGTATTAGCTTCTTTTTTGCTCTAGTAATCGCAGTATAAACCAGTTCTTTTGTTAAAACAGGATTAACTTTATCAGGTAAAACACATAAGCATTCATCAAATTCAGAGCCTTGGCTTTTATGTATAGTCATTGCGAAAACAGTCTCATGAGCGGGTAAACGACTGGGAATCAGCTTTTTGATACTGCCATCTGCCTTTAGAAAGAATACGACATATTTTGCTGCATTTTTATCGTATAAATAAAGCCCTATATCGCCATTGTATAATTGCATCGACGTATCATTTTTTGTCACCATCACAGGGCGACCTTCATACCATTGCCCCGTTATTTTAATCTTTCCCTGCTGCGTTAATTTATGCTCGACCTGTTCATTAATATTAATAACACCATGCTCGCCATGCCGATTAGAGCACAATACTTGAAATTGATTAAATGCAGCAAAAATAGTGTGGATATCTGCATTGTCTTTTACATAAGATAAAAAAAGCGCGTACCGTTCAACAATCGCATCAATCAAATCCGTTTTTAACAGACTGACCTGATCACCCTCCCTTTCCAACACAGCCCATGCCTCATCACTTTTCTGCGCATTAACCGCTAGTGCCAAGGTTTTAATATCACCACCAAACCGATATGATTTTTTTAACTCTGTGGTATAGCTAGGCAGTGCGGTCGTCAGGTCGGACAAAACAGCTCCAGACTCAACAGAGGATAGCTGGTCTTTGTCGCCCAACAAAATAACTCGCGACCCTGGCTTTAGCGCGTCAAATAGCTTACTCATTAAAGCCAAATCTATCATGGATGCCTCGTCAACCATCACCAGATCATAAACCAGTGGATTCGTTGCATTATGTTTGAAATAAGGTGATGGGGGACGAGCACCCAGTAGGCGATGAACGGTTGTCACCGTTTCTGGAATGGATTGTTTAATTGATTCAGAACAAGGCAATGTTTGCTTGTTTTGTCCGATTGATTCTTGCAATCGCATAGCCGCTTTGCCCGTGGGAGCAGCCAATGCAATATGTAACGGAGGGCGCTGTTGTTTTATTGCCAGCTCTTGCAACAGGGCTAAAATCTTAACGACTGTCGTTGTTTTTCCAGTCCCCGGCCCACCCGTAATAACACTAAACGGGTGGGTTAGTGATTTTTTTGCCGCTTCTCTTTGCCAATCTGTTTCATCAATTAACTCAACAAAATAGCGACTTAATTGCTGGTTTATATTGCACTCTGAATCACTGTATTGCAAACAAGCCCTTATCTGTTCTGCCAACCTGTTTTCATAGAACCAATATCGCTGCAAATATAAACGATTTTTTTCCAACACTAAAGGCGAGATAGTTTGCTCTGAAGCCAAAGCAGATGCTTTAACTAGTATTTGTTGCTCTTCAGTAACATAAATACAACTATGCCCTTGAGCCTGCTGATAAGACAACTCAGCAACCAAGGCGTAGAAAGACGCTTTTTCTGGCTGATTAAATGACGTGCGTTGTGTCAAAAACTGTGCGAATGCAGTGTCTAGCCGACTGTATTTTTGTTCATCATTCATGGAGCCGCTTTTAATTGATTCGACTAATAAGCCCTTCCAGCTCTTCCAGGCTGGTATAGCTAAAAACCAGCTTACCTTTGCCATTTTGTTGATGATTGATAATAACTTTAGCACCAACCTTCTCAGTCAGTTCATCTTGCAGTCGCACCGTATCAGAGTCTTGTTGCTTAGGCAGGGCAGGCTTAGCATCCTCCCGGAGGCTTTTAATAAGCTTTTCTGTCGCCCTAACCGTTAATTCCTGCTTGACCACTTTGCTTGCAGTACTAATTTGCTGATCACCTTCTAAAGCAAGTAGCGCTCTAGCATGACCCATTTCTAGCTCGCCTTTAATTAGCATAGTTTTGACATCATTTTGTAAATCAATCAATCGAAGTAAATTCGAAACCATGGCTCTTGACTTACCCACTGCATCAGCAACTTGCTGGTGGGTCATGTCAAATTCATCGAGTAACCGCTTTAATGCTTCGGACTCTTCCAGAGCATTTAAGTCTTCACGCTGAATATTCTCTATTAACGCCACAGCCATAGCTGCTCGATCATCAATATCCTTAATCACAACAGGTACTTCTTGTAGCCCTGCCAATTGGGATGCCCTCCAGCGACGCTCCCCTGCGACAATCTCGTACTTGTCTTGCCCAATGGAGCGCACTACGATAGGCTGAATAACACCTTGTGCCTTAATAGAATCAGCCAATTCTTGCAGAGTATCAGGCTTCATATCTTTACGAGGCTGATACTTACCCCGCTGTAAAAATTCTATGGGTAAGGTTTGTAACTCATGCCCCTTGTCTTTTGTCTCCGGCGCTGCTACATCACCTAATAGCGCATCCAAGCCTCGCCCCAACCCTCGTTTTTTTATCGCCATCTATTGCGTCCCTTCCCTTCTAATCATTTCACCCGCCATTGCAATATAAGCAACAGCACCACGAGACTTCTTATCATATTGAATAATAGGCAGTCCATGGCTAGGCGCCTCAGCCAATCGAACATTTCTAGGGATGCAAGTTCTAAACACCTTATCATCAAAATATTCTACCAACTGCTCTGATACATCTTTAGTGAGTCGGCTTCTATTATCAAACATGGTTCTTAAGATACCTTCCAAATGCAGCCCTGGGTTTACCGTTTCGCGAATATTTTTTAATGTGGCCATCAGCGCAGACAGTCCTTCCAATGCGTAGTATTCGCACTGCATAGGAATTAATACACTATTTGAAGCAACCATCGCGTTTAAAGTCAGCATGTTAAGTGATGGAGGACAATCTATTAAAATGTAATCGTATTCAGTTTTAATTTGTAACAAAGCATCCGCCAACTTGCGCTCTCTGTTTTTTGCCCCCATCAAATGGACTTCTGCAGCGGTCAAGTCTGAGTTGCCAGGAATAATATCAAAACCAAGTGCTTTGTTTTTGATAATAATTTCTGTAGCTGGGACTTCTTCCAGTAAAAGCTCACAACTGGAGTGCTCAACGTCATCTTTATCAACTCCGCAGCCCATTGCCGCATTGCCTTGTGGATCCAAGTCAATCAACAATACACGGCGCTTGGCTTTTGCCAAAGCAGCCGAAAGATTAACACTGGTTGTGGTTTTACCCACGCCTCCTTTTTGGTTAGTTACTGCAATAACTTTACCCATTACATTGATCTCCTTCTACTCGAATTAAGCATCTTTCAGCATCAAGTTCTGGCACTTTAAGCGGTATGACTGAGTAAGGGGTATTAATACTACTATGTTCTTCTTCAAATGTTTGTCCCTTCATTGCTAATAACACGCCTTGCTTATCTAGCAAGTGACTGGTTAAATTCATAATGTCCTGTAGACTAGCAAACGCTCGCATAATGACCGTAGAAAAAAGCTGCTCTGGCTTTACGTCTTCTACGCGCGAATGAATCACACTGACATTTTTAAGTTTCAATTCTAAAATGGCCTGCTGTACAAAACGGGTTTTTTTTGAATTAGAGTCAACTAAGACAAATTCAACATCCGGACAAAAAATAGCCAATGGGATACCCGGCAAACCCGCACCGGTTCCTATATCTGCAACTCGCCCACCTTCAACATAGGGCAAAACAGTCAGGCTATCAAGAATATGCAGAGTCGCCATATCTTCCTTGTTGCGCACGGCCGTTAAGTTATAGGCTTTATTCCATTTTTCTATCAACTTTATAAAAGCGAGCAGCAAATCAAGCTGACTTGCATTACTTGCTATACCCAGTGTTTTTAAGCCTTTATCTAATATATCTCGACAATTTTCCATTAAGCTGACTTCTTTTTTAAATGAACCAACAACAGAGAAATAGCTGCAGGTGTAATACCGGGTATACGGGATGCCTGCCCTAAAGTTTCTGGCTTTTGTAGCATTAATTTCTCACTGACTTCATTAGAAAGCCCGGAAACCAAGCTGTAATCTTCATCAACAGGTAGTTTCAAATGATTGTAGCGTTTAGTGCGATTGATTTCTGTCTGCTGTCGGTCAATGTAACCCGCATATTTAGCCTGTATGGCAACCTGTTCAGCGACTTGTTCATCTATGTTTTTAATACCAGCAAAATTGAGTAAGTTATCAATGTCCACTTCAGGACGCTTTAATAAAGCCATCATACTGGCTTCTTTTTTAAGCTCTTTGCCCCAGAGGCTTTCGGCTTGCTCTGCTTTATCTGTTCCCACTCTGACCCATTGCTGTGATAAGTCATTTTTCAAGCGGGCAACCGATTCGCGTTTATCTTGAAAAGCCTGCCAGCGTTCATCACACACCAAACCAAGTTCGTAGCCTTTTTCTGTCAAGCGCATATCGGCATTATCTTCCCTTAGCAACAAGCGGTATTCGGCTCGACTGGTAAACATTCGATAGGGCTCTTGAGTTCCTAAGGTAATTAAATCATCAATCATTACGCCAATATAAGCTTCATCACGCTCAGGGCACCAGGATTCAAGACCTTGTACCTGTCTGGCAGCATTAAGTCCGGCAATTAAGCCTTGTGCAGCCGCTTCTTCATAACCGGTCGTGCCGTTAATTTGACCGGCAAAAAACAGACCATTCATGTGCTTGGTTTCCAGAGAAGACTTTAAATCAATAGGATTAAAGTAATCATATTCAATCGCATAGCCTGGACGAATAATCACTGCATTTTCAAAGCCCAGCATGGATTGAACTAATTGATATTGCACATCAAATGGCAGACTGGTAGAAATGCCATTTGGATATATTTCGTGTGTATTGAGACCTTCGGGCTCGACAAAAATCTGATGCGAATCTCTATCAGCAAAACGAACGACCTTATCTTCTATCGAAGGGCAGTATCTTGGCCCAACACCATCAATCACGCCGGTATACATGGGTGATCTGTCCATGCCTGAACGGATAATGTCGTGGGTTTGACTGTTAGTTCGGGTGATATAACACGGTATTTGTCGGGGATGCTGCTGTCGATTGCCCATATAGGAAAAAACAGGCAATACTTCGTCGCCATGCTGCTCTTCAAGCTTGCTAAAATCAATCGTTCGCCCATCTAAACGTGGCGGAGTCCCCGTTTTTAACCTGTCTACACGAAAAGGCAGTTCTCGTAACCGTTTTGCTAATGCGATAGAGGCTGAATCCCCTGCTCGTCCACCGCTATAGTTTTCGAGTCCAATATGAATTAAACCATCTAAAAAAGTCCCGGTAGTCAAAACAACTGCTTGAGCAGAAAAATCCAGCCCCATCTGGGTTTTAACACCAGTGATTTTATCGCCTTCAACAATAAAGTCTGAAACTGTTTGTTGAAATAAGGTCAGGTTCTCCTGATTTTCTAAGGCAATTCTAACCGCCTGTTTATATAAGTGTCGGTCGGCTTGTGCTCTGGTTGCCCTAACTGCAGGTCCTTTGCTGGCATTAAGCGTTCTAAACTGAATACCAGCCACATCAGCAGCCTTTGCCATTACGCCACCTAGCGCATCAACCTCTTTAACCAAATGACCTTTCCCAATCCCGCCAATAGCAGGATTACAGCTCATTTGTCC